>JAEEGL011724193.1_pt1 | contig 10897 bp, 9 predicted proteins | sample 9134231 | NCBI WGS metagenome assembly JAEEGL01 (sample SAMN16246548, study PRJNA631951) | gut metagenome | biome: gut microbiome; feature: rumen; material: fiber-attached | host: Bos | place: Iran: Karaj | collected 2018-10
ATTGAACCCATGATTCCGCCGTGAAAGGGCGATGTCTTAACCTCTTGACCAACGGGCCATAATGGTAGCGGCAGTAGGATTCGAACCAACGACCAATCGGGTATGAACCGAGTACTCTAGCCAACTGAGCTATGCCGCCATTAATATATTGCCGTCACCTGCGACTAAATTATTATATTACAGAATCGGGAAAAAGTCAAGTATAAATGCGAAAAAAATAATCGTTTTGTAGACTTGCACAAAATAGCGGCTCTGCTTATATTTTTAAGGAGCACATTTTACAACAGCACGATTGACAACGCGGCTGATATATGATAAAATCAATATAATGGATTTATTATTTTATTCGGGAGGAAACAAATGGTAACAGATGAAATTACGGCGTTTCTTATACGTGCGAAAAAGGCGACATATGCAGGAAAGGGTGCGGAGACAGTCTCCTCGCGTCCCGAGTCTCACGACTTGGAGTACAAAGAGGGTGAACTGATGTACCTCGATACATATCTGGGCGGAGCTCAGTTTGCAGGTGAGGAAGCTGTATGGATAAGCGGCAAGCCCTACTGGAGCATGAATTACGCAGGGCAGGTGACAGGAGAGCCCTTCAGCGGTGATTTTCTGAAAGAAGCACTCCTGCGCGTCCCTGCGGACAAGCCTTTCCGCGGACCTGATGAGTACAGGAGCGGAGACTACACCTACAAAAGCACAGTCAAGGGCGACTTCTCATGGTTTCAGGGTTATGAAGTGATAGCGTACAAGGGCGAAGTGATATACGAATGTCACTATCACGGCACTCTGATAAAGTAGCTGCTCAGGACTTGTCCTTTTGCCTGAACAGGAAAGAAGCAGTCAGACCGAAGAGAAGTGCAGCGGTGACACCGCCTGCTGCTGCGGTGAGACCGCCTGTGAATATACCGAGAAAGCCATCGTTTTCGATGGTTTTTCTTATGCCCTCTGCAAGGAGATGACCGAAGCCCGTAAGGGGCACTGTAGCTCCTGCCCCTGCGAAATCCGCAAAGGGTTCGTAAAGTCCGAGGGCGGAGAGAATGACACCTGTTATAACGAAGCCCGTGAGTATACGTGCAGGTGTGAGTTTGGTAAAGTCGATGAGGAGCTGTCCTATGGCGCACACAGCACCGCCCACAAGGAAAGCCTTAATGATATCCCAGAGCATATTATCGTTCCTTTCTTATATGGACTAAATGTGAGATAGCAGGTATGCTTTCGCCCTGCTGCATGGACATGGGAGACATGAGCGCACCCGTGGCTGCAAAGAGTATATCGTGTGCCTCGCCACGTTCGAGCATAGGCAGGAAGTTGCCGCAAAGCACACTTGCTCCGCAGCCGCAGCCCGAGCCGCCGCAGTGGGTGTCCTGAGTATCCGCGTCGAATATCATTGCGCCGCAGTCGCGGTGCTGAGCCGAGATATCAATGCCCTGCTTCATAAGGATATCGAGAAGGAGCTGACTGCCCACGAGCCCTAAGTCGCCTGTGACTATGATATCGTAATCCTCAGGGGAAGTCCCCGTTGCCGAGAGGTAGCGCGAGACAGTATCAGCGGCAGCAGGAGCCATAGCGCTGCCCATATTGTTTATGTCGCAGATATCAAGGTCGGCTATCCTGCCGATGCAGCCCCCGACTACAGCGGCAGAGCCTTCGTCACGGGAGAGTATGACAGCTCCCGAAGCGGTACAGGTCCACTGAGCTGTGGGAGTGCGCTGGCCGCCGTAGGAAAGGGGAAAGCGGAACTGCCTTTCAGCCGTTGAGAAGTGGGAAGAGGTCACGGCTGCCGAGTGTTCAGCAAGACCGCATTCGGTGAGTATTGAAGCTATGATGAGTCCCTCAGCCATAGTGGAGCAGGCGCCGTAGAGCCCGAGGAAGGGGATAGCGAGCTCTCTCATGCTGTAAGCCGAGCCTGTGCACTGGTTGATGAGGTCGCCTGCACAGATAACGTCAATGTCATCGCCCGTAAGCTGAGCCTTTCGCAGAGCGAGACCCACAGCTTCGAGCTGGAAGCGGCTTTCAGCCTGTTCCCATGTAGCTTTGCCGAAGTGGCTGTCGCATACTATTTCATCGAAGCAGCTGCCGAGAGGACCCTGCCCCTCTTTTTCTCCCACAACAGCAGCATAGCTTTTTATTTTTACGGGAGTCTCAAGCTGAAAAACTCCCCTGCCTATACGTTTAGCCATGATAATACCTCCGTTTCGGAGTTATTATGCACCGGAAAATTGTAAATATACAAAAAAGTCAATTAGTGGTTAGTGATTAGTGCATAGTGAGCCTTTAGCAGCCCACCAATGACGATGATACTCCCCGCGTCGAGAAGCAACTGCCCTTTTGACGATATCCGCCCGAGCAAGGGTGCGCAGGCTCTGCGCTGTAGGGGCTGATGCCTAACAGGCACCCGTACCCTCTGTCAGCTTCGCTGACATCTCCCTACACTGTAGGGAGTCACCCACATCAGCCCGAACCATACAATACAAGTTGCATTAGCACGCTGTAGGGGCGAGTTCCGCTCGCCCGTGATTTAAGCGTAATAAAAGCTGAAACCTGTAGGGACGCGCAGCTCTGCATATAGCATTGCTAACCAAATCAAAGATTTGGAGCACTGCTTAAATGGTCGTCCCTACATATGTTTTTTGATGATTGCATCGTTTTTATACGGGCGCGAGGAACGTGCCCCTACATTGTGTCAATTGGCGTTTATGTGCAATTGACGGGAGCGCGAGGAATGTGCCCCAACAAGGATAATGGTGTAATTATACAAAAAAACGGACGACCATTGGTCGTCCCTACAATTATGAATCATACATTATGAATTATGAATTAAATATCTGGTCGTATGCGTCCCAGTACAGGATATCGAGGGTATCGGATTTTCTTTCCTTAGTGCTGAATCCGTTGAGGACGTAACGTTTTGCGGTATTCTTACCGTTCGGGATACTTGCCACGGCATCGGAGCTGTTTGTCCAGCTTTTGGAAGCGGCGGTATATTCCACCTTTCCGTTTCTGACGATGATGAAGTATTCACATTTATCTGCGCCGCTGAAGTATTTTTTCATACCCTCGTAAAAATCTTCCGTATCGAAAGGGACTGCCACATTTGACTCGGGATCGGAGCTGATGATATAGAGCCCCTTGACGTTCTTCTCCTCTTTCTTCAGGTCTGAGATCACATTGCCTCCTGCATCGCAGATATCACGTGCGCAGTTATATGCGTCCATGTACCTCATTTTCTCTCTTGTCTGCCTGACAGCAGGCACTAAGATAGCGAGAGTTATGGCAATGAATATAGCAACGGGTATGATTATCGCCCATATCCACGCATTGCTCTTTTTTGCAGGCGGATAGGATATGTACTGATAAGGCTGAGGGGAGTACGGCGGCTGATTTATTGCGCCTCTGTACGGGTCATAACCGTTCGTAAAGGGCTGCTGAGCGCTGCTGTACCCCTGCATCGGGGGTGCTGATGTGCAGCTGCATTTTTCTCCGTCACGGAGCTGTCTGCCGCATTGTGTGCAGTATGGCATAATATCACTCCTTAAATATAATCAAGTGTTTTCAGTATGAACAGCCAGCTTGTCAGCGTGAAGGCGCTGCAAAGAGTAGTGAGCATAACGGCAAAGGCAGTGACAGTGCCCTTGTGACCGAGGTTCTTTGCCATTACGAAGCAGCTTCCCGTAGTCGCGCTGCCGAGCATTACCAGTATAGCTATGAGCTTTTCACCGCGGAATCCCAGCTTTATAGCCACAGGCAGGAATATTGAACAGAACAGAATGAGCTTTATGAAAGCTATGCCTGCGGTAACAGGCAGTTTCCCCTTAGCTTCGCCGAATTTCACAGAAGCTCCCAGAGCTATGAGAGAAAGGGGAGTAGCCATATTTCCCAGATAAGTCACGGATTTGCTGAGTATCACTGGCTGCGGTATTTTCAGCAGCGACCATGTGATACCGACGATTATGCCGAGGATAATGGGGTTCGTGGCAATGCTTTTAAATGTGCTTAAAGCAAGAGCCTTCCTGCCCTTGCTCTTGTCCTTGTCGGGAGAGGTCACGGCAAGAGTAGTCACGGCTATGATGTTGTAAAGCGGAACAGTTCCCACTATCATAAGAGCCGCCATAGTGGAATGACCGTAGATATTGTTCACGAAGGCTATGCCGAGTATAGCGGCACTGCTTCGGTAAGATGCCTGTATTACTTCGCCGCGCTCGGAGCGTTCTTTTGTAAAGATCGAGTAGAGTACTGCAATGCCTACGCTGAGGACAGTCGCGCACATACAGAAGAGTACGAACCTGCCGTCCCATACGGAGCGGAAATCCGCTGTAGAAAGATCCATAAACAGGAGCGCAGGGAGAAGTGTGCGGAATACGAATTTGTTTATCTGCGCCGTTGAGTGGTCGTCAAGGAGCTTCACCCTGTGTACGAACCAGCCGAATACCATCATCAGAAAAACGGGCACAGTAGCGTTGAGACTGAATGAAAGATTTTTCAGGAACAAAAATATCACTACCTTATGTTATTTACAACTTGATTATAGCATATTTTTTCCACCGGTGCAACCGGTTTAGTTGTTAGTGGTTAGTGCATAGTGTAGGGAGCGCCGTCCTCGGCGTTTCGCAAGTTGTTAGTGCGTAGTGATTAGAATTGTAGGGGCGGATATTATCCGTCCGAGCCTTTAGCCGTTAGCCATTAGCAAGTGAGTAGAGAGTAGTGAGTAGAATTGTAGGGGCTGCCTGTGGCAGCCCGTTTTATTTTACGATGCAATCATCAAAAAAACATATGTAGGGACGAACATTTAAGCAGTGCTCCAAATCTTTGATTTAGTTAGCAATGCTATATGCAGAGCTGGTCGTCCTTAACGCAATTTACAGTTAAATTGGCGGACGCGCAATGCGCGTCCCTACAGCGCAGAGCCTGCGCACCCTTGCTCGTTCTTATATCATCAAAATGGCAGTCGCTTCTCGACACGGGGAGTATCATCGTCATTGGCGGGCTGCCAAAGGCAGCCCCTGCACACAGTTACGTTATACATTACGGAACACACGGGCGCGGGTCACGCGCCCCTACAAGCTAACGGCTAAAGGCTAAGGGCTCACTATGCATTAATCACTAACCACTAATCACTAATCAGTCATAATAAAAGGGGGACGGGCATATGATGTAAGGACAAAGCTACGCGAAAGGGTGAAGATATGGGACTTACTGAACAAGAGGCAGCCGAAAGGCTAAAGACCGAGGGTGAAAACGTATTCGGAGAGAGCAGGAAAGCAGTTCCTGTGAAGATATTTCTGGGACAGTTCAGGGACGTAATGGTGATGATACTTCTTGCGGCGACTGTAGTATCCGTACTGCTTGGGGAGATATCCGATGCAGTGACTATAATACTCATAGTGCTGCTCAACGCGATACTGGGGTTTGTGCAGGAGTACCGCACGGAGCATACTCTCGAAGCTCTGCGCTCCATGACTTCTCCAACTGCTAAATGCTGGCGTGACGGTAAGCTTACGGAAATAGACGCTGCAAAGCTTGTAACAGGAGATATCATCGAGCTTGAAGCAGGCGACCGCATTCCTGCGGACGGAGTCGTACTGAAAGCGGCAGGCTTTTTTACCGATGAGTCCATACTCACAGGGGAGTCCACATCAGTCGGCAAGACCGCAGGCGATACCGCCGACAGGGACAATTCACTGAACAAGCCGAATATAGTCTACTGCGGAGCTTCTGCTGTAAAGGGCACCTGCCGCGCTGAGGTCATAGCAACGGGAAAGAATACTCAGATGGGCAGGATATCGGAGATGCTGACGGATATCGACAGCGAAGCGACTCCCCTGCAAAAGCGCCTTGCGGAGCTTGGCAAAGTAGTGGCAATAATATGCCTTGTGGTATGTGCAGCGGTTTTCGGAGCAGGAGTGCTCAGAGGCGAAAATGTATTCGATATGCTCATGACGGGCATAACCATATCTATAGCTGCAATTCCCGAGGGACTGCCCGCAACGGTGACTATTGCCCTTGCATTGGCGGTAAGCCGTATGCTCAAACAGAAAGCTCTTGTGAATAAGCTCCACAGCGTAGAGACTCTTGGCTGTACATCGGTGATATGCTCCGACAAGACAGGTACGATCACTGAGAACAAGATGACAGTTACGGAGCTTTCCACAGTATCGGAGACTTATACTTTCAGTGGTATGGGCTACAGGGTCAGTGGAGCAGTAACAAAAGGCGGAGATATAGCCATAAATCCCATGAACGAGAAATCTCTCACGGAGTCACTGAGGTGCGGAGTCATCTGCTCTACGGCGGAGATAAGTGCGCAGGAGACTCCCAAAAGCCGCAACAGAGGCGTTCTTGCAGGTAAGGGCGAATGGAAGGTAACGGGCGACCCTACGGAAGCTGCCCTGCTTATCGCTGCTGCAAAGGCAGGTATCACAAGGGATTCGCTGTCGGGAAATTATCGTGTTACCGAGGAATATCCCTTTGACAGCGAGACTCGCTTTATGGCTGTGCATTGCAGGTGCGGAAGTGAAAAGCGTATTTACTTCAAGGGTGCGGAGGAAGTGCTGCTGCCGAGATGTTCGCAGTATATGGACGAAAACGGCAGTACCGTCCCCATGACGGCGGCAGTCCGCAGGGAGCTTGAGGAAAAGGCTTCGGATATGTCAGACAGGGCGCTGAGAGTCCTTGCACTGGCGGTATGTACTTCCGAAAGCTTCGCCCCCGACCGCGGAAACCTTGTATTCTTGGGCTTTGCAGGCATGACAGACCCTCCCCGTGAGGAGGCAAAAACAGCTATACGCAAATGTGCTTCTGCCTCAGTAAAGACTGTGATGATAACGGGCGACCATAAAAATACCGCCGTGGCAGTTGCTAAGAAAGCAGGACTGCTCAAAGGCGGCAAGGCTATAACAGGTGCGGAGCTTGATATGCTCACAGATGAGGAGCTTGACCGTGACATCGGGAAATATACTGTATTCGCCCGTGTTGAGCCTGTACATAAGCTGCGCATAGTAAAGAGCTTTAAGCGCCGCGGCGAGATAGTGACCATGACAGGCGACGGAGTGAATGACGCTCCTGCGGTAAAGGAAGCCGATGTTGGCGTAGCTATGGGGGTTACGGGAACTGACGTGACCAAGCAGGCAGCAGATGTGATACTCATGGACGACAACCTTGCAACTCTCGTGAATGCGGTAGAGCAGGGACGGTGCGTTTATTCCAATATACGGAAATTCGTGCGGTATCTGCTGTCCTGCAATATAGGCGAAGTGCTGACCATGTTCCTCGGTATAGTCATGGGAATGCCTATAATACTCCTGCCTGTGCAGATACTCCTTGTGAACCTTGTAACTGACGGACTTCCTGCGGTTGCACTGGGAATGGAGCCGCCTGAGAGCGATATAATGAGCCGTCCGCCGAGACGTTCGGGGGAAGGCTTCTTCGCAGGCGGACTGATGTGGAAGATAGTCATACGCGGCATATTTATCGGACTTTCCACACTTGCGAGCTTCACCACGGTAATGCGTCTGGGCGGCTCTGTTGAAGCCTGCCGCACCGCCGCACTTATCACACTTGTAGCATCGCAGCTCATACACGTATTCGAGTGCCGCTCGGAGCATAAGTCCATATTCCGCATGAATCCATTCGGCAATATGAAGCTTGTGGGAGCAGTTCTCCTGTCTGTTGCAGCATTGGCGGCAGCAGTTATGATACCTCAGCTGCAATTGGTGTTCAGTACGGTAACCCCTGATACGATGCAGCTCCTCATAGCCTTGGGCTTCAGCTTTGCAGTACCGGTATTGACGAGTTTAATTCATAATTCATAATTATTGTGTCCGCTTGACCCGCGCCCGTCAATTACGCGCCAATTTAAAATGCCGCACTGTAGGGACGACCATTGGTCGTCCGCCAATTACCGTAAAATTTCAAATGACATTGTAGTAGCATTTATAATTGTTGTGGGTTACACGGGCCGCCGAAGGCAGCCCCTACAAGCTAAATGCTAACGGCTAAGGGCTAAATTTCCAAGCCGAAGCTTATGGAAAGGGCGGTATCGACTTTATTCATGGAATTGAGGTCCAGCTCGCCCATTTTGTCTTTAAGACGGCGCTTGTCGATAGTCCGTATCTGTTCAAGAAGGACAACGCTGTCCTTTGCAAGTCCACATTTATCTGCCTGTACCTCGATATGTGTGGGCAGGCGGCTCTTGTCGCGCTGACTGGTTATGGCAGCAGCTATGACCGTGGGACTGTGCTTGTTTCCCACATCGTTCTGGACTATAAGTACAGGTCTTATGCCGCCCTGTTCAGAGCCTACAACAGGACTCAGGTCGGCGTAGTATATTTCTCCTCGTTTGACTGACATAAAAAATTCTCCCGATATATAATGAATGGCGATCGCTGTCTGTATTATTGCCTTTGAGACTGTATTTATACAGCCTCATTCCATTATATGCTTTCGGGAGAAAAAAGTTATAAAAAGCTTGACAAATGTTTTGGTTTGTAGTAGGATATTCGTATAAGGCGATCTCTTTGCCTTAAATATATTGTAAAGGACGAAAAAACACATGAAGAACATTACCAAAAAAATCGCATCAATCGCAATGGCATTTACTCTGCTAGGTGCAGGTACTGCTATTACAAACACAGTTTCACCAAAGTCGGACAACACAATTGTTATAGCAAATGCTGCACACAACTGTAGTGATCATGTACGTTATACTTCTTCTGCTACATGGACTGGTTCTGTACGCAGAAAGAACGGCGTATGGCAAAAACAATATCGTGTTGTTGAAAGAGCTTATTGTGTGACTTGCGGCGAATTGGTCAAGACAATACCTTTTTATGAGTGGAGACGCGCTTAAAGACAATACGTTTTCTAACCCCCAAAATCATTTTTGGGGGTTTTTTATTATAGCAACAAAATGATGAATGATAATAAAGGGAGCTTTTTTGTTTATGTATCTTTGTGCGCGGACAGCCTCTTAAACAGCCATATTTCCAGTATTGTAACTACAGTTCCTGCCACATAGCACCATAAGTCCTCGGTGGCATAGCTTGTGCCGATGATTATACGCAGGAGCTTGTTCTCAACTCCGAGCAAATCCGCGATATGCGCCTTTTGCAGGAACTCCACAGCAAACGAGAATACAAGTATACCGACCGCAATGCCGTAGGAGCTGAATTTCTTCGGTACAAATGAGCGGAACAGGCAGTACAGTACCCATACTATGATGACATCGCCTATGTATGCACGTATGAAGTAATTGAAATAGAATACGCCTATGCATACTTCCACAGCAACAAGCAGTACAAAGCCGATGATGTAGGGCAGACGTGCTTTCATTCTATCTCACCTGCAAGGTCGGGGAATAAACCGAGACTGCGTTTGAGTATGCCGTTCATAAGGGCGAGAGCTATGCCGTAGTTTGTGAACGGTACGTTCTGATCTTCTGCGGACTTGCGGCGGTAGGTCATTTCGCGCTCACCAAGCATACAGCCGCCGCAGTGTATAACAAGGCTGTATTTCGATAAGTCCTCGGGGAACTCACGTCCCGAGCTGAGCTCGATATTCAGAGTCTTTCCCGTAGTTTTTTTCAGCAGGGCAGGCAGCTTCACGCTGCCGATGTCTCCGCACTGGCGGTGATGAGTGCAGCCCTCGGATATAAGGACAGTATCGCCGTCTTTCAGCTCCTTTATGGCAGCTGCGCCCTTTACGGAAGTCTCAAGGAAGCCCTTGTATCGTGCCATGAGTATCGAAAACGAGGTCAGGGGAACATCCTCGGGAACTATTTTGCTGACTGCAGCAAATGCCTGACTGTCGGTGATGACCATTTTCGGCGGTGCACTGAGTTTGCCGAGAGTTTCCGCAAGCTGATGCTCCTTTGTGAATACAGCCATTGCGTCTGCATCAAGTACATCGCGGAGAGTCTGCACCTGCGGCAGTATCATTCGCCCCTTTGGAGCAGCCGCGTCGATAGGCGTAACGAGTACAACCATATCTTCGGGACTGAGCAGGTCTCCGACTATATGCTTTTCCTCTGAGGGCAGCTTTGCAAGGGCGGCAATGCGCTCTTTAAGCTCATAGATGTTCTCTTTTTTAAGTGCGCTGACTTCTATCTCGTTATCCTGACAGACCCGCTTTTCTGCGATATCGGACTTGTTGTAAACAGTGAGATATGGTATATCCTTTTCACCGAAAATGTCAATGAGCTGACGCTCGGTGTCGGTGAGACCTACAGTGCCGTCAACTATGAGCACAGCAAGGTCGGTGCGGTTGAGTATCTGTTTTGTTTTGCGGACTCTCAGCTCTCCGAGAGTACCCTCGTCGTCAAATCCGGGAGTGTCTATTATCACCACAGGACCGAGAGGAAGAAGCTCCATAGCCTTTGTGACGGGGTCTGTAGTAGTGCCCTTTACGTCGGAGACTACGGACAGCTCCTGTCCCGTAACAGCGTTTACCACGCTGGATTTTCCTGCGTTTCTCCGTCCGAAGAAGCCTATGTGGACTCTCTCCGAGGAGGGTGTATCGTTTAAACTCATATTTATCATTCCTTTTTGTATAGCCATTAGCCCTTAGACGTTAGCTTGTAGGGGCTGCCTTTGGCAGTCCGTGCCTTACAATGCAAGCAACATGAGCATATTGTAGGGGCGGATATTATCCGCCCGAGCCGTTAGCCATTAGCCTTTAGCCCGTAGGGACGACCATCGGCCGTCCGCCAGTTACGATGCAAGCAGCATGAGACAATGTGCAGGCTCTGCGCTATTTCTCATCAAAAACGCCTATGACTTTCATACATTCATCGCAGTAATATCCTTCGCCGTGCAGTGAAAGATGTACTGTGTTATTTCTTATCCATTTGTCCTTTTCATCTTCGGGATACCATATCACCGATGTGAAAAACTGTGTG
>JAEEGL012379719.1_pt1 | contig 10897 bp, 12 predicted proteins | sample 9134231 | NCBI WGS metagenome assembly JAEEGL01 (sample SAMN16246548, study PRJNA631951) | gut metagenome | biome: gut microbiome; feature: rumen; material: fiber-attached | host: Bos | place: Iran: Karaj | collected 2018-10
CATGCATGTCGATACGTTTTTTCTTGACGTTGTCTACAGTCTGCGGACCGGGCCGCGAACGCGGCCCGGTCCTTGTGTTCACCGGGGAGATGGGGTATAATGGAGAAAACAAAACGCAAAGGAGATACTGGTATGCGGAAATACGGAAAACGGCTGCTGGCCCTGTGTCTGGTCCTGGTCCTGTGTCTGGGGCCGGGGACCCTGTCCGCCCGTGGGGAGATGTCCACCCAGGACAAGGCGGACGCCCTCCACGCCCTGGGCCTGTTCAACGGCAAGGGCCTGCCGGACGGCACCACGGACTACGCCCTGGGGGACACCGCCACCCGCAGCGAGGCGGCGGCCATGCTCATCCGGCTCCTGGGCCAGGCCAGGAAGGCGGAGGCCCAGTTCTCCGCCGGGGCCCTTACCGACCCCTTCACGGACGTGCCCCCCTGGGCGGAGGCCAGCGTGGCCTGGCTCTATGACAACGAGTATGTGAACGGCATCGGCGGCAGCCTCTACGGGGGCGGCGGGGACTACACCGTCACCGCCCAGCAGTTCGCCGCCATGATCCTCCGCAGCCTGGGCTACCGGGAGGCGGACGGGGACTTCACCTACGCCGGGGCCCTGGGCTTCGCCGTGAAGGTGGGCCTGCTGACGGAGGCCCAGAGCAGCGCCTGGAGCGCCGACTTCCGCCGGGCGGGGATGGTGGAGATGTGCTACAACGCCCTGTACTGCAATATGCGCCGCTCCTCCCTCACCCTCCTGGACTCCCTGAAGAACAACGGCGTCTTCCTGAAGCAGCCGGAGGCGGCGGCCCCCGCAAAGCTCAGCCTGAGCCTGAAATACAAGGGCGGCGGCCGGGTGGACCCGTGGACGGTGGAGGAGCCCGTCAACGTCTCCCCCATCTGCGCCGACTTCGACGGGGACGGGAATACGGAGATCCTCTTCGTCTTCCGCTCCATCTACTGTCTGGACGGGGCCACGGGGAAGATCAAGTGGTTCACCCCCTCCGGCCACGACGTCACCGAGGGGCTCACGGAGATGAACATTTACAGCGAGAACTATTCCTGCTTCGGCGCTCCCGGCCTGTCTCCCCTGTACCGGGACGTGGACGGGGACGGGGCGAAGGAGATCGTCACCTTCCATGACGACCGGAAGTCCGGCACCACCCTGGTCTCGGTGTACGACAGCGCGGGCCGCTTCAAGTGGCGCTGGACCACGGAGCATATGGCCTTCGCCGCCCACGTTTCGGACCTGGACGGGGACGGAAAGTGCGAATTCGCCTTCGGCTACGGCGTGGGGGCCAGCATGAAGCCCTCCCTGGCCCTGTACCGGCTGGGGGGCGCCATGATGTCCGGCTGGCCCAAGGTCCAGGGCTACGGCTTCTACTCCAACACCATCACCTCCATGGACCTGACGGGGGACGGAGTGAAGGAGCTGGTGCTGCTCTATGACGAGGAGCACGTGGCGGCCTATTACCTGGACGGCTCCCCCGTCCTGGCAGCCGGCGGCGTGTACGCCGGGGTCCAGTGGGGCGGCCTGCCCATCTGCGAGGGCATCGCCTATGAGGAGATGCTGGCGGACTGGGCGGCGAACCACGACAAGGACCACAAGGCCTCCGCCACCAACGACAATCTCCTGGGGAACGTCCGGGAGGAGATCAACATCATGATGGGCACCTACGGGGGCATCACCCCCGCGGACGTGGACGGGGACGGGGACCTGGAGCTGGTGTTCACCTGCATGATGGTGGACGGCAGCCTGGTGATGCGCAACGACGAGAACTCCTTCGACGGCATCGCCCGGTACTTCACCCTGTTCATCCTGAACCCGGACCGGACCCGGTACGTGAACCCCGCCCTGGGCTATGACTGGCGCACCGTTCCCACGGATACCGGCGTCATCCGGGGCATGGGCTCCCTCACCATCGACCGGCCCGACAACGGCCCCGTGTGCGCGGACCTGGACGGGGACGGCCGGCTGGAGATCCTGTTCAGCTCCCACGACGGCAAGCTCCATTGCTTCAGCCTGGACCGGACGGAGCATGGGGCCTGGCCCTACGCCCTCTCCTCCCGGGCGGACGGGGACAGTCTGTGCTTCGCCTCCAAGCCCATCACCGCGGACCTGAACGGGGACGGAAAGCCGGAGGTCATCTTCACCACCTATACGGAGAACGACCAGGTGGAACGCCGGGGCCGGGTCATCGTGCTGGACTATGCCGGACGCCTCCTGGCGGAGCAGGTCCTTCCCCCCATGTGGGGCTTTGAGGATCTGGACAAGCATTACGCCAACGGCAGCAAAGCGCCCCCCGCCGTGGCGGACGTGGACGGGGACGGCCTCCCGGAGATCGTGGTGAACACCATGAGCTGCGGCGTGTGCGTGTACGACGTGAGCATCGGGTAAGACGATGCGGCGGCCCCATGGAGGCGTCATTCTCCATGGGGCCGCGTTTTTCCCGCCAGGGGCGCGTTTTCCGCCGGGGCACGCCCGTTTTTCCCGCCGGGGCACGCCCGTTTTTCCCCGCCGGGGGCGCCCGTTTTTCCCCGCCGGGGCTTTACAAGGGCGGCGTTTGCGGGTATAATGCTTCGGCAGGCGTCAGTTGGCGCCGCCGGAATATCGACCGGGTGTAGCGCAGTTGGTAGCGCGGGTGCTTTGGGAGCATCAGGCCGCTGGTTCAAATCCAGTCACTCGGACCAAGGAAGAAGAATCCGAACTCGGAGTTCCCGATGGGGGACGGGGTCGGGTTTTTCTTATTCCGTATTGAGGCTATGGTTTTGAAATTGCCTCCAGCGCTTCCAACAGTTCTTTTCCGCTGGCATATCGCTGAAGCGGATCGGGGTCCATAGCTTTTGCCAGAATTTTGTAATACTGAGTTTCTTGCCTACCGCCGACCCAACTGCTGGAATGCCCTTTGTAACGCAGGCCGATCGAGATATCCGCTTCTATCTCTGCCGGTGATTCATCGTCGGGAACGCCGAACCTAAGGAAAAACATGGTTCTTCCCCATGAATAGACATCACAGCTGTACGAAAAAGGCTTCTTTTCCAGTATTTCCGGCGCTGCAAACGCTTTTGTGAACGACGTGCTGCCTTCGTATTGTTTCTCTGCCGGTTTTACCGTATCAAAATCTCCGAGATACCATTTGATCCCGCTTTCTTCATTAAAATCCCTCTCTTGTTTTCATTGCTTTGCCGGTACGTGATCCGTGTACCTCCCGTCCCCTGCAGCCTCGCGGATGACCTTGAAAATGGATCGGCGCATGTCCCGTTTGTCATCCAGCGCCCGCGCCTGCTGACGCATGGATTGCATTATCACACCATATCCCCTATAATATACGGCAAAAGAGGGGGAATGTACAAATGACGGATCCCGAGCGGCTGTTCAAAAGTGTCCTGGAAGCGGACGGTGAGGCCATTGTGCTCTGCGCGGTGGACCACACCGTTGTCTACATGAACCCGGCGGCCAGGGCAAGATACGCAAAATGGGGCGGCGGGGCGCTGGTGGGGAAAAGCCTGCTGGAATGTCACAACGAGAGGTCCCGCGGACTGATCGAGCAGATCGTGGACTGGTTCAAGGCGTCTGCGGACCATGATCTGGTGCATACCTTCTACAACGAGAAGGAAAACAAGGACGTGTATATGGCGGCGCTCCGGGACGACGGCGGCGAGCTGATCGGCTACTACGAGAAGCAGGTGCACCGGGACCGGGAGACCATGAAGCTCTATGACCTGTGGTGACGGATACGGCCGCCGCAGGACGCAGCCTGAGCGGAAAGGAGGCCCGGCCATGTCCCGCTTCGTCGTCTTTGACGTGGAGACGCCCAATCGATACAACAACCGCATGAGCGCCATCGGGATCACGGTGGTGGAGGACGGCGCCGTCACGGAAGCGTTCTCCTCCCTGGTGAACCCGGAGGAGCCCTTTGACCTGTTCAACACCCAGCTCACCGGCATCGGGGAGGGGGACGTGTGGGACGCCCCCAACTTTGAGGCGCTGTGGCCCCGCATCAGGCCCATCCTGGAAAGCGGCCTGCTGGTGGCGCACAACGCGGTATTCGACCTGTCGGTACTGAAAAAGTGCCTGCACGGGTACGGGCTGGAGTGGAGACCCTATGTCCGGTATCTCTGCACCGTGCAGATGGGCCGGCGGCTGCTTCCCGGGCAGAAGCACGGGCTGAACGATTTGTGCCTCCGCTACGGGATCGCCCTGGACCATCACCGGGCGGGCAGCGACAGCCGGGCCTGTGGGGAGGTCCTGCTGCGGTATCTGGAGGCGGGGGCGGATATCCGGCAGCACATCCGGACCTATTCCCTGGAATAGACGCCGGAACAGCGATTATGATAAGGAGCGGTGCAGATGAAGGCAGAGCGGAACAAGGGGTATCTCCTGATCCTCGCGGCAGGGGTCCTGTGGGGGACCATCGGCTTTTTTGCGACCCTCCTGTCCCGGCTGGGGATGAACGCCGCAGACGCGGCATTCTTACGGCTGCTGTCCTCTGCGGTGGTGCTGGGCCTGATCCTGCTGATCAAGGGAAGGGGAACGGCCCTGTTCCGGATCAGCAGACGGGGACTGATCTCCTGCGCCCTCATCGGTTTCGTGTCCCAGGCCTTCTACAACTTTTGCTACATGAACGCCATTGAGCAGAGCGGGATGGCCACCGCTGCCGTTTTCCTGTATACCTCCCCGGTGTACGTCGCCCTGCTGTCCCGAATCTTTTTCCGGGAGCCGCTGCGCGTCAACAAGCTCCTGGCGATCCTGATCAACGTCGCCGGCTGCGTCCTGACGGTTACCGGAGGCGCGTTTTCGGACGTGAGGATCTCCGTTTTCGGCTTGGCGATGGGGCTCCTGGCGGGCTTTACCTATGCCCTGCTCCCCATCCTGTCCAGGACCGGAGCCGATAGAGAAGAGCCCTTTACGGCAGCCTTCTATGGCCAGCTGTTCGGCGCGGTCCTGCTGTTCCTCCTGGTCCGTCCGGATCGGGGGATCGGCGCGCCCTTCAGCTGGCAGCTTCTGCCTGTTTTGGCCGGATTCGGCCTGATCCCCTCCGCCCTGGCCTACATCGTGTACTATAGCGGGATGGGCAGGATCACGGAGACCTCCATCATCCCGGTGCTTGCTTCCGTAGAGACGGTGGTAGCGGCAGGGATTGGCCTGGCGGCATTTGGTCAGGCCCTCAGCCCGGTGAAGATCCTCGGCATCCTCCTGGTGCTGTGCTCTATCGCGGTGATGAACCGCCGCCCTGCGGCGCAGTGAACGATACCCTTCCGAAAACAGAGGCCACCAAGCCCGAAGGCTTGGTGGCCGCAAGGTGTAGGCAAACCTCCGAATACGGTCATTGCGAGACCAGTTTGCAAACTGGTCGTGGCAATCCGTTCTTTCGTCCCCTTGGAAATGTTAAGGTAACAAGGGTGGGAGTTGCGGATTGCCACGTCGCTTCGCTCCTCGCAATGACATAGAACGTACGTTTCCCCTTTGTCTACAGTCTGAGGGGGATGCTGCATTTGCAGCATCCCCTTCTTGTTGGATCTGCCCCTTCATTTTTTAATCAGCTTCAGCTTTTGCAGCCGTGCGGTGACGCTGCCTTCTGTGCGTTCCATTCTGGCCGCTATCTCCGAAGCGGGAACGCCCTGGCGGAAAAGCTTGGTCAGTTCTTCACCAAGGATCTGTGTCCAAGGCTGGTCGATCCCGATCACGCCGTCGATATTATCCAGGATAAACCGCTGTGCGTCGGCATTGAACACGGTGACGTGCTTTATATGGAAACTCGGATTCTGTAACTCTACTGTGGAAATACCGATGGATCTCCCCCGCTCCGTGGGGACCTTTTCGCTCACGCCCTCACTGTTCTGCCTCACGGTAAGGAAGCCGCTTTGCACCAGGAACGTATTGATGCTGCTGGGCTTCAGACTCGCCATGGTCAAGGGATCCACCAGCGCGCTTATCCGTTGGGCGATCTCAGCGACGGTTAACGGGGCATCGGAGATGGGGAACTGCTTCAACGCCTCATGAGAAATCGCAAACGGCTGTTTCTCCCATATATTTCCCCTTCCGTTGCTCGCGATCAACCTGCCCAGCACATCCGATACATAGGACAGGCACCGGGAAATGCGAGCCTTCCTGATGCAGTCGGAGTCGGAGACCGGCTGGTCCGTAAGGGGATCTGTCCCTTGGGCCAGCTTGTCCATATACAGTTTTGCCCGTTTCAGGGTTTCCATCTCAGTCATCGCTATGCCTCCTGTTTGTGATGTCGGTTCTTCCTTTGCCGGAGTCTCCGCATCCCTGCGCCTCCCCCATCACCTGGACGCAGACGCTCCGGCGGCGGGGGCCGTCGTACTCGCAGAACCAGATCCCCTGCCAGGTCCCCAGCACCAGCCTGCCCCGCTCCACGATGATCTGCTCAGAAAAGCCCACGAGGCTGGCCTTCAGGTGGGCGGCGGAGTTGCCCTCCAGGTGCCGGTATCCGTCCTCCCAGGGGACCAGCTTGTTTTTTGCTTCTTCTCCCCACAGTCCCGGCAGAGCTTCTCCCTGCCCGGGCGAATATGTACTATTGATTGCAGACTGCCGTCTGGTTCATTTCTCTTGATGCTGAATTGGGACCAGTTCATTTTCACAGAAAGCTTTGAGCTGAGAAAAGGAGACGTCTGCCGGCGTCACAGCATGAAACATATTGCCATCCTGCTCCCAGAACACATCCTGCAATACTCCGCCCCCAACCAAAAAGAATTCATCCATTTGTTTGACCGCGCCCTGCCCGAACACGCGGTTCAATTCGTCCTTCAGGCTCTGGGGCTTCCACTTTCGGTACCACTCGAACAACCAGTACACATCCGGATCGCTTTCTGCATCCTCTTTCGTTTTGAAATCATATCGCAGTTCAACGTATGCGTCTTTGACATAGATCTCCGACAATTCCAGATCGGGGTCCGGCGTTATTGGCCGATAGTATTCCGTTAAAGAAAGCAGCGCTTCATCATCACACTCTCCCGATAGGATTTTGGTGCAGAGTTCTTCTTCAGACGGAAATATAAACCGATCACGAGGAGGAGAGATGATCGGGAGTTCTTCGTATGCCGCATCGTTTTTTCCCGCTGTTTCAACGAACGGGCTGGGATCGTTGCTTATATTGGTATTGCCGGCATTGTATTCTCTCATCTCTGGCGAACATGAACAGAACGTGGTAAACAGAAATCCGAATAATAGAGCTATTCGAATCCGTTTCATGGTTTTCCTCCTCTGATGAGCCTGCCTGTTAAAACCACTGTTACAACAATGGTCATCTATTTGCATTATACCTTTAACCCGATTCTCCGGCAATGATTTCTTCCGCAGATGTTTGACTTACGCCGAAATCTGCCGAAGTTTTGCCGTCTTCCCCCCGGGCTGGGGATGTGGTATACTGGTCGCCGGAAGGAACTGAGGCCGGAGAGCGGCGCTTCCCCGGGGCCGGGGATCGTGACGGGCCTTGCCTGCCGCTGGACCGGGAAACATAGCGGAGCGATGAAAGGAGAAAGAAATGGACGACTGGAGGATCTGCGGCGAGACCCTGGCGCCGGGGGAAAAGCGGAGGACGGTGCTCCGCGTCCCCATGGGGGGACTCCCCAACCGGGGGGCTCTGCTCCCGGGGGAGGCGAAGACGGGGGACTATGAGCTGCCCGCCTTCCTGCTGAACGGAAAATCAGCAGGGAAGACCCTGCTGATCTCTGCGGGCATACACAGCGGCGAGTATGCGGGCACCCCCGCGGTGATCCGGGCCGGGCGGGAGCTGGACCCGGAAAAGCTCTCCGGAAGGCTGATCCTGCTTCCCTGCGTCAACACCAGCGGCTTCTGGGGCCTGAGTCAGGCCCTGGTGCCGGAGGACGGGGTGAATCTGAACCGGACCTACCCCGGCAGCGCCGAGGGCAGCGTTGGCGACCGGATTAAGGCCTACCTGGTGCGGGAGGTCTTCCCCCAGCTGGATTTCATGCTGGATCTCCACGGTGGGAGCGTGGCGGAAAAGATGCTCCCCCTGATCTTCTACCCCAGGGAGAAGGCCGTCGCCCTGGCCGCGGCCAGGGCGCTCACCACGGGGGTCCTGGTGGCCTCCGACGCCCGGGACGGGCAGTACAGCTACGCCGCCAACACCCTGGGCATCCCCGGCCTCCTGCTGGAGCGGGGCGGCGGCTTCTACCGGGAGCAGGAGTGGTCCGAGGCGGACCACCGGGATATCCGCCTGCTGCTGGACCACCTGGGCATGTACCCGGCGGAGCCGGAGCAGCTGGCCTGCCAGGGGAAGCACCGGGTCTTCTGGGACGCCGTATACCTGGATTCCGATGCGGACGGCCTCTGGAGCCCCGCGGTGAAGGTGGACACCCCCATCCGGAAGGGGCAGCTCCTGGGGACCGTCACGGACTTCTACGGGGACCCCGTGAAGTCGTTTTACGCGGAGGCGGACGGCCACATCCTCTATCAGTATGAGGGGCTGGAGGTCAACCGGGACAGCTTCCTGGTGGCCTACGGCATTGCCGCCTCGGAGACGGAGTAAGGCTTACAGCCGCTCCCTGCCCCGCTTGGCGGCCAGGAACACATACAGGATGAACAGGGCCGCGGCGAAGACGATCCCCGCGGGATAGGCGATGCTCCGGGACAGGCGGAAGCCCTCCTGGGCCATGAGGATGTAGGTGAGGCTCACGGCGGACATGAAGGCCGCGGGCAGGGCGGTGAGGAGGGAGCGCCAGGGGCTGCCGCCCCGCTTCACCAGGTAGGCCGAGGCCACCCACAGGGAGATCATGGCCAGGGTCTGGTTGGACCAGGAGAAGTAGCGCCACAGCACGTTGAAGTCCAGCTGGGTCAGGATAGCACCCAGGCCCAGGAGGGGCAGGGTGATGATGAGCCGGTTCCGGATCTTCTTCTGGTCCAGGCCCGTGATCTCCGCCAGGATGAGCCGGGCGGAGCGGAAGGCCGTATCCCCGGAGGTGATGGGGCAGGCGATGACCCCCACGATGGCCAGGACGCCTCCCACCGTGCCCAGCATGCCGGTGGAGATGTCGTACACCGTGCCGGACTGGCCCAGGGCGGTGATGGCCTCCTGGAGGCCGCCGGTGGCCCCGTAGAAGGCGATGCCCCCCGCCGCCCACACCAGGGCGATGATGGATTCGGAGAGCATGGCCCCGTAGAAGATCTTCCGGCCCTGCTTCTCCGAAACGATGCACTTGGCCACCATGGGGGACTGGGTGGCGTGGAAGCCGGAGATGGCCCCGCAGGCCACGGTGATGAACATATAGGGCCACACCGGCAGCCCCTGGGGATGGAGGTTCTCCAGGCGCAGCTCCTGCACCGAATAGCCTCCCCTGACGATGCCGAAGAGGATGCCCGCCGCCATGAGGATAAGCACCACCCCGAAGACGGGGTAGAGCCGCCCGATGATCTTGTCGATGGGCAGGAGGGTGGCCAGCACGTAGTAGATCAGGATCACCACGAGCCACAGGCTGTTCCCCAGGCCTGTAAGGCGGGACAGGAGGGCGGCGGGGCTGGTGACGAACACCGTGCCCGTGAGGAGCAGGAGCAGCACGGAGAAGATCCGCATGACCCACTTGGCCCCGGCCCCCAGATAAATGCCGCTCAGCTCCGCGATGGAGGCCCCGTCGTACCGCTCGGAGATCATGCCGCTCATGTAGTCATGGACGCCGCCCCCCAGGATGGCCCCCAGGACGATCCACAGGAACACCACCGGGCCGAAGCAGGCCCCCATGAGGGCCCCGAAGATGGGGCCGGTGCCCGCGATGTTCAACAGCTGCACCAGGAAGGCCTTCCAGGTCTTCATGGGCACGAAATCCACCCCGTCCTCCAAACGGTAGGCCGGGGTCTTTCTGTCGTCCGGGCCGAAGACCTTCTCCACGGCCCGGCCGTAGAACAGGTAGCCGCACACCAGGACGGCCAGGGCGATCAGGATGGACAGCATAGGTAAAACCCCTTTCCGTATGATTTGCCTTTCCCCCGGTCACTCCTCCGCCTGAAAGTGGCGCTCGAAGTCCGAAAGCGGCACCATGCAGGACTCTCCGGACTCCCGCCGCAGGATGATGAGGTTTTCGATCACCTCTTCCACGGCGCATTCCTCACCCTTCTCCAGCTTCTGACCGGGGCCCATCCGGTCCAGGAGGATCTCCGTCATGGCCCGGACCCGTTTTTCCTTTTTCATTATACACCCTCCCATCAAAAAAGTACATTCTGCCTGAATTGGCGCAAAACGCATGGCCCCGTGTTTCAGGAGTAAGCCATGCGTTTTTCTGCGCCGGACCGCCGGAGGGAGCGTTCTGTCAGGAACTCCGGCACGTCCGGTAAGGGGGACGCGGGGAGATATCCTCCCGGTCCTATGTCTGTTCCCTTTCCCCTTTCACCCGCATGACCAGGCGGGCCAGGGCGGGGATATCCGCCGCCGCCGCGGCCTCCCGGGCGGGAAGCTCGATGCCGAACTCCCGCTCCATGGCCTGGAACAGCAGGGCCTTCTTCACCGTGGCGGAGGTGGCCCCGGCGCAGCTCCGGGCGGTGTCCAGCACCTTGGCCAGCTCCGGAGTCACCTTCATCATCCGGGCCAGGCTGGCCTCCGTCAATTCTGAAATGCGGTCAGAGCGGCATTCGTCCTCCGGCATCATGTATTTGTTGAGGATGTAGCCCCGCAGATGGGCCCGGAGATAGCCGAAGTCCGTTTCGCCGGTCTCCCGGATGCACCGGGCCTCCCAGGCGGCGGCCTTCGTATACCGCTTGAGGGCCGCCTGCACCCGTTTCCGGTCCGCCGCGCTCAAAGGGAGATCAGGGGCTCCACGCCCAGGACCTCGGCCAGGCGGATCAGCGCGTCGGTGTAGTCGCCGTAGACCAGGGCCACATGGTTGCCCACCAGGCACTGCTTCTTGTAGCAGTCCAGCTGGTCCTTCACCCGGAA
>JAEEGL013196926.1_pt1 | contig 10897 bp, 9 predicted proteins | sample 9134231 | NCBI WGS metagenome assembly JAEEGL01 (sample SAMN16246548, study PRJNA631951) | gut metagenome | biome: gut microbiome; feature: rumen; material: fiber-attached | host: Bos | place: Iran: Karaj | collected 2018-10
TGGTATTAGATTCCGTTGCGACCAGCTACATCGGGTGGCCGCCTCCCGCCTTTTGTCTCCATTTGCGACGCGCGCTTTTCGTTCCTTTTGACAATGCAAAGGTACTACATTTTTCGCCAAGTTCCAAATTTCGGGTATCCACAACTTGTAAAAATCTGTTAATGAAATACAAACATTCTCTTAAAATATGTAAACGATACATTTAGCCCATTCAAACGTATTTTTTAGCATCTTCAAATGTGCTGTTTGCGATTTACAAGTGACCGCGCCCGGAATTCGGCTTGTCCCATTGCCACAATGCCACTTTGCAACATTAAGCATCTGCCGAATACACACGATTATGCTTTAGAATATTATTATATTATAATATAATAATATTCTAATTATATTTCTCTCCATTTCTCGCCATTCTTTCCACATTTGCCACCTCCTTAATGTGGCAAAGTGGCAAAATGGCAGATTAAACATATTGTACTTAATTAATAATTCGAAAAAAAGTGGTTATTTGTGGTTGTTATTCCTTTTTTTTATACTTTTGCAGAATAAAGATATATAAAGAGATGAATAAAAATACTTTATACATTATTGGCAATGGATTTGACATTCATCATGGAATAAAATCGAGTTATTGCAACTTTCACCAATGGGTAAAACGTGAAAGTGCCAATAATGTGCGATTTGCTTTTACCGTCTTCCAACTTGAGAAATTCTTCAATAGAAACTGTATTCTATGGTCTGACTTTGAACATAACATAGGAGAGTATGACATTGAAGTAGTAGCAAACCAGCGATTCGGATTGTTTCCAGAACTATTAGAAATCGGAGATATTGGAGTTGTGAAAGACATCGTAGTCTCAAGCGGTCTTTCCTATTTGGACTCTCTTTCAGAAACATTAACTTCAGTATTTCGCAAGTGGGTTAATACCATAGACACCAATAAAAAGCCTAATTTGAATCTTCCCGATTCAGTGTTGTACCTGACATTCAATTATACTGATACACTCGAAAAACTTTATGGTATTCCTTCCAGTAACATTCTTCACATTCATGGTTCTGTGTTGAGTGGAGAAACACCTCTTATCGTAGGTCATAATCATGAGGTGGATCCTTTGTCTGTAGTTATCGAAGGAAATGATTTTCGTGATAATAACGAGCGTATTGACAGAATTTGTGAGATGAACGACCTTGTCAAGCCTTGTTATGAAATCATGGACAGAAACAGTGACTTTTTTGATAAATTGAAATATGTCTCACAGATTGTTGTACTTGGTGCTTCCTACAATGAAATTGATCTTCCGTATTTCAAAAAAGTAAAGACATCTGCACAACCAGATGCAGTTTGGAAAATGGGATGGCATACGGATAACGACAAAAACAACATTGATATTTACCAGCATACTCTTGGGATTTCTGATAATAAAATCCTTCGATTTGTGTTTTAATTGAACGACTATTTTTTGATGATCTTATATTAAATAATGTGTAAAAATACATTGTTTAAGGTAAAAACTCATTTTTTTTTCGTAAATTTGCAGCAATTATTTACGAATTGAGATGATACGATATATAGATCTATTTGCCGGCTTGGGAGGTATAAGGCTTGGATTAGAACAAGCTTTAGCTGATTTGGGCATGGATGGCGAATGTGTTTTCACTTCTGAGATTAAAGAGACCGCAATAAGAGCATATAACTACAATTTCCCTGATAAGAAAATAGAAGTCACAGATGTCAAAAAGGTAGAATGTGAAGAAATTACTCCGTTCAATATCTTATTGGGGGGATTCCCTTGCCAAGCTTTCAGTAATGCAGGTAGCAGGAAAGGATTTGTCGATACCCGCGGAACTTCGTTTTTCGACATACAAAGAATTTTGGAAGCTCACATTGCACATGTAGATGGCTTCATCTTGGAAAATGTTGAGGGACTAGTAACGCATGATAAAATTAATAAGTCTGATAGTATAGGTCGCACATTGACCATCATTATGGATGTTTTAAATAACCAATTAGATTTTAACGCAAAATATTATGTACTCAATTCTGCAGATTTTGGCGTTGCCCAAAAAAGAAAGAGAGTATATATTGTTGGTTGTAGAAAACGATATGGTGATATTGACTTTACATTTCAAACAGAGAATCATGTTGGTGTTGGAAATCTCTTAGAACATGGCCTTCCAACTATTGACAATGACTTTTCTCATAGATTATTAGCAATCCGTCCTGCCAATAGACTTAACGGTGTGAAGTTAAAAGACAAACGAGGAGGAGAAACAAATATTCATAGTTGGGAATTAGAGATTAAAGGACCTGTCTCTGAAAAACAAAAGAGGCTTCTCAATATTTTGCTCTGTGAACGAAGAAAAAAGAAATGGGCAAAAATTATCGGTATTGACTGGATGGATGGTATGCCACTTACTACAGAACAAATACGATCCTTTTTTGATGTCAATAATCTTCAGAAGTTATTAGATGATCTTACAGAAAAGAAATATCTTTTCTTGGAGCATCCAAAACAGCTGGTTATTCATAAAGAGGAGGATGGCTCCACGTGGACAGAACGAGTGCCAGATTTCCAAAAACCAAAGGGATATAATATCTTAACTGGTAAATTATCCTTTGAAATTAGTAGTTTCCTTAATGTTAATGAACCATCAAATACACTTGTGGCGATGGATATGGGAACAATAGGAGTCGTTGATGGTGATGGAATAAGGCACTTAACTTTGCGTGAGGGATTGCGTTTGTTTGGCTATCCAGACAGTTATTCTCTTGAAATGTTCGAGAATGAAAAGGAGCGTGAAATTGGTTATGATTTGATAGGCAATTCTGTATGCGTTCCTGTCATTCGTGAGGTTGCAAAAAAACTATTAAATAAAATGTACAGGGGTGTATGAGCATTGCTAAGATAAGCCATAAAGACGCTGTCAAGTCTACGACAATGTTCCTTGTTGATGATGGGATTGAGAAAAAATATAAAAATCTCATCGCCATAGAGTTGGATAAATATAAAAATTCCATGTTAGGCATTACTACGAAACAGGGAATTGCTGATTTTATTAAATCCAATGTAAAAAGTGTTGACATGCTTTTGACTGTACTCGGAGTAAGTAAAGAGAAATTTAGAAGAATAGTATCAACTATAAGACTCAATCAAGGTTATATCGTTGAAGGTGAATGGGATGAAGCGAGACTTCGTAAGGAACTTGTTCAACGACCTTCTATGATGGATGATTTTTGCGAGTTGTTTCTGCATGGAAATGATATTGAGAAATTTAATTCATTAATTCCCCAATTCATTCTCCAGGATTTTCATATTGACAGGGATGTCATCGTTAGACTTTGTAGTGATGACATGCTCAGCAATTTGGTTAAGAAAAAACTATCAACATCCTATAATAAAGCATATGCAGATTTGTATGCACGACAAATGAACGAAAAGATTTCTACTATTGCGAAATCATATGGATTGGAATACCTAAATAGTTCCATTGAAACTGTTAGCAAAGAGGATATTCATCATTTAACTGATGGTGAAAAAAACATTATTATAAACTTCCAGTTTAATCTTACTACAAGTTCGGCTCAAACAAATTATGCAGACAAGACAATTGCACCGATATATCGAAAATGCAGAGTATTAGATAATGTTATTGTTATAAACATGCTGGATGGAGCTGGTTGGATTGCTAGAGCATCTGATATGAAAAAAGTCTATCAAGATTGTAATTACTACTTAAACTTAAGAACCATAGAGATTTTAAATGAAATTATTAAGGACTTCTATAAAATTTGAAGATTATGAATAAGGCAGAAAGAACAGCAGCAATTCATGCAATTGTTAAAGGGAAGAATTACGCCTCTACGGGCAAAAGATTAAGATATGAAGGTAACACTCTTACATTTAAGGAGTATGAAATACCTATTGAGTACCTAATTTATAATGTTGAAAATGGACGAATTGCAAGTCTGGTTAAATCTTTTGAAAGAGAACATGGAGTTCTTGATCCAGAAAAACCAGAAGATGCTGCTCGTATTGCAGAATTCTTATATGAATCGAACAATATTGCAAATAAGAAAACGATAGAAGATATTGCAGAAAATGGTCAATTAGAATCAGGAATAATCACAAGTGATGGTGTTATTGTTGATGGAAACAGGCGAGCATCCCTGATGTTACAAATTTTAAATAGTGATGAGTTTACTCCAGAACAAAAAAGTCGCTGTAGAAAATTCAGAACAGTTGTTTTGCCAGAGGAAGCCGATGATAAAGAAATTTTGCGACTAGAGACCTCCTATCAGATGGGAACAGACGAAAAGGTTGCATACAATCCAATTGAAAAATATCTTCATGCTCGTGATATGAAAGAGAAAGGCTTTGAGCTAAGAGATATTGAGAAATATATGGGTCTAAAAAACGAATCAGAAGTTCACATTTTATTGGAAGTAATGGAACTTATTGATGACTATCTAAACTATTTTGATTACGATGGTATCTATACACGTCTACCTCGTGGTTTCGAAGACGACTTACTTAAACTTAATGGGGCAATAAAGAAAATAAGACGAGGTAATATTAGTTGGATTCCTGAAAATGAACTTGAATTAGTTGAAACTGATCTAAGAGGAATTTCTTTTGATTTTATTCGACTTGATCCAAGCGAGAACGGAATCTTTTCATATAGAGCTATTGCGTCCACAGCAAATGACAACTTCCTGCTAGATGAAAATGTATGGAAAAAGTTTGTTGAAGATTGGCGAGAGGCAACATGTAATGTGGAAGAGGAGCCAATAGACAAAACTCTTGAAAGTTCTACAAGCCTTGCAGATTCAAAACGGCTATTAAATCAACGTGATAATAAATGGAAAGATGCTGTTCGAGACAAGTTGATGGATGGTTTTGCAAATGCTAAAAATATAATTGAGAACAAGAAGGAGACCAATAAGCCATCCGTTTTATTACGTAAAGCGATTAATGCATTAACTGCAGTAAATACAGATGTTGTAAAATGCGTGATAGACAAAAATGATATAAAGTCACAATTAAATCAGATTATACAATTGTGTGATAATATTGAAAAGGGTTTGCAATAATGAATGATACTCAATTAGTCTTGTCTTCACCATCTCCGAGTTTGTATACCATTTCGGGGAGTATAAGAATCTTGCTAGATAATAAGCAGGCAAGAATGATGTTGCGTTCTCAGTTGAAATATGAGGAAACAAATGGCATAATTATTATAGAATCAGACAAAGGCATTGATTATATTGCACGTATAGTAAAACTTGTTGCAAGATATATTGCGGCAGAGGTTGTTTTTGACGAGAAAACCAATGAGGATATTAAAGATTATAAAGAGAGGGAATATAAATTTGATGAGTTTTCACATAAGGCTAAAGATGTAAAAAACAATATTGTTGACAAAGCAGAATTTCAAGATTTTGTAGACGTTCTTGATGAAAAAATGCAAAATCGCCATTTGTATAAACTACAATTACTCTCTGCATATCATTTGGCATTTTCGCAGAATGCATGTAATTTTTCTGTTCCAGGAGCTGGTAAAACCAGTATAGTATATGGTGCCTATACTTATCTGAAGAACAAGGCTGATAGTGATTTGAAACACGTTGATAAACTCCTAATAATAGGTCCTTTGAGTTCTTTCGGACCTTGGGAAAAAGAGTATGAAGAGTGTTTTGGGAGAAAAGCTACTTGTAAACGACTTAGTGGACAAATTAGTCTTGAGCAAAAAAAGCAATATTTCTATGGTAATACAGCAGAATTAAACTTAATATCTTATCCTTCTGTCGTTAGTGTGAAAGAAGAATTAACATATTTCTTGCGCAATAATAAAGTCATGGTCGTTCTTGATGAAGCACATAAGATAAAAAACACAAACGGCGGTATTACGGCATTAACCATTAAAGATATTGCGAGGTGGTGTAGTTCTCGTGTAGTACTAACAGGAACTCCTGCTCCCAATGGATATGAAGATTTGTATAACCTATTTCATTTTATATGGCCTCAAACAAATGTTATTAGGTATAATGTTGGACAACTTAAAGATATGTCTAAGAATGGAACTGATGATGAACGTGTTGATAAAGTGATGGAAAACGTCAGTCCTTATTTTATTCGTATTTGTAAAAAAGATTTAGGTTTGCCTCCTGTTACCGAAAACGCTCCAATTATTGTGCCAATGAAAGAAGCACAACGGCGTATTTATGATTTTATTGAACAGCGTTTTGTAGACGAGGTCAATAAAGATAAATTGACAGGTGAGCTTCATAGTATTCTTGTAAGGGCAAAAATGATGAGGCTTCAGCAGGTTTCTACTAATCCCGCAATGCTTAGAATTCCACTTTCTCAATTCAAATGTGAGTATGAGGACAATTTTGAGTCTGTAGAAGCAGAAGATTCTGCTATTATGAGTGACATTATGAGATTTTACAAAGATGAGGTTCCTGCTAAATATGAAGAATGCCTGAAATTAATAAAGGACATTATTTCGCGGGGTGAGAAAGTTATTGTGTGGGTTATCTTTATAAGTAACATTAAATCATTTAGTAATTATCTATCGGAGCAAGGTATTGATAACAGAGTCCTTTACGGAGAAACTCCAATTGCCTTTGAAGGTATGGATGAAGAAGATTATTCTCTCACGAGAGAAGCAATAGTTAATGAGTTTCACAATCCGGATAGTGCATATAAAGTAATTATTGCGAACCCATTTGCAGTTGCAGAGTCTATATCATTACATAAGGCTTGTCATAATGCTATCTATATGGAACGATCATTCAACTGTGCCCATTTCTTACAGTCAAAAGATAGAATACACCGTTATGGATTGGATAAGGATGTGAAAACGAATTATTATTATTTGCTTTCACAAGATTCTGTTGATGAAACTATAGATGACAGATTAAGAATAAAAGAAAAAAGAATGTTGGATATTATTGAGTCTATGCCAATTCCTTTGTTTAAGAATGCAGAGGCCGATGGAGACATGGATGACATTAAAGCGATACTAACAGACTATGTTAAACGTAAAGCTAGAGCGACTATCTAAAATAGGCAATCGCGATGGAATCTTATATGTGATATCTTGTCTTAGAAAGGGTGTTACATCACAGCAATCTTTGAAAACCATTGCTGAAACAAGTCGTGATATTAGTTCTACGGAAATCGATGGCATAGTTATGTTGTTGGAATCAATGGAATTAATAGGCATTGATAATGGAATTATAAATTGTTCTGATTTGCTCATAAATAATTATGAGAAAGAAGAAGATTGCATTATAGAATGGTTTACACTCTATTTTATTGAATTTGTAGTAAAAGAAAACATTATAGAGTTTAATTCAATCTCTTATGAGATTTCTATTGATAGGTTTGTGATGGCATCGTCAAGTATCAAACGAAAGCATGCATGTTATAGGAATGTTCTTATTGACTTGGGGGTAATAACTTTACGTCCAGATACAAGATACATAATAAATGAGAAGTTAGATGTTTTTCTCAGAAAAAACAATAGTAAAAAAATTACGGAGAAGCAATTGCTTGATAGTTTGCAGAAAAAACGTGAAGAAGGTGAAAGAGGTGAATTGTTTGTTGAGCAATATGAGAAAAAGAGAATTACTAAAGATAGCCTAAAGTGTAATATTAAAAGAATTTCCCCTTTTGACGTTGCTGCAGGTTTTGATATTGTATCATATAATAATAATGATTCAATTGTAATAGATCGGTTTATAGAAGTTAAGACTTATGTAGGTAGTGTTCATTTTAATTGGTCTAAAAATGAGATAGAGAAGGCAAAATTAATGGGTAATCAATATTACTTGTATTTGGTTGATGATGATTGCATTGACAAAATAGATTATGAACCAATGATTATTCAGAACCCCGCTATTTCTTTGATAGAGAGTGGTGAATGGACAATGGAACCAGAATCATATTATGTGGAACGTATTATTGAAAACATGCCGCCTCTACGGATTCCTTCATCTTTAAATGTGACAGGAAGGAACGAAATAATAAATGAACCCGTTTTTTCTCAACAAAGAACTTTGGTTTCTGTACTTAATCAGGCCAATATTGTGATAAAAGATGCAGAAATAACAAGCGAAAATGTTGAGGCAAACGATGTCTCTCAAATTGTAATTCAAAATGTTCAGGATGTGATCGCTGATGGGGGCACGAAAAACGTAAAAAACATCAACGGTGAAAAAAAGTAGCGAGATATGGCAATCATTATAAAAGGCAATGTGCAGGGTGATATCATCAGTGATGGCGGTGTGAAGAACGAGACGCACTATCACTATGGCAATGAGCAAAAGGTGGAGCACCACGAGGAGAAGCAAGAGATGCATGCGACGGAAACTATCAATATGCAGTCAACACAAAACCAGACCGTCATCAATGACTTATGGGAGTTAATAGACAAAGGTGAGTGGATGAATGGGGGGTCGGCTGAGAGTATTAAGGAGATGATGACAAGAGTATTGGAACATTCTGAGGCAATGTGGAAACTGCTGGGAAATGGCAGAAGTGACCGCATAAGGGTAACTTGGCAGAACCTGATTGGCTATTTCTCAGACAAAGGGCTATTACCTAATACCAACAGAATGGGATCGCCTGCGTTAAATAGAATGTTTTTTGCGGATAATAGCAAATATCCGGGCATAGGGTCTGACAGCGATACTTCTTATTCAAACATCGACAAAGGACGTCCGAGTCGTGATAATATGTCCGCTGGTTTTCGTGATGTGCTGCCACTGCTGGATGAATATTTACCGAAGTTGGATAAAAAAGCGTAAAATAAAGCAACGGATAGAACATTATTGAATAGAAATTTGTAATTTTGCAACAAATAAATGAAATAAAATATGGGAAAAGAACAATTGGTAGTCAGGAATTTCGGTCCAATAACCAATTTGGATATCGAAATTCGTCCGTTTACGCTGTTCATAGGAACACAGGGCAGCGGTAAAAGTACGATATCGAAGTTGTTGACCATTTGCAGAGATATAAGGTGGTGGCTTCAAATTTTGAATGGAAAAGATGTTATGAAGCCATTTGTGGATTTTGGAATCAATGAGTATTTCCAAGAAGACAGTTTTTTTTCGTATGTTCTTGATGATGAAGAAATAAAATACGAAAAGGGATTATTTGAATATAAGTCAAAAGGTAAGGATGATAAAGAAGCAATAATAAAAGCTTTGTCAATTCTTATTGCAGAGTCTTCTGTATCTTATTTAAAAAAAGAAAAAGATGGGTTAACTACAGAAAATTTATCAGACCCTCATACGCTTAATGTTCTGAAAGCGTATTCCAGAATGGGTCTCTATATTTTGGCTGAGAGGAATCTGGTAGGAAACCTTTCTGATTCGTTGGCATCAATTATGTTGCATCAGATTCCTTTGTCTAATCCTTTGCTGGAATATATGAGTATGTTTGAGAAAGCAAAAAAAGAATTCTCGACCTACGAAGTACCATTCTTTGGTGTCAAGTTTATTAAAAAAGAAGGTAAAGACAAAATAGAACTAACAAATAAAAGTAAGGATCTTCCATTAAGTGCCTGTTCGTCAGGACTACAGTCGGCTTTACCAATGCTAATGGTGATAGATTATGCTTTGAAAACGGGATGCTTTAATTCTTTTGTCGTAGAGGAGCCAGAGCAAAATCTATTCCCAGAGAATCAAAGAGAAGTTCTTGGATTCTTCACAACAAGATTATGGAATAAAGATGACAATAAATTTGTGCTTACTACACATAGCCCATATTTGTTGTCTTGTCTCAATGTGTTAATGCTGGCATACAAACTTCATCATATCGAAAAGGTGCGTGAAGAGGTGGAGAAGATCATCGTGCCAGGCTATACTGTGAATCCTGATGTTGTAGCAGTATATGGACTTTATCCAGACGATAAGGAGTATTGCAAGAGTCTGATTTCAGAGAAAACAGGTTTAGTGTCGGTGAATGAATTGGATTCTGTTTCTGAAATAATAGGCGATGACTTTGACCGCCTCTATGATCTCTTTCGTCAGGTTAACAAGAAGAAGTAGCAGGTTATGGCAGTAAATCAACAGGCTATCGACAGGATCAAACTGGACGAGGCTTTTGCTACGGAGACTTACAAGCCGTTCAATGAGTGTTGGACGGTAAGGATGGATAGTGAACTGATGGTGATTGACGATGATGACGAGAAGTTTTCCAGATTCACCGACAATCCAGATGATGAGCAGAAAGCGTTGATGGTGATTAACGAAAACAATAGGCAGATTGTTCTGCTCTCGATTGACAACAAGCTTATCAAAGAACATGTAGGTGGTATATGTGATTGCGCTTTGTTCGATGACAAGCAGTTCCATTTCATTGAGTTTAAAACGAATGCATACGGTAATAGTCCTGAACAAGTACGCGAGACATTTGACAAGGCAACCAGCCAACTAAAAGAAACCATTCATGTGTTTAAGGATAAATTACAGAAGGTTGATATTGTATTTGAAGATGCTGTGACTTTGAGATGCCATGTTGTCGTATCGCAGCGTTTCCCCAAAAGTAGGGCCATCAAGCAGGATTATCAAATGAGTTTTGCCAATGAAAATGATAATATAGCTTTGTATTTCTCGGACAAGATTTACTGGGAAGAGCCAGAGAAGTAATCTGACGTAATCTGAACATTATATAAGGGTGTCCGATTCTCGAATTATGAGAATCGGACTTTTTGTTTCATATTGATTTTGAGGCGGTTGCATTCACTGCTGAGAATAATCTGAGATTATTAGCACAGATTTGTACCGCTCCACCGATTGCTGACCTTTGCCAGCGGTTTCCGAGATAAGACCGCTGTTGGTTGCTTATCCTATAGACAAGCGGAGGCTCAGTAAAAATATGAAACA
>JAEEGL014613239.1_pt1 | contig 10897 bp, 6 predicted proteins | sample 9134231 | NCBI WGS metagenome assembly JAEEGL01 (sample SAMN16246548, study PRJNA631951) | gut metagenome | biome: gut microbiome; feature: rumen; material: fiber-attached | host: Bos | place: Iran: Karaj | collected 2018-10
CGAAGAAACGCCCTTGATATGACGGACAGCTTTGTTGATCCCGTATTGCGGGTCAACCTCAATGAGCAAATGAACATGATCCGGCTTGATCTCCAGTTCAAGAATTTCGGCGCGGATCTCGGCGGCGGTTTCGCGAATCAACTCCTCCAACCGCGCTTCGATTTCCCCGACAAGGCATCTGCGCCGATATTTTGGACACCAGACAACATGGTATTTGCATGAGAAAACGACGTTGTTGTTTGATTTGTATTCCATGAGATCATGTTATCACAAGTTCAGATCTATTGCAATCGCGCAAGGCATAATATACAGTTTACAAACTCTTTAATATAGGCGGCTTATATCCCCATACTTGAAAGCAGGGGTATTACGCCGCATTTGATAAACTATCTAAAGGACAGAGAAATTCATCCTGAACTCTATAAAGCAAAACCCGGATGGTACAGCGGAACGGCCGGAAGCAAGAAGCAGCTCGGCAAGTATATTGCTCCGAGACTTACGGATAATCAGCAATATCTTCTGGTTCAATACCTGTCCCGGATCATGCAGCCCTATGATGACCTGCTGACAGTAAAGCAGTATGCGAAATCTACCGGCTATAACGCAACGACAATCGTAGGCTGGTGCAACAGGAATCTGAAGCACTTCAATATTGCCGGAAGATTCCTGATTCCCAAAATCTCCGCGATTGAGTACCTTGCCACCCCGCAGCTCTGTATGCTGCCTCAAAAATCCAAGAAGCATTCCGCCATGCTCAAGGATTTCCTCACAGTAAACCGAATCATTGCCTGAAAAAAGCGTGTCTGCATATTCCGGGTCTCGGAGTTGCAGACACGCGAGCGTCAATGACATGTTCAACGTAAAGAGCCGCGACTCCATTGAGCGGTAGGAGCAGACGATCCAGGCGAACCTGGATCGTATCATACGTGAAAAAATTGCGGATTGCCACAAAAATTTCAGCTGATTGACTTGCTATTTTCACATCTTCTGTGGTACAATATCCTCGTGAAAAAAATGCGGATGCCGCAAAAATTTCATGGAGGTCATTGCAATGCAGTATGCGAGAAAACAATACATGGATCAGCTGATCCGGAAAAAGGACAATGGAAGGATCAAAGTCATTACGGGCCTTCGGCGGAGCGGAAAGTCATACCTTCTGTTTACCCTTTACCGACAGTACCTCCTGGATCATGGTGTAGAAGAAGATCAGATCGTAGGACTCGCTCTGGATGAAATCGACAATGCGAAGTACAGGAATCCCTTTGAACTGAACAAGGTCGTGAAGGAGCGGATGCCGGATAAGGATAAACGCTACTATGTGTTTATCGATGAAATCCAGTTTGTGACTGAAATCCCCAATCCCTATGTGGATGACCCAAATGAGAAGCTCACTTTTATCGATGTGGTGCTGGGGCTGATGAAACTCCCGAATGCGGATATTTATGTGACGGGAAGTAACTCAAAAATGCTCTCCTCTGATATCCTCACACAGTTTCGAGACAGGGGTGATGAGATTCGTGTCAATCCGCTGTCCTTTGCAGAAGTCTATGAGCATTATGAGGGAGATAAGCGTGGAGCCTGGCGTGATTACTACACCTACGGCGGCATGCCGCTGGTGTGGACGATGGAATCGCATGAGGAGAAGAGCCGCTACCTGTGGGATCTGTTCAACAGAACCTACATCAAGGACGTTCTGGAGCGCCATCAGGTGAACAATGACGCGGAAGTTCTGGAAATCCTTCTGAACGTGCTGGCTTCCGGCATTGGCTCACTGACCAATCCAAGCCGACTGTCTAACACGTTTGCAAGTGAGCGGCAAATACGGATTGCGCCTGATACCATTGATACCTATATCGGATATTTCATGGAAGCGTTTCTGATCCAGAAGGCGGAGCGGTACGATGTGAAGGGTCGGAAGTACATCAAAACGCCCGTCAAATACTACTACTCTGACCCCGGGCTGCGAAATGCAAGGCTCGGTTTCCGGCAATTGGAAGAAACGCACTTGATGGAGAATGTCCTTTATAACGACCTGATCCGCAGAGGTTTCAACGTGGATGTCGGCGTGATTGAGCAGAATCTCAGGGATGAATCCGGTAAAAATATCCGCAAGCAACTGGAAGTTGATTTTGTCGTCAACCGCGCCGACGAACGCTGCTATATTCAATCCGCGTTATCCATCGATGATTCGGAAAAGAAGGAACAGGAGATTGCTTCCCTGATCAGGATCCCCGATTCCTTTAAGAAAATCGTTGTGGTGAAGGACTACGTGAAGCCGTGGCGGGATGAAAATGGCATCCAGTATGTCGGTATTGAGGATTTCCTTTTGGATGAGAGCCTTATTACCAGATAGCAATTGCTTATCCTTCTTCGTCGATTTTGAAATGTTACGACAAAACACAACTGAACTTCGGATTACCGTCATTTTATGAGCGAGTTGCTGGAATGCATTGTTGATGATGGCAAATCCTTCAAGGAAATCATTATAGACGAAACCACAGAACTATTGAGCAAAGATTAATATATAACTGTGGCAGGGCGATTTCGCCCTGTCGCATAATTTTTCGACTACTTAAAAAACCATGAAAAAATCTTTCGGCTTATTCCCACTCCTATAGAGATCCTTCCATATCGACACATAAAACCCGCCGAGTCACGGACGAATCCATCCGGACAGGGCGGGTTTCTGATTTGTAAATTTAGCAGTATCTAACTTTTACTGTGATTTTTACACTTGACATAGTAAATAATCCGGTGTATAATAAGTGTAAAAGTAGCAGTATTTTGCCTTTACTGCGGTTTTGAGTAAGGAGTGATGATATGACGGATACGAATCGTCTGCCGTTGTCCCTGATGAAGGCCGGCTCTTTCTCCAGAAAAGATTTCTCCGCCGCGTTGAAGGACGCATATGATCTGAAAGATCACCAGGTCACGTACGAATTGAAAAAAAGGCTGGAAAAAGGATCTGTTCTGCGTACCGGATGGGGACAGTTCACGCTTCCCTCGGATAAGACGCTTTACCGTCATTCGTATTCCGAGGCGGCTCTTCAGGTGGTCGAAGCCATCTCTTCTCATTACACGGATCTGGACTTTCAGATCTTCGAACTGACTCAGTTGAACGGTTTTATGAATCACCTTGCAGCCCACAACACGATCATCGTTTCGGTCGAGAACGATCTGCTGGAGTACGTGTTCGGCACCCTGTGGGACTGTTTCCCGGGCCGGGTCCTCCTGAAACCGAACGAAGACGAGTATTACCGGTATCTGCTGGACGACGAAATCGTTGTAAACAGACTGCCGTCGGAATCCCCGAAGGGATATGGGCCCGCATGGCAATCCAGACTGGAGAAGATCCTTGTCGATATCACGGTGGACAAATTCGTCAGCAGAATTGTTCCCGAAAGCGAAAAAAAGACGATCCTCGACAACGCTTTTCACGATTATCTGATCGACAGGAACACGATCCTGCGGTACGCGAAACGAAAAGGCGCGGAGAAAAAGATACGGAGCGTTCTGCAATCGTATGAAAGGACGACCTAATCATGATCACCAGAGGCAATTTCGAGGAAGAGCATATCAGGCACCTTCAGAGGGCCAGCAAGGGCGACCCCGTTCTGATTGAAAGAACCCTGTACGCTTTCGGGTTATTGGAAGCACTTGTACGCGTCGGGCTGGATTTCACGTTCAAAGGCGGCACAAGTCTGCTTCTTCTCCTGCCCAGACCTCAAAGGCTGTCCACGGATATCGACATCGTCGTGGACCCCGGCACCGACATTGACGACTGCATCACCAGGGCTGCCGGGATCTTTCCCTTCACTTCCAAAGAAGAGCAGACACGGATCGGCGCCAACAATGTCGTAAAACGTCATTTCAAATTCACCTACGACTCCCCCATACAGAAGGGACCGCTGTACATCCTTCTGGATGTTCTTTTCGAAGAGAACCATTACGAACGAACCGTTCGCCTGCCGATTGCCAACGAACTCATTCTGAGCGAAGGCGAAGATCTGACCGTCCGCGTTCCTTCCGTCGACTGTATCCTCGGCGACAAACTGACCGCCTTCGCGCCGCACACGTCCGGTATCCCCATTCACCAGAACAAGGACCTCGAGATCATCAAACAGTTCTTCGACGTCGCGGTTCTCATCGATCAGCATGAGAGTTTTGAGGACGTACGCCGGACGTATCTGGCGATTTCGAAAACGGAACTCGAATACAGAGGAAACGAATTGACGAGCCGGCAGGCGCTGGAAGACACCATTCTTGCCTCCGCCTGCATCGGATCCAGAGGGAAAATAGCACCGGACGACTTCCCGTCCTACGTCCGGGGGACCAGAGACATCGCGATGCACGTATACAGGCGCGGCTTTTCGATGGAGGCCGCTTCTGTCATGGCGCCGAAAGTGATCTATATGGCAGCCTGTCTCCTTACCGGCAAACCTTTCGAGCGTATCGATGACGTGAACGCGCTGAAAAGCGAGAAACTGACACAGGCGGACATGGAAACGATGTCGCCCTTCCGAAAATCGCTGACCGACGCGTACGGTTATCTTGTTCTTGCCGACAGACTGCTTCAGGAATACAGAGACTGACGGCGCCCGTCCCCACGAGGCCGAGCTGATCTGGCATCTTCACGACAATCCGACGGAGACGGACGGGCGCGCGGTCCACAGCGTCTTCCCGGACGTCGTCGGCGTCACCGTCGCCAGCTCCGGCGGCGCGGTCCGATTCGTTCGGACCGCGCCGTTCTGTTTCTCCCTCCTTCTTCGGTATGCTCCAGGCACAGGGAGACGTCTGCCATGCCGAAAAGAAATACAAAGGGAAAACGATTTAACCGATGGTTTTCTCGCAAGCAGAAAATCGGCGGACATTCAGCGCTTTGAGTACCGAGTACATATCAGACAACTCTTTGATTTGCAGGACGCAGCTGCGCGGAAAGTTTCGCGGAAACTGCCATACAGAAGCTGATTTCCCCGCGCCACGCTTTTTTTGAAACCCCAACGTCCTTTTTTGACGGCCGCCGGTCCTGTTCCCGGCACGAAGGGTCCGGCCGTTCAGTTCGTGAACTGCCGCCTGAACGCGTCATAGTTCTCGGTTTCCCGCTCTCTGCAATAGACGGCGAATTCGATGAGATCGAAATATCCGCCGTACTCTTTCAGAGCGTCGCGGTACGCTTTCGCGACGACGTTCGGATCGTTCCGGAACGCTCCGCAGCCGAAAGCGCCGAGGACGAGCAGTTCGACGCCGTTAGCGGCGGCGATGTGAAGGACGTGCCTTGCGCGCTTCAGGTGGAGCTCATACAGTTCGTCGGGCGTAACGGATACCGCGTCGCCGGCGTCTGGATTGTACGCGTTTGACGGCTTTTCGCGAAGATTCGGCGCGGCGCAGGTGATGACGTCGATCGGGACGAAGTCTCCCTCCGGCAGTCTCCGCGGAACGGATTCGTCCGTCTTGCATATCACGATCCCCGGGGAATAGATGCAGGCGTCGGTATGCAGCGGGTCGGCCAGCGCCCGGTTGACGCCGTAATACAGATCCCACATCCTTTTCTGCTCGAGCGCCGGGTACAGCGTGGAACAGCGGCACAGGCTCTCTTCCTGAGCGCTGGAACCGCTCCTGACGCCGCCGCCCGGATTGGTCGCGGACGCGAAGTTCAGGACGGCGATCTTCCTGCCGGGCCAGTCCTTATGAAGAAGGACGGCGGCCTCCAGGGTCTTTGACCTGCTGACGCGGACCCTTCCCCGCCTGTCCGCGCCTTTCGGCAGCGCCGGGAATTCGTCCGCCGGGTAATACGTCGTATCCGCGACCGATCTTTCGACCGATTCTCTCAGGAACCGGTTTTCCCTGTAAAACGACTGCGTGTCGCGGAATACTTCCGCAAGCTGGTCTCTCCTGATGATCATGATCGTTCTCCGTCGTTTATTCCAACATTTTCTCCGGCGGGATGCCGGGCAAATGAGTATCGAGCTTGAAAATGAGGGACGATGAAACTCACATTAACCTGACAGAACGGCTAGAATCCGGAATATGCGAAAAATTGGTTGCAGGCGTCCGTCAGACTGGATTAGTAAACGAGTTAACGGACATTCGGAGAAAGCCGGATGCCCGTTATCTTTATCCTTTTGTTGGGAGCGATGGGGTTATTCTCGTTTTTTGAGAAACGTGTATTTTATCATTCCCAATCGGCGTTTGTCAACGAGGCCTCGTCGCCGGTATTCTCCGCTTTATCCTCAGTCACGCTGCCCATTTCCGGCGTATCGGCGCTATCCTGCTCCTCCGCATCGTGTCTCGGCAGCCCGTCGACCATCCTTTCGCCCCCGCACGCTACAAGCGACAGCGCCATCACAACCGCAAGCAAGCACGTTATTATCTTTCTCATAAATAGTTTCCTCCTCGCACTCAAAAAGTATAGCAACCGGAGTCTCACGACAGAAAGCGCGGCTCCGTTTGCTGCGACACAACCTCCGACACTTGTAAAAGGCTTGCTAATTAGGAGTATGTGTACTACCCAAAGAAAAGCGTATGCCTCTCATGGGAAAATGAAACCGCTATGAAATTGCGTTGCAGTCTCATTTTAGCATAGCCATGATCAATGTGCAACAACTATTCGCCAACAGACCGGTTGTTTTTCCCGGGCGCGCGTGATATAATCAAGTGTAGAACAAGTGTAGAAAAACGAAAAGACGGCCGGGGCGGTCCGGCCGGTCACGGAGGCGCGTATGAAAACGAAAAAGATCCTGTCCCTCGCCCTGTCCCTCGTCATGATCCTCTCCCTTCTGCCGGCGGCGGTCCTGCCGACCGGCGCGACGTCGCCCGGAGATTTCGTCGGCGCGTGGAGAGCCAGCTACGTCTCGTTCGCGGGGACGCCGCATCAGCTGACGGGGATTTACGCCGCCTACGCGGGACACAGGTTCGCGTTCTTCGAGGACGGGACCGGTGCCTACTATCAACCGAGCGGCAGCTGGGACAGCTACAGCACCGGCGTCTGGATGTCGAACGGGGACGAGATCACGTTCGGCAGTCCGTTTGCCAACGTGACGCTCACGCTGTCGAACGACGAGCTCGTCTATAAGAACTCCTCGGACACCTGGCTCTATTTCTCGCGCGAAGCCTTCACCGGCGACATGAACCTCGACGGACGGGCGGACATGCGCGACGTGCTCGCCGTCCTGGAGGAACATGAGAACACGGTGAGCGGCCACCCGTCCCCGATGTCGGCCAGGCAGTTCCTGGCCGGCGACGTCAACCGGGACGGCAAGATCGACGAAGTTGACGCCGACAAGATCATGAGATTCCTCACCGGCTACACCAGCGCGGAGGATTTCGCGGCCGATCCGGACGACCATACCGGGATCGCGCCCGTCCGCTCCTCCGGCCACGGAAGCGGGACCGGGACGCCCGTCTCGTTCTCCTTCCGCTGCAACGGCTCTGCGGAGATCGACATCCCGCAGGGGACGGCCGCCCAGTTCGACGTGAACGTCCGGATGGGATTCACGCCCGCGACCGTGCGCGCCATGGACGTCTGCTTCGAGGAACCGGCCGCCGCCGGCAAGATCAGAATCACCTCTGTCGGGTTCGGAGACTACAATCCGGGCCCGCACAAAGCGTTCGTGAATCCGGTCCAGCCCGCCGCCGTCATCGGCGATCCGCACGGCCTGACGGAGGACGCACACGACGTGTTCACGCTCAGCGTCGAGGTCGACGCGGACACGCCGGCCGGGACCTATACGCTCGGATTCGGCGACCGGTATCTGGTCTATCTGGACGACGGGACGGGAGAAGCCTGTCTCGCCTCCTTCGCGCCCCTGACGATCAAGGTGAATCCCGTGGTGGAATATCCGCTCTGGCTCGGCAGCGTACAGGTCACGAGCGCGAACAAGGACGACATCACGGCCGCGATCAACGCGGCCGAACCGGGTGCGGCTTCCGGCACGGCGTCCTACGACCCGTCAAAGAATATCCTGACGCTCAAAGACTTCGTCTACGAGGGCGAGGGAGTCACTCCGTGGGCGCACAGACTGTCCGTGCTCGCATACAACGGCGGCGGCGACTTCGTCATCGAACTGGACGGCGTGAACCGTCTGACCATGACGAAGCACGCTCAGGTCATCTACGGAATCTTTCTGGAAGAGGGCGACACCGTGATCCGGAGCGCGGCCGCCGCCGAGCTCACCGTCGCGACCGCTGAGGCGGACAACGGTGAAAACAGAGCGATCTACGTGGAATCCGGCAGCCTGACGATCTCCAGGGCGTGGGTCCGGGCACAGGCCGGCAAAGGCCGTAATGAGAGCCATGGGCTGCACTTGTGCGGCAGCAGCCTCACGCTGGAGAGCGGGGCGCTGACGGCCGTCGGCGGCGAGTCGGACCATGGGTACAGCGCCGGCATCTTTTTCGAGACATACTACAGCCTGACACCGGAGCTCGTCGTCTCCGGCGGATCGCTGGACGCCGTCGGCGGTACTGCCGGATTCAGCTACGGGATCCAAGGCTTCTCCACCGACAGCACCCTCGCGCGCGTCACGGGCGGCGTTCTGACCCTTTCGGGCCAGACGGCGGCGGCCCGGGATGTGACGTTCGCCGAAAAGGGGCTGACGATCAAGGCGGGCGAGAGCGAACTGAGCGCCGAGACCGTCACGGACGGCAACTGGAAGGAGCAGAAATACGCGGCGATCACCGTCACGCCCTACCCGCTCTATGTCGGCGGCGTGCAGGTGAACGGCGCGAACTGCGACGACATCACCGCCGCGATCAACGCGGCAAACCCGGGCGCGGCATCCGGCTCGGCGGCCTACGATCCCGACGAAAACGTCCTGACGCTCGACGGCTTCGACTACGAAGGCACGGGTCTGTCTGTGGGTACCTACGACAAGGCCGCTCTTTACTACAGGGGCACAGAGGACCTGACCATCGTCCTGAAGAACGCGAACCGCGTCGCGATGACGGATCTGACGGATAAATACGGCTACGGAATGTTTCTCAGTCCGCGGACCGGCAGCATCACCGTCACGTTCCTCGGCGAGGACGGAGCCTCGCTCGCCGTCTGCGGCGGTCTCTCGGAAAAAAACAGTAATTGCGGCCTCTACGCAGCAAGGACCGATCTCGTGTTCGACGGCGCGGCAGTTACCGTGACGGGACGGGACGGCCTGTCGGAGCACGGTCAGGCCTACGGCATAGTATTCTATAACTGCGATCTCACGGTCACGAGCGGGTCGGTGACCGCCGTCGACGGTACGGCGTACATACCGAACGGCGGCGCCGGGATCATGTTCGACACCGGCACTCTCTCCGTCAAAGGCGGAACGCTGACCGCCGCCGGAACGCAGATGTCTAACACGGGCGGAAACGACGGCGTCGAAGGCGGGGCCCCGGACCGCTGCGCGGTCTCCGTGAGCGGCGGCACGTTCGTCGCGTACGGAAAGGGATGCGCGTTTTCGAAGTCGGTGCTCTCCTACGGCAAGGGCATGCTGGCGACGGCGAGCACGGACTACAGCGGGGACGGCGCGGACCTCTACGACTCCAATAACGCCACGACATATAAATATAAATGGATCAAGGTCGAGGAGATGACCGGGGGGCTGGTCGTCAGCAACAGCGTCCTGAGCGACCTCGCCGCCGACGCGGATCTCGAGTTCTCCTACACGGTCGAACTCGACGACACGGCAGTGATCGGCACGTACGGCGACATGACCTTCGACGCCGGCGTCGCCACGTTCACGCTCAAGGGCGGCGAATCCGCCACCGCTTCGGATCTTCCCTACAGGACGGACTATACGGTGACGCAGGAGGAGCAGACCGGCTTCGAGACGGTCGCGACCGGCGCCACCGGCACCGTTCTGGCCGCCATGGCGGCAAGCGCCGCGTTCACCAATACGAGGAATACGTTCCCGATCACGGTCACGGCCGATCCCGCGAACGGCGGCACGGTCGACGGCGGCGGGGACTGGAGCCTCACCGACACTGCCACGGTCACGGCGACGCCGGACGCGGACAAGGGATACCGTTTCACGAACTGGACGGAGAACAGCACGGTCGTCTCGACGGATCCGGCATACAGCTTCACCGTCACCGGGGCGCGCGACCTTGTCGCGCATTTCGAGAAGATCCCGGCGGAGGCGCCGTCGAACGTCGCCGTCACCGGCGACACGAAGACCTACGGATACGCGTCGGCCTCCGTCTCGGCGAGCGCGACGGCAGCGGCCGGCCATACGCTCTCCTATCAGTGGTATACCTGCGACGAGACCGCCGCGAACCAGCAGAAGATCGACGGCGCGGAGAACGCTGTCTACGGGATCCTGGCCGGATATGACGCGGGGACCTACTACTATCTCTGCGTGATCACCGCGACGCGCGACGACAACGGACTCTCCGAGGAATTCCAGAGCGCCCCGGTCGCGTTCACGGTGGAGAAGCGCACGGTGACGCTGACGAGCCAGACCGGCTCGAAGGAATACGACGGAGAGCCGCTGACCATGCCGGACGTCACCGTCGGGGGAGACGGTTTCGTCGACGGAGAGGTGTCGGACATCACGGCGACCGGATCCGCGACGGACGTCGCCGACGGGGCCGTGACGAACGCGATCACCTTCACCGAAGGCGCGAACTATAAGGCAGACAACTATACGGTCACCCGGACCGAGGGCACGCTGACGGTCACGCCGAAAGCGGTGACGGTCACGGCGCAGGATCACGACTTTACCTACAACGGGACGGCGCAGAGCTGGAACTACTACGACGTCGAAGGACTCGTCGGCAGCGACGAGATCACGGCGATCGTATCCGGCTCGATCACCTTCCCGTCCGAGGGAGCGGTGACGAACGAGATCACGAGTTACGAATTCACGTCGGGCACGTCCTCGAACTACGACGTCACGACGGTCGACGGAGAACTGACTATGCA
>JAEEGL015542739.1_pt1 | contig 10897 bp, 3 predicted proteins | sample 9134231 | NCBI WGS metagenome assembly JAEEGL01 (sample SAMN16246548, study PRJNA631951) | gut metagenome | biome: gut microbiome; feature: rumen; material: fiber-attached | host: Bos | place: Iran: Karaj | collected 2018-10
CACTCCATCCGCTCGGCACGGGGCTATCGTAAGTACCGCCAGATGGTGTTGCAGGTGCGGTATTGGTGCGCTTGAACACGAGGGACTTGAAGATACCACGAAGACCAGGATCTACCTTTTCACCATAAATACTCGTTATCACCCAAGAGCCGTCGTACTCACCATTCGACACCTTGCGCTCTGCACGCCATATCATAGTGCCAGCGGTGGCGAAGTTGGCAGATGATGGGTCATACCATCCCTCTGCCTCATGGTTCGCAAAGGGAGTGTTGCCCGAAGGGGCTGCAGGTTTAGTAGCGGAAGGTGAAAACTCTATATCAAGCGTGTCTGTATCGCTTTGCGGTTGTGGCTGTGACCATCCCGAAGAGCTGCCATCAGGCCAGAAGGTGCATACGCTCATCCATATCTGAGCCTCACCGTTGGGAATGCCATCGTGCCATACGTTTGCAGGTGTCGTAGGATAAGGGCTTGCATAAGTACCGCCTGCAGGTGTTGCAGGGCGTGTATTGGTACGGGCAAATACAGATGACTTGAAGCCTCCATCTTCGCCCTTAATCTTGGCAATAGTCCAGTTGCCCCAAACGCCATTGTCCTTTGTGCGTGTGGCCATCCAAACCATATCTTCTGACTTGACGTTTACATCGTCAATCTCGGAAGGGTCATACCATATCTTATTGGCAGATGTGTCGCCCTTGATAGCGTTAGTTGCATAGTTAGGCTCCGCTGGCTTTGCCCTATTGGGCTGCAACTTGGCAAACTCCACGTCGAAGGTCTCAGTGTCGGACATCAGCTCTACATTCGTCCATGCAGCCTCTTGAATGCCACCGCCATCAGATGTGAAGATGCGCGAAGTCATCCATATAGTATCGTTTCCTGCTGGAATGCCGTCACTCCATCCGCTTGGTACTGGCGATTGGAAGCTGCCATCGTTAGCTGCTGGCTTAGCTGGCTTTGACGCTGCCCTCTTGAACACTAAGGATTTGAAGGTAGCATAGCCACGTTCGCCCTTCTCCACACTTATCTGCCAATCCTGAGAGGTCAAGCTCGGCTCATCAGTAGTATAGTTGCGCGTCCTGATTGCACCCTCAGTATCAGAGGAAACAACGTTGCCGTTGGCATCCTCATAATGCCAGCCGTCAGCGACCATGCAGAGCCATGTAGAGCCGTTATGTGATACCCTATCATAGTAGTAGCACCTGCGGTTGCCTTTTACGTCCAACGGGATATTCAGCCATAAGCCCCTGTCAACGGCTACGGGATATTGCGCACCATAGGAGGTGACGATGACAAAGCGAGTGGCATAGAACTCATCACCGCTACGGGGTGAAATCATAGTCCTGCGCTTGTTGGTAAGGTCATAGCTGTTGATACCCATATACTCCTTGATAGCTGGGGCATCTTCACCGATGACCTCTAACGTGATGACATTCTGACGCTCTACCTTGCTTCTGTTACCGAACTGCACGATAGAATCGCCTGCAACGGGAATACCGCTACCTGCAAGGCAGTCGGTCTTTGAAAGGTCAACATAGTTATACACCTTGTCATCTTCAAGCCTCTGTTGTCCTACATGGCTCACCAAACGCCAATAGAAGTTGTTTTGCAGTTTTCTCTCGTCTATTCCGTAGGTATTCACGCTATCTGTACCGTTGGCAGCATTGCGCCCGTTCTTCGAGAGGTTGAACGTCTGACAGCGTGCCTGGTCGTAAGCCTCCCACCAGTTAGTAGTGGCCATCGTGCCGTCATCAGCAATCAGATAACAGCGGAAATGCGTAACCTCGGCCATGTTGACCTCAGTACGCACCTTCTTTCGGGAGCCAAGAACATAGTTCTCAATAGCCAGCGGACTGCCATAGAGCAGCCAAGGCACCTTGACAACCGTATAGCCAAGAACCTCACCATCTTCTGCATCAGGCGATGCTTTCTTCAAATACTCAACACGGAATATCTTAGAGCCTGCACCGGAGTAAACAACGTTACCACCCGAATAGGTCATCTTGCGCACCTCCAGCTCGTTAAAGACGGCTTTCATGCGTACTAACAGCTCATCGACCACAAGGTACGAATGGCCGTCCTTATCGTTGGTAATCTTGAATCCTGTATCATTGAGGCCGTCGCCCGTATAGTTGCTTGACTGCAATTTATTGATGTAGGCTGCAAGCACTTTCAGGAAGCCGTCAATATCGACATCACCGTCCACCTTAGCATTGCCACCGACATTGAGGTCTTTGCTGACGTTGATGTTCTCACCTACGTTCAGCGTTTTGCCGATAGATAGGTTATATGGTGTTTCGTCATCATTCTGTTTGGAGAGGAAATAGTTACGTCCATAGTACATCAGCAGGTTTTTCAAGTCGGAGATGTTGACACCTCCACCACTGCCAGTACCACCGCCACCCGTCGAAATCTGCTGTATCTGTTCACGCAGTTCGGTCATGGTGCCTTTTATCTGTTCATTCCCCACCGTGATAGACTGCTTGAAGGCAAAGTCGAGATTGGTGACTAACTTCAAAATGCGAGTTTCAAGGACATAGCCCTGCCCATCATCGTACCTGACTTTCTTTCCTATATGCAGATGCGGATTGGTCAGCTCTTTCTCGAATACTACAGGATTGCTGGGGAACGTATAGTTGTTGAGGTCTGACCGCAAACGCTCTATCTCTTTGTTGGCTGTCTCTTCAAGGTCAAGGTATGCTTGCGCTTTGTAGCGGTCATCCATTGCGAGGTTGAAGAGGATAGCCTTGTTTCCTGTAAGGCTTGGTACTCTCTCACCGCGTGGGTACAACTCACCATCTATCGTTGTGGGAATGATGATGTCACCTTCATCAAAGACTATCTCAAAATCACCTGCAATGATATTGACACCCGAATCACCATCACTATCATTCTTACGGATGGTTTTAGCATCCTTATGGTAACGCAGCTTGAACTCGCGCCCTGCAAGCGGAGATGGCAAGGCATTCTCATTCTCGTTAGCCTGGAACGACATAGACAGCTCCATGCCGTCGAGTATCTGGCTGTGGCGGTAATCGCTTGGGATGTTGGCCTCAGTGATGTACTTCTGCAGGATGATGCCGTCTTTTTGTGCAGCAAGACGGAACGCCTTACCTCGGCTGTCATTGCGAGCACTGTTGTAGTTCGTATAGGATTCACCAATGAGCAATACCAGCGTGCCGTTGTTATTGATGGCAATGGCGGTCTCTACTATGTCACCTGCCTTGACGGTAACATAGTATTGGGAATAGCTGGTTTGGCATGTGACCTTGTTAGTAAACCATTTCGCATCGAAATCAGCATTGGTGAAGACAGCATATTTATAGGTCAGATGGTCTGCATTTCCATATCGGTTGTAATAATAGCCCACATTGTCAGCTTGGTACTTGTTACTCAAAACCACATCGTCGGTTATCTTGTAGTCCATCCACACGCCATTCTGCAGGTAGGCAAGCCGGATGTACCATACTGCATATTTCTTGGGCTTCCCGTCAATGCCAGGCACAGTATTGCCGTCATCATCTTTCAGGTAACGGGTACGGCAACGGGGATTGTAAACGTACAGGTCGAGCTTCGGATAGACTTCTTCAAAGATTAGCTCCTTGACCATCAGAGGCTCAGCCGTATTCTCACGTTTGTCAATATAGCCATAAGGGTACTTTACGGGGTCGAGCGTCAAACGCTTGTTGACTGATGTGTTCTCACCAGATGCGCTGCGCTGTGAGATGTTCCGCATAGATCCTTTTACGAGAAAAGCATTGTAATAGCCCTCTTTGCTCTCGCTGACTGACGGAATACCAATGTTCTCGCCTACCTTCAAGGTTACTGCGTCACCGATGCCTACCTTGCCGAAATAGAGGGCTTTCGTCTCATAGTGCAGGTAGTATTCACAGCTCCATTGGTTACAGCACTCAGAGATGGCAGAAAGCACGTCCATAGCAGAGAACGTGCAGGTCTTTGAGCCAATAATGTCAGCGTCGATGACGGCAAACCATCCAGTACCGATGTCGGGAATCTCAGCACCTATGATGTTGATATAGTCCACTATCTTCTGAATGATAGTAGAAGCCACTCCCGTATATACCCAATCGGTTTCTTTGTCTGCTGTCTGAAAAGAAGTGGTATCGCCAGTAGTCAGTATGAACGGAATTTTGCCCAACATCATAATCGGATGTTGGAACTCAGGAGCGTATTCGAAGCTCGCCTCAGTCTTCTGCTTTGGCTCATAGTCATCAAGCAAGCGGTACTTCACTCCGTCGGCAAACGGAACGATGTAGGTACCAGCTTCAAGAACTTTCTTAGATGTGTCATTCCATGAGAGTTGCACGAAGTTGGACTTCATCATCTCTTCTTCATGCTTGGCTGTCTTGGATTTCAGTACCTCTAAAATTTTCTTTTCATAAATATTGTAAATATCCATCGACGCATATATTATTTCTCCCCAAAATTAGCCACAAAAAAAGAATCCCCGTCACGTTTTGACGGGGAGGGCGCGACTTTAATTCTTTTGTCGCTTTTTTGTAGTTTCAAACGGCTCTTGTGGCCGTTCTGAACGTAGGGTCAGGCTCTTTGAACTTGGCAGAGAACTTCGAGAAAGTACCCTCTATATTCTCCGCATAGGTTATCTGCTGTCCAGTGTATTTCAGATGGTACACCTTTACAGAGCGCGATGGCACTTGTATGGTGACGTTACCCTGCTGGAGCATAGCCAGGAACTCATCATAGTGGCTCTCGTAATCTGCCACCGTATCACCTTCAATGGTGAACGGTAAGGTCAAATCACGCTCGTTCAGCTTCGGAATGGCATCGCAATAGTCCACACCATCCTTCAACGCGCTATCGTTGGTTATATACTCCTTCATCGGTGCGCCTGCTTTCAAGGCACCCATGAAGCCGTCGCCCATTCTCACGCCCCACTGCTGGTAAGCGTCAAGGCCGTTAATCAGTAAATCGGAAACATTTGCCATTACTTCAAGTCTTTAATATCTTCTTTCATCTCTTCCACATCGGACTGGATGACCACAACAGCCTTTTCTATCTTGTCCTGATGTTCGTTAATCTCTCTAAGTTCAAGGTATGAGTTAGCCAGTATATCACGGGTATCATCGGCTATCTCGCACTGAGTGGCAGAAAGGGAACGCATATCGCTCAACGTCATGTTGGTGACGGTCATCTGCCCTATGATGGCATCCTTCTTGGTGTTGCCCTGCTCTACGGCTATCTGTGTGGCAGTCAGCCTGCCCTCGATGGCTCCTGCATCCTCGTGGGTAATCTTCTCTATGCCGTTGGCACTGGCTTTCTGCTCTTTGCCGTTTACGGCATCGGAATATCCAGTATATTGCTTGATGCTGTCTGCCTTCGCACCTGCCTCATCCATCTTGCGCTGGTACTCTTCACGCAGATTCTTTAGGGTTTCCTCGTTTTTGGATTGCAGAGCATCTGAAAGCCGTCTATACCAATCTTCAAGCCAGTCCGCATAGTCTGTGTTCACCATGTCGTTGATAAGGGCTTCTGCCATAATCTTGGATATATCCTCTGCCGTGTCACGTGCATCTTCTTCCATTGACATCAGCGTATCTGAGAATTGGCTTTTGAGACTGTCGAACGGTATGCTTGTGATGGATGCAAGGAAATCCATTTCAGACTGGCTCATCTTGTCTGCAAGGTCTGCAATCTGTTCCAGGTATTGCGAAGCATCCTGATAGCCTGCCTTTGAGTTATTGATAATCTTTATCCACAGCTCTGCATTCTCACGAAGCTTTGCCATCTGTTCAGGTGTGGCATTTGCTATCAGCTGGCTTATATAGTATTGTCCACTGCCTATCCAACTGCGGTTAAAATTGTTGGCATCTGCACCGAACAAGTTAGCAATGTATTGCTTTTCTTGGTCTGTAAGATTATCCAGCATGTGAGAACGGGAAGATTCTACATCACTATGGAACCAACCGCCATCTTTCCAGTCATCAAGTGAACGCCATGCCTGCTCTTGGAGATTCTTTATCTGGGCTGTATAATAGTCCTGCATTGACTTATAGCTGTCATTGATGCCTGCGAAGTTTGCATCTTCCATTCTATCAGTCAATCGCTCTATGGCAGAGGTCAACTCTTTGTTGGTTGCCGTCAGTTTCTCCATATCCGAAGCATAATTCTCGTCGCTGTCCTTTTCACCGACACCGAACCAGCTGTCAAAGCCTCCGAATGTCACGGTATTCAATATGCCAGTGACACCCTTTGCAAGCGAGCCTCCAATCTGACCGATGAAGTCAAGGGATAAAATGTTATCCAATATGCCTATTACTGCATTGAACACCGTATCAATGAGGTTGGAAATCAGCGTGCCAATACCTTCTTTGAGGATGTCAAGGATGGAGAGAATTGCCGATATGAGCTGGCCGATGAAGCCTGCGCTGCTTAATGTATCTGACAGCTTTCCAATTGCATCACCGACCTTACCACCGATATTGAGCTTGGAAAGGCCGTTGAGCATATTCTGAATGCCGTTGAATGCTCCAGATAGTGTACCGTCCGCAAAGCCTTTCAGTCCGTCGGCAACCATGTTGAGGCCGTCCACCGTGTCCTGCTCCGATTCCTTTAGGTTGGTAGCGAGGTTCTGCACGGCTGTTGTCTGCACCTGCACCTGATTGGATGCGGAATCGGCAACCCTCTGAGCCAGTTCAAGGCGTGACTTGGCTTCATTCTGCTGTGCCTTGGTGCCAGTTTCCATAGCCTTCTGATATGCTGTCTGAGCCTTTTTCAGAATCGCATAGGCCGTATATTCTTGGTTCTTCGCCTGCTGCAAGCGGTTGACGGCTGCACCGAGGTCATTCATCTGCTGTTTGATAGCGGAGAAGTTGAGCGTACCTTTTCCACCGCCCATCAAGCCTTGCAGCTTCTCGATAGATTGATAGATGACCTGCTGGTCAGTCTCGTTCTTAGACGAAAATTCGGGCGTTTTGACGTACTCTTTGAGGCTGGCAAGGGTATTTTTCAGCTGGTCGCCCAACATGCTGGTGAAGCCTCCCAAAACGGCTTGCCAGTCGATATTCTGCTTCAATGCCTCAGTGTCTATGGCAGCTTGCTTGCTCTTGCTCTCGGCTTCGAGCTTCTTTGCCGTCCATTTGTCACCCTTCTTGTTGGCCTCGGCAATCTTGGCAGCATATTCCTCTGCAATGGCCAGTTTCTTCTGCTGGTAGGTACCATATTCTTGCAGGTAGTCGTACATGGCCTGCACCTCCTGCCTGCGTTGCTCTTCAATGCTCTTGTTGTATTGAGCCAGGACAGCTTTCATGCGCTCATCGCGGTTGTCGGTTTCCTCTTGGGTGTTGGTGTTGGCCTGCGCGTATTCTTGGGTCTCATAGAAGTTCTTGCCATTGTTCTTGGGGTCTGCCTCCCACAGCTTACGGGCTTCCTCTACACGTTTCAGGCGCATGTCCTCATAGGAGCGACGGATGGCCTCTTCCTCTCTCTCGCGGTCAAGCTCTATCTGTGCCAGCACTCTGTCCGTGCCGTCCTGCATGGCTTTAATCTGAGCCTCACGGGTGGAAAATTCGAGGTCTTTGGCTGCACGCTCTTGTGCGAGCTTCTGCTTAGAGAGTACATCAGTCTTTTTCTCTTCGACATCAGCAGCAGTCTGGCCTTTGCCACCTTTGCCACCTTTACCGCCTTTCTGTGTAGTGGAGTAGCTGCCAAGCTGACTGTCGATGGTCTGAATCTTCTTTTTGAGAGCTACACCTCTCGCTCCGGCTGCTTCCTCTACCGATAGTGCATCCAGCTCAGCCTGCAACTTCTTCTTACGCTTGGTCAGTGCATCCTTATTGACAACGGTGCTACCTTTGGCTTTCAGCAAGCCCTCTACATACTTATCAAGGCCAGCGATGTCGCCTTGGTTGAGAACTGCACCATTGAGGTCGCCAAAGCCATTAAAGACGGTCTTTCCTTTCTTCCCCTTGGCTTTCTGCAACGCTGCCTGCACCTGTTTAAGCTGGGCTTCTGTATAGCCTGAAAGGGTTTCTTGGAACCTCTTGACGGAGTTCTGAGCCGTCTGCCTCTCTGCCTGCTGTGTGAAGTTGCGTGACATATTCTGAAAGTAGTCCCGCATATCAGTGGCACTATCAGTAATCCTTGAAGTCCAACCGTTCTTATCAAAGTAATATTTCTTAGCCTCTTCCCACTCTTTTTTCTCGCCCTCAGTGAGCTTTGTACCACCCATCTGCATCTTTCTCACCTGTTCGGCAAGGTAAGCATAACGGGAGAATTTATCGGCATCCTGCTGATAGCCTTTTACGGCACGCTGGCCGTCTATCTCTGCTATCTCACGCTTTAGCTGGAGAATGTTTCGCAGATGCCCCTCTTCGTCGATGTACTTCTGAATAATGGTCGGGTAACGCTGGATGAGCAAATCCATAGCACCACGTCTGTCACCAGTGGCAGCTGCATCATTGTTTGCGAGGTTGATGGCTTTCTCGGTCTCTGCATTATAGTCAGCCTGCTTCTTTTCCGCATCTTCCAATGTTTCATTGAAGTCACGCTGTGCTTTCTCTGCAGCATTAAGACCGTCAGATGTAGCGATGACCACACCCAGCAGACCACCAAGGGCAACAGCAGCCAGCACATACGGATTGGCAAGCATGGTGGCGTTAAGGAGAGCCTGCGCCTTTTGTGTGAGCAATATCTGAGCGCGTGCAATCGTCATGGCGAGGGTATGGCCGTTCTGTGCAAAGGTAACAAGGGCAACGGCTGTGCGGTACGTTCCGTAGGTGGTAGCCAGTCCAAGCAGAACACGTCCGACAGTCTCATAGTTCTCTATCAGTTTGGTAATGCCTGAGATAGTACCTACAATCATACCTTCGGATGTAGTTCCGATATCGTTCAAGGCAGAATCTATGGCATCGTGCATCATGGAGAGCTGTCCGTTGATGGTCTTGGCAGCATTCTCAGACATATTGAAGAACTTACCGCCTGCACTCGTAGCGTCGATGAAAGCCTGCTGTACCATCTCGGAGGTGATGGCACCCTTTGACATCTCATCTTTGAGCTGTGCGATACTCTTTCCCGTCTTTTCGGCCATGACCTGCAAGGGGTTGAAACCAGCATTGATCATCTGGTTCAAGTCCTGACCCATCAGCCTTCCAGTAGCCGACATCTGTGAGAATGCCAACGTAAGGGAGTTGAACTTGCCACTCTCACCCATAGACACGTCACCGATGGCCTTGATGAAGCCTGGCACTTTCTCCGCTTCGATGTTGAAGCCTAACATCATCTGAGTGGCAGAAGTGATGTCACTGAACTCCAGCGGACTAATCTTAGCATATTCGCGCACCTGCGAAAGAAGTTCATCAGCGCGCTCTTTCGAGCCTAACAAGGTGGTAATGGCTGTGTCTGCCTGCTGGAACTGGCCACGCACACGGATGATGTCCGATGCAAGCTCTTTCAGCCCCATGCCTGCAAGCATACCCTTACCGATACCCAGCAGCTGTGACTTCATCTTACCCAGAACATCTACACTCTCGCCCGAATCCTTGGCAAATAGCTGATATTCTTCGCGGAGCTTCTTAACACCCAGCTGTGCGGTGGCTCTCTCTTGGGTAAGGTCGAACAATGCTCGCTTTTCCTCATCGAGCGCACCGCGCACCTTATGGATTTGCGGTAGCATGGAATCGGCAGCGAGCTTCTGACCTGCAGATTTCAAATCCTTGTACTTATCCGTCAGAACCTTCAAGTCATTGGACGTGTCAGCGATTATCTTCTTTTGCTTGATAATCTCTTCGGAAAGGCTGTTCACACCTTGCTGGGCATCATATATCTTACGCTTGAAGCCACTCTCAATCTTGGCACCAGCCTCCATCGCCTCAGTGGTTAGGTGGTTGAACTCGGTGGTACATTGCTTCAACCTCTGATTGAGCGTATTGAACGCTGCAGGGGAGTTGACAGCATCTATCCCCTTCATTTCGGCTTTCAGCTTCGTTATCTCTTCACGCAGACGGACTACCTTATCCCATTCTGCCTGCACCTTGAACGCTAATACTGGCATATCTTATTGTTTTTGTTGGTTTCTCTTTCTCCTTGCAGCCATATCACGGCCACTTGTTCTTCTTACTACCGTACCCACTGTCTCATGCTGCTTGTCACGCATCATCAGCTGGAGTACACGGAGGGGTATTTTATATACCACCTCTTCATACGACAGATGCAAGCTATCCACGTATGTCGCTATCTGACCTGCCAAGGTCTGACCGCCTACTATCTGAGGCTTCTTGCTACCAGCGCGCTTGCGCTCTTCGTCAAGCTGGCAGCAATCGAAAAAGACCGTGCGGAAACCATGTTAAAGGCAGCTTCGAGGGCATCTACAACCTCATCGTATGTGCCTTTGGCAAGTTCATCGGTCAGCTCATAGTTCTCTTGTATCATAAAGGAAAGCGCACGGGCATATTCCCTGGCATTCTCCTGTACGAGCAAGATGTCCTTTATCGTCGCACCGTCATTGAGGGCAAGACCGCTAAGACAGGCGACGGCTCCTGCAACGCGGTTGATGGTGGGAGGCTTCACGGGGTACATCTTGCCGTTCACCTCTACTAACTGGAAGTCAGCACCTACGATGGCACTGCTCACTAACTTTGCTGCTTGATTCATATCTCTCTTGAAAAAATTAAGGGGTAGTCGGTGGAATGCTCCACTAACCACCCCAATGGATTACTCTCTGCCTGTCAATCAGCCTGCGTTTGCAGCGTCAACAGCAGCCTTGTCAAACCAATACTCAGGCGCAATGGCAGCAGTCTTGGGTGACACCATAGAGCCTACGACGGGAAGACCGACAGCTCCGTCCGTAGTGTTCTCGCGTCCAGCGATAGAAGCATACGGCAGGATGGCGTACTGGTCATCATCCGTGAGGGCAATCAGACACATG
>JAEEGL015898102.1_pt1 | contig 10897 bp, 6 predicted proteins | sample 9134231 | NCBI WGS metagenome assembly JAEEGL01 (sample SAMN16246548, study PRJNA631951) | gut metagenome | biome: gut microbiome; feature: rumen; material: fiber-attached | host: Bos | place: Iran: Karaj | collected 2018-10
AACCAGGTGCACTTGGCCGGCTTTGACAATGCATGGGGTGACAGGCTATTCTGTTCCGGGTCCCAATGGCGCCACAATGTTTTTGCCAGCAGCTTCCTGTCGTGGGGACGGGCCGATTAATGACATTGACTGGGGTGGTTTCTATTGGTCGAGCGAATCTCCCGGGTTCATCGATGCCTCTGGTGGATTGACTTTTGGTGAGAGTGGGGCGTCATGGGCTTTCCTCTATCGCTTCGGGGGCTGTAGTGTTCGCCCTGTTCGAGTCCTGGACAAATAGTCCGTACCTCACTCTCAACGGCAGGATAAAGAAATGAGGGGGTGTGTCATATCTTTTTGACACACCCTCCTCTTTATGAAAAATAAAGTAATAATCAGGTTTAGGGGATTATTTATCCTCGGCAATCTTGTTGAGCAGTGCCACGGTGAAGTCCCAAGCCTTTTGCACCGGTGGGATGTGTGCGCGCTCTTGTGGCGAGTGAACATCCTGCAGTGTTGGGCCGTAAGAGATCATCTCCATGTGCGGGCAAGCCTTGAGGAACAGACCGCATTCCAGACCAGCGTGGATGGCTTCGACAACGGGTTCTACGCCATAGAGTTTCTTCCACATGGCCACAGCCGACTTGAGCAGCTTGCTCTCGGCATTGGGAGCCCAGCCTTGATAGCCGCCTTCGGCTGTAATCTTGGCACCTGCGAGTTCGTAGATTGCCTCGATTTGACGGGTCAGGTCATACTTAGCGCTCTCGATCGACGAACGGTGGAAGGCTTCGACCACAATCTTGTTGCCCTCACGCATCTTGATGCTGGCGGTGTTGCTCGAAGTCTCTACAAGGCCGTCAATCTCGTGGCTCATGGCATAAACACCGTGAGGAGTAGCGTTCACGGCAGCAATCATGCGGCGTGCAACGCACTTGTCGATAACAGTCTCGGGAGCGTCAACGCTTTCGCAGCTGAATTCCTCGGTCTTCTCAACATGCTTGTATTCTTCCTCAACATCGGCCTTGAACTGATTGAACTCGATAGCCAGTGTCTCCTTGTCCTCGGGCTTGATGCCAATCACGGCAACGGCGTCGCGGGCAATAGCATTGTGCAGGTTGCCGGCATCGATGCAAGCCAGTTCATAGTCGACCTTGCGGCCCAGAGCATACAGGAAACGGGCCATCAGTTTCGTTGCACTTGCATAGCCAATGGGAATGTCGGTGCCCGAGTGGCCGCCGTGGAACTTGTTCAGACCAATCTTGAAGTAAACGAGGTCCTTGGGAGCAGCCTTGGGCTCGTAGTCGAAGGTGAAGATCGAAACAAGACCGCCAGCGCAGCCAATGGTGATCACGCCGTCGTCCTCGCTGTCGAGGTTCAGCAGGTAATCGCCACGAAGCATTTCGGGAGTGATGTTCTCGGCACCGGTCAAGCCAGTCTCTTCGTCAACAGTAGCAAGAGCTTCGAGTGCACCGCACTTGATGTCGGGATCGGTAATCACTGCCAGAGCAATGGCGAGACCCAGACCGTCGTCGGCGCCCAGCGTAGTGCCGTTGGCGCGTACCCACTCGCCATCAACGATGGTTTCGATGGGGTCGGTGAGGAAGTTGTGGTTCGAGGTGGCCTCTTTCTCGGCTACCATGTCCATGTGACCTTGGATAACAACCTTCTTGGCATTTTCAAAGCCAGGGGCAGCAGGGCGGAACATAGCCACATTGCCCACATGGTCAACCTTGTACTCCAGGTTGTGTTTTTTTGCAAAGTTTACCAGCCATTCCTGAATCTTGGCCAGATTGCCCGACGGACGGGGCACTTGAGTAATTTCATCAAAAATTTTCCAGACATTGCTGGGTTTTAATTCTTTTACAGTCATGATACTTGTTATTAAGAACTCAAAAAATGTTAGTTATCGTTTCGGTTGACAAATTTTTGTTAAATAGTCGGTTTTGAGTTTGCTAAGTTACAAAAATATTTTGAAATAAGCGGTAAAATCTCATAAACCTTTCATATATTTGCACAAAATTTTGAAATCGGACCTCGTGAAAATTATATTGATAACGGTCGTAATGCTTTTACTTGCAGTGATTCTGCTTGGTGTGAAGGTGTTTTTTGTCAAAGGCGGAAAATTTCCTCACACCCACATCGACGGCAACAAGGAGCTCAATAGGCGCGGTATCACCTGTGTCCGGCATGATAAGGATTTTAAATAATAATAACGAAATTATAACGAAATGAACTGTTCTAAAATTAAAACTTTTGTGATGATTATGGCACTTGGTGCCGCTGCTGTTAGCTGTAACCAGAAAGACGATAACGCCAAACCCGCTCTGCCCAAGCAGGCAACCGAGCAAATGGCAATCCGCTATATCGACATCGACACGCTGCTCACAAAGTATAACCTGGCCAAGGACTTCGACGAGGCTGCCACTACGATGCAGAACAACTACGACGCTGCCGAGAAACGCTATGCTCAGCAGGCCCAGAACATGCAAAACGAATTCATGGCCAACCAGCGCAACAATGTTTATGCTGCCAATCCCGCCAAGGCGCAGCAAGACCAGGCCCGTTACGAGAAACTCATGGCCGATGCACAGGAAAAGCTTGGCAAAATGCAGCAGGACATGGGCAACCAGGCCATGAAGAACCGCAAGCAACTCACCGACTCTATTTTCAACTACATCAAGATATATGCTAAGGAAAAGCACTTTGATGCTGTCCTGAGCAAAGCGGCCGACCTCAACACTGCTGCCTTCTATGTCGACGATCGTTTCGATGTGACCGACGAGGTGGTGGCTGGCCTCAACAAGCGTTACACCAAGGTCGCCCCCAAGAAAAAATAAAAATAGACATCAAGAAGAGATGTAATAGTTTTTTTTCATATATTGCGAGGACTTGTGCGTGAGCATAGGTCCTCATTTTTATTGTAGCAAAAAAAAGGATTAAAAAAACAAAACTTTTCGTTCTTATGCTCGTTTTGGGTTAAACTTTCAATAAATAATGATGAATATATAGTTTTATTTTGTAAATTTGCAATTTAAGATTGCACCACAGGGTGTTTTGAAAGCTGATATTAATAATCACATCATGAAAATAAAGAGCATAATCATTGTGGCAGTCATGGCGATACCAGCCATGACGGGGGCTCAGCCCATGGTTGCCACCACCGGCGCTCAAGGCTACTTGGAGCGCGGCAAGCTGATGTATGAGAGTAAGAACTATGTGGGAGCCATCGACCAGCTCACTCATGTGCACGCGCTCCAAGCGAGCGACGAGCAGCAGGAACTGGCCGACTACTACCTGGCGTTGAGCCGCTTTGAGCGTGACGAGAAGGGCAGTCTCGAGGCCTTGCACCAGTTCATGGAAAAATACCCGTCGTCGTTGCTCAACGAGGACATGCACATGCGCATTGGCAACTACCACTTCTACCACGGCGAGTTTGGCGATGCGCTGGTGGCCTATAGCCACATGCGCGACTGTTCGCTCGACGATGACAAAAACGAGGATGTGCTCTACCGCATGGCCTATAGCAACCTGCAGCTGGGTTACTACGACGATGCTGCCAAGCTCTATGCCACCCTGGCCGACACACGCCGCTACGGCAATGCCACCTTGTTCTACAATGCCTATATCGACTATGCCAACAAGCGCTACGATGCGGCCTTGAACAAGTTCACGCAAATCGACCGCACCGGCGACCTGGGCTATCAGGCACAATACTACGAGTGCCAGATTCTCTATGGCAAGCGTGAGTATAACAAAGTGCTTGAACTGGGTCATTCATTGCTCGAAGATGATGCTAACGACTACTTCATTCCCGAAATCAACCGCCTGGTGGGTGAGAGCTACTACCACACGGGCAACGAACAAAAGGCGCGTCAGTATCTGAACACCTATGTGCAGACCACGCAAGACCCCATCGTGCGCTCGGCCGCTTATGCGCTGGGTACGATGGACTTCCGTGCCGGCGACTATGAGAGCGCTGCCGCCAATATGGCCAAGGTCACCAGCGACGAGGATGCCATGGGCCAGAGTGCTTATCTCTATCTGGGGCAGGCCAAACGCAAGCTGGGCGACAATGCCATGGCGCTCAGGGCCTTTGAGCAGGCTGCCTCGATGGATCACGACCCTGCTGCAAAAGAGACCGCTTTCTACAACTATGCTGTGGCCAAGAGCGAGGGCAGTGCCGACCCCTTCGGCAAGTCGATCGACCTGTTTGAAGAATTCCTCAACAAGTATCCCAATTCCAAGAATGCTCCGCAAGTCGAAACCTATCTCGTCGATGCCTACATGAACACCGGCGACTATGCCAAGGCGCTCAACAGCATCTCGCACATCAAGAAACCTTCGAAAAATGTGCTGCGTGCCAAGCAGTGTGTGCTCTATAATATGGGCAGCAAGGCGCTGGCCGACGGCGACAATGCAACGGCTGCCAACTATCTGCAGCAGGCCATCGATGTGGGCAACTACGACAAGAAAATCCTGAACGAGAGTCGCCTGTGGCTTGCCGAGGCGCTTTACCGCCAAGGCAAATACAAACAGGCCGCCGCTCAGCAAAAGAGCTATGTGGCTGCCGCCTCGAAGAGCGACCCCAACTACGCTATCGCCAACTATAATCTGGGCTACACCTTGTTCCAGCAAAAGCAGTACAGCGATGCCCGTGCCGCCTTCCAGAAGGCTGTCGATGGCAAACTCAACGACGAAGCACTGCTCAGCGATGCCTACAACCGCATTGGCGACACCTATTATTATGCCAACCAGATTGCCAAGGCCGAGGAAAGCTACTCGCTCGCCATCAGCAAGAACAAGGGCAGTGCCGACTATGCCATGTATCAAAAGGCGATGATGGCCGGTCTGGCAGGCGACCACCTGACCAAGGCCAACCGCATGGACGAGATGCTCAAGGCCTATCCTAACTCGTCGCTCGTGCCCTCGGCGCTCTACGAGAAAGGCGTGGCGCTGGAGCATGCCGGCAAGAACAAGGAGGCTGTGAATGTGTTCAACAAGCTCATCACCACCTATCCCGGCAAGGAAGAGGCCCGCAAGGGTCTGCTCCAGCTGGCGCTCGTGCAAAATAGCCTCAACAACCAGGATGCAGCCATCGAAGCCTACAAAAAGGTCATCAAGCAGGCGCCCACCAGCGACGAAGCCAAGGTGGCCGCCGAGGACCTCAAGAGCATCTATGCCGACCGTGGCGAACTCAACGACTTCGCCAAGTTCCTGAAGACCGTGCCCAATGCACCCCAGCTCAATGTGAGCGATGTGGACCGCCTCACCTTCGAGTCTGCCGAGAAGGCCGCTGTGGCAAGCAAACCCAGCATTACCAAGATGCAGGAATACCTCAACAAGTATCCCAACGGTGCCTACACTGCACAGGCTCACTACTATGTGGGCCGTTATGCCTACGAGAAAGGCAACCTGAACGATGCGCTCACCAGCATCGACAAGGCGCTGAATATGGGTGCCGACGCCTCGTTTGCCGAGGACGCCCTCGCCATGAAGAGCGACATTCTCAACCGCCAGGGTAAGACCCAGGAGGCCATCGAGGTCTATAAGCAGATTGTGGATAAATCGTCGAGCGACGACAACAAGGTGCTGGCACAGCTGGGCATCTTGCGTTCGTCAATGAAACTTGAGAAATGGAAAGATGTGACAGCCACTGCCGACGCGCTGCTCAAGAACCACACCCTCAGCGCTGCCGAGGAAGGCGAGGTGAAACTGGCTCGCGCCATTGCCGCTGCACGCCAGGGCAAGGGCAGTGCCGCCGAGGCCGACCTCAAGGCGCTTGCCAAGGATGCCAACACCAAGACGGGCGCTCAGGCCACCTACGAACTCGCCAAACTACAATACGAGGCAGGCAGTTTCGGAGCCGCCGAGAAGACCATCAACAACTTCTTCAAGGCTAAATCGCAGCAGACCTACTGGATTGGCAAGTGCTACATTCTGCTTGCCGATGTCTATCACAAGCAAGGAAAGAATGCCGAAGCGCGCGAGTATCTCGAGGGCCTCAAGGCCAACTATCCCGGCAACGAGCAAGACATCAAGGATGACATCAACAGCCGCCTGAGCAAGTGGGGCGCCAAGAATCAACCTGCCGAGCAAAGCGGCAAGGCTCGCAACAACAAGAACAACAACTCGAGTGCCGACAACAAGTCGGGCAGTTCGAAAAAGAGCAACAAGAAATAATCAGGAAACGACATAATAGATACCACAACTATGAAAAAGATATTTGTTTGCATCTGCACGCTTTCAATCATGGGTCTGGGTGGATATGCCCAGGAACTGAACAAGGAAATCACGCTCGAGAAAGACTTTGTGCCGGTGGAGAAGAAGGCTACCAAGAAGAATGCCTTGCCCGTGGTGATTCAACCCGCCAAGAACGAGACGCCCACCACGCTCAAGTACAGCGATTGGGCGCAGCCCACAGCAGTGGCTACCAGCATTCCCACCATGTTGCCCTATGGCTATCGCACATCGCACATCTTCAGCGACAAGCGCGGTTACTTCGACTTTGGCATTGGTTCCCAGCTGAACATGGTCGGCAGTGCCGGATATAGGCTGGTCGATGACGAACACACCAAATTGAGCCTTTGGCTCCAGCATAACAGCTCTTGGAGCGGCAAGAATACGTCGCCTCTGGCAATCGATGACCACAAACTCAAGCAAAAGTTTAACGACAATGTGCTGGGCATCGATCTCAATCACCGCTTCAGCAAGGGTTTGCTCGATGCGGGGGGGGCGCTGCACTTCGACAATTTTAACTACTACGGCGGCGACACCGATACCCACCTTGATGTGGAACCCGGCATCAGTCCCGACTTTGTGTTCCCTTACACTTGCACCACCGGCTACAATTGGGACGATGATAAGCAGACCTTCATCGACGCCAAACTGCGCGGCCGCTGGAACAGTCGCATCACCATCGCCGATCACGACTTCGACTATCATGTGGCCATGCGCTACAATTTTGCCCGCTACAGCAAGTCGTTTACGCGCGACTTCGATGGCGCGCGCGAGCACCACTTCAATGCCGGATTGGGCGCATTCTACCAGTTTACTGGCGCCGCCGGTGTGGGGGGCGACGTCAATGTCGACTACCTGAACCGCGCGCAGAACGGCTACACCGATGCCATGACCATCATCACCCTGCGCCCATTCTATCGCTACGAGGGTGAGCGTGCCAGCGCATCGCTGGGTGTGAACCTGAACTTCTCGTTCAGCGACGGTGCCAAAATCAGACTCGCACCCCATGTGGCCATCGACTATAAGTTTGCTCCGGGGGCCGCACTCTATGCTACCGCTATGGGCGGTAAACGCCTCAATACGCTCTCATCTATGGCTGCCATCAACCGCTACAGCGACCCCTTGGGTGGCTATGAGAACTCTTTTGTGCCTATTGATGCCGAGGCGGGTTTCAAGGTGGGACCCTTCCGTGGATTCAGCTTCAAGATTTATGGAGGATACGGCATTGTTAAAGACAATCCCCTCGTGGTGGCGCCACTTGACTTGGCACACACACCTGCCGATAATTTCTACAAATCTTTCGCCCTGTATTACCACAATCCTTCTATGGTCATCGACCGGAGCCAGTTCTTTGCGCCCGTTTTCTTCAGGAGCTACAATACCAGGGGTGTGAAATTCGGTGCCGAAGTCAATTATAAATACCGCTCCCTGGCCGAAATCGACGTCAAGGCTGTCTTCGCGCCGCAGAGCAGGGACCTCGACGGCAAGTACATCAAGGGCTACACCCTGGGACTTGACCGAGCCAAGACGGTGGTGAATGTCGACCTCAAGGTGAATCCCCTGCGCGCCCTCACCGTGAATGTGGGCTTTGATTACCGTGGAGGCCGCTACAACATCAACGACTACTATATGGAATATTCTTTTGCTGAATGGCATGACGATGGTAATCAAATTGATAATCGCTATCAGTTTGCATCGTCGGGAACCTTTGACCTGGCCGATGTGCTCAATCTGCGTGCAGGCGCCAGCTACCGCTTCGACAAGACCCTCACACTCTGGGTTCAGGCCTCTAACTTGCTTAACAAGCAGTGGGATGTGACCATGGGCATGGGAGCACAGAAACTGGGCTTCATGGGTGGCCTGCAACTGGTGTTCTGATGTGAAATAACTGTCACTTTTGGTGAGGTTACTCACTTTTTGCTGTAATCATCTGAAAAACAGACAAGTATATAACTTTATAAAATCCACTGCCAAGAAAAAATGGCGGTGGATTTTGTCATTCAATTGAAAATTACTATCTTTGCGTGCTTATTTGAGCCGAATCGGCCATCATGACCACGGTTCGGCTATGGCGAAATTAATTGAAATAACAAAAAACAAATTAATTATAACTAATGGCAGCACTAGAAAAAATTAGAAAAAGAGCTGTGATTTTGACCATTGTGATTGGTGCGGGCTTGCTCGCCTTCATTCTTGAAGAGGCCGTGCGCGCATCAAGTTCATTCTTTAATGACACTACCGCAGCAAAAGTGGGAGACGAGAAAATCGAGATTCATGAATTCCAGAACCGTCTCACCGAACTTAACCAAGCTAATCAAAACAACCCCGACAAGCAGGATCCTGCTATCCAGCAGCAGCAACTCTTGCAACAGATGGTGTTCGAGAAAATCCTTGAGAAGGAATACGAGAAAGCCGGCATCACTGTGAGCAACGAGGAAATGATGCGTCTGCTCGACCAGAATCAGGATGCTATTCAAATCACCCAGCAGGTGGCACAGCAGATGCAGGGCAGGCAGAACATTCAGTCGCCCTCGCAGCTCGACAAGCTCATCCAGAGCCAGCCTGATTTCTATGTTCAGATCGTCAGGCCCTGGAACAACCTCAAGAAGCAAATCTACGACAATCGTTGCGCCCAGAAGCTGGCCTTCTTGATGCAAAACTCTATCCAGCCTAACGACATCGACCGTCTTGCCATGCAAGAAGAGGCCAAGGATGTGCTCACAGTGGAGTATGCCAAGAAGGAAATCGCTTCGCTCGACGATGCTAAATACAAACCCACCGAGGCCGAGATCAAGGCTGTCTATGACAAGTTCAAAGAACTGTACTGGAAGCTCGACAATCCCATGCGTTCAATCAGTTACATCGCTGTGAACCTCGATCCCAGCAATGCCGATTTGCAAAAGGGCAAAGCCGTGGTTTCACGCGCCTATGCGCTGCTCCAGGGTGAGAAGGGTCTCGACTCACTGCGCAATGTGAGCGAGTTCGGCAATGTGCAGACGGCAGTTGTTCCCGTTTCTGATGCCAAGAAGATGGGTCAGCAGTCTAACGACAGCACACTGGCAGCTTACATCACCAGCGGTGCCGTGGGTTCTACTCACATGACCACTACCGACAACAACTACACCTTATTTAAAATAAAGGACCGTCAGGTGCTCACCGACTCGGTGACCTACATGGCTGTGGCTGTTGAAGGCAACAAGCAACTCCAAGACTCTGTGCTTGCTATGCTCAAGGCTGGCAAGGATGTGAGCAAGGTGAAAGGCGTGCAGGTGGCTCCCGAAGCACAGACTCTGCAGCTGCAAAGCGCTGGCCTGCCCGACTCAATCAAGAACAAGTTCACTGCCAATGCTGGCAATGGCTACTTCAAGTTCAATGGCGATGCCAAGCAGGCTCTGTTTGTAAACATCACCAAGACCTCTTCGCAAATGTTCACCACCATGGGCACTGCAAGCTACGAGATTGTAGCCAGCAAGGCAACCCGCGATGGCGCTCTCGACAAGTTCCAGGCCTTCTTGAACAAGAACAAGACTGCCGCCAACTTCAAGAAGAACGCTCTCAAGGCCGGTTATCAGGTGAAGGACGCTATGGTGACCGCCGCTACTCCTCAACTTCAGGATCCCATGACTGGTCAAGGCATCGAGAATTCGCGCAAGGCCATCAAGTGGGCGCTCTCTGACAAGGAAGCCGAGGAAGGCGCTGTTTCGCCCATCTTCCGCGAGAACAACGATGTGCTGCTGGCTGTGGCACTGAACAAGGCCTATGACGACGAATACATGCCTCTGAGCGAGAAGGAAATCAAGGACTTCTGCACTGCTCGTGCTACCGCTATCAAGAAAGCCGACGCGCTCGAAAAACAGTACAAGGGCAAGGCTAAGGATGTGGCTGGCTATGCCAAGGCTATGGGTACCACAGTGGAGACTGCCGAGGTGACCTTCGGTAACGACCAGATGGGTACCGTGAACACCGCTCCCATGATGCCCAACGGCATGGAAGGCGACGGTGGCCTCATTGGCCGCGTGGCTGGCAGCAAGGTTGGCACCGTGAACTTCTGGAAGGGCAACAATGGCGTGTACGCTTATCGCGTGCTCAAGACCACTCCCAGCAACATCCAGATGAAGAAGGAAGAACTCAACTCTCGTTTCATGATGCAGTATGGCATCTACGATCAGCAGTATGGTTCGCGTCGCATGTCGCAGGCCATTATGGGTTCGGCCAAGGTGAAGAACAACTCTGCTAAGTTCTATTGATAACCTGCTACCCTAAAAGGTAAAAGTATATAGAAAATAACCGCTTGCAGCAAGGGCTGTGAGCGGTTTTTTTGTGGGGTTAGGCCCGCAAGTGTTGTGAAAATGCAAAAAAATGAGTATTTTTGTAGGTTATAACATAAAACGAGGCTGTTATAGGCTGATTTTCAGCACACAACGCCTTGTGATAACCCAGAACTAATCAATGAATACTATTAACGATATTCAAGACGAAATTATCGAAGAGTTTGACGGTTTTACCGACTGGCTCGACCGCTATGCGCTCATCATCGACATGGGCAACGCCGTGCCGCCCCTCGACGAGCAATACAAGACCCCCGACAACCTCATTGACGGCTGCCAGAGCCGCGTGTGGCTCCAGGCCGATTATGCCGACGGCAAGGTGCACTTCCAGGCCGACAGCGACGCCATCATCGTCA
>JAEEGL016161111.1_pt1 | contig 10897 bp, 10 predicted proteins | sample 9134231 | NCBI WGS metagenome assembly JAEEGL01 (sample SAMN16246548, study PRJNA631951) | gut metagenome | biome: gut microbiome; feature: rumen; material: fiber-attached | host: Bos | place: Iran: Karaj | collected 2018-10
GAAAGTGATTATTTACAATTTGATATTCATACTAAAAGAAATCTTGAATTAACTGAGACAATTAGAGATAATTCTAGAACATATTCATTACTATGGTTACTTGATAAAACTAAAACAGCTATGGGAAGTCGTTATTTAAAAAGAAATATCGAAAGTCCATTATGTAAACGTAATGAAATAGAAAGACGTTATGATATAGTATCTAAATTATTAACAGAGTTTATTTATAAAGAAGAATTAGGTCATTATTTAAATGAAGTATATGACTTAGAAAGACTTTGTGGAAGAATTAGTTATGGTAATATTAATGCTCGTGATATGTTACAGTTATTACGTAGTTTAAAAGTTTTACCAGATATTAAGAGTATTTTATTAAATATTGATTATGATAAAGATATTAAAACACTTGATGAATTATGTGATTTACTTGATCGTAGTATTAATCCAGATGCACCAATGACTTTACATGATGGTGATTTAATTAAAGAAGGATATAATAGTGAATTAGATGAACTTAAAAGTGTTCGAAAAAATAGTAAAGATTATTTACTTGGTATAGAGAATTCTGAAAAAGAAAGAACCGGAATTAAGAATTTAAAAATTGGTTATAATAAAGTATTTGGTTATTATATTGAAGTTAGTCGAGGAAATATACCATTAATTAAAGATGATTGGGGTTGGATTAGAAAACAAACATTAACTACGGGAGAAAGATATATAACTCCAGAGTTAAAAGAAAAAGAACAAATAATATTAGGAGCAGAAGAGAAGATAATTAATCTTGAGTATAATTTATTTACAGAAGTTCGTGATATTGCTAAAAAATATATTAATGATTTACAAGAAATTAGTAATGTTCTTAGTGAACTTGATATGTTACTATCTTTTGCTAATGTAGCTGAAGCTAATGGTTATATTAGACCAGAGATAACTAATGAAAGAATAATTGATATAGTTGATGGTCGTCATCCAGTTGTTGAAAAAGTTAATAAAGATGATTATGTACCTAATGATGTTAAAATGGATAATAAAACCGATATATTATTAATAACTGGACCTAATATGGCTGGTAAAAGTACATATATGAGAGAGTTGGCTATAATAGTTATAATGGCTCAAATTGGTTCATTTGTTCCATGTAAAAAATGTATTATACCAATATTTGATAAAATATTTACTAGAATAGGTGCTAGTGATGATTTAGTTGGTGGAGAAAGTACTTTCATGGTTGAAATGAAAGAAGCTAATCGAGCAATTACTGATGCAACAGAAAATAGTTTAATATTATTTGATGAATTAGGTCGTGGAACAGCTACTTATGATGGTATGAGTTTAGCTGAAGCAATCCTTGAATATATTCATAATCATATTCATGCTAAAACTATGTTTTCTACTCATTATCATGAACTTACTGGTATGTCTAAAAAATTACCTAGAATAAAAAATGTTCATGTTAGTGCAGAAGAGAATAATGGTAATATTGTATTTTTACATAAAGTTAAAGATGGTGCAATCGATAAGAGTTATGGTATTAATGTTGCTTCACTTGCTAAACTTCCTAAAGAAGTAATAGATCGTGCTAATGAAATATTATCTACTCATGAAGCTAATTCTAAAAATAAAAAAATTAATAATGTAATGCAAACATCATTTGATTTTAGTGAAAATAATACACATAATGAATTATTAGATGATATTGTTAAAGTTAATCCACTTGAATTAACACCAATGGAAGCAATTAATAAATTATATGAAATAGTAGAAAAAGTTAAAAAGGAGAAATAAAATGGAAAAATTATTAAGTAAATTAAATGATTTATGGGTTGATGCAGGTATTAAACTTGTATATGTTTTGGTTATATTAATTGTTGGTGGTAAATTAATTAAGTTAATTACTAAACTAATATCAAAAAGTAGAGTTTATAAAAAATTAGATAAGAGTGTAGCTAGCTTTTTACTTAGTTTTATTAAAGCAGCTTTAAATATCTTATTACTAGTTATATTAGCTTCAATTATTGGTATACCATCTGCATCTATTGTTACTTTAATTGGTTCAGCTGGTGTTGCTATTGGTCTTGCTATGCAAGGAGGATTATCTAATATTGCTGGTGGATTAATTATTTTAATCTTTAAACCATTTAAAGTAGGAGATTTTATTGATACACATACTGATTCTGGTATTGTAACAAGTATATCTTTGTTTTATACAACATTATTAACTGTTGATAATAGAACAATATCTGTTCCGAATGGTAGTTTAGCTAATACATCATCAGTTAATTTCTCTAATCAAAATGAAAGAAGATTAGATATTAGTGTTGATATATCATATAATAATAAAATTGATGATGTTAAAAAGAGTATTAATAGTGTACTTGATAAAGAAAAAAGAATTAATCGTGAAAAAGATGTATTCGTTAGAGTAACTAATTATAAAGAGAGTAGTATGGAATATACTATTCGTATATGGGTATTAAAAGAAGATTATTGGAATACTAAGTTTGATTTATTAGAAAATTTAAAGAATAAGTTTGATGAAGATGGTATTATAATTCCATATAATCAATTAGACATTCATATTGACAAGGGTTAAGATTATTAACCCTTTTTTATTTCCATTAGAATTCTTTTATGCTATTATTATTTTGTAGAATGGAGAGGTATATGTATACTGAAGATGATGAAGATGTTAAAGTAAAAAAGAAAAACTCCGAAGATGACTATAATGATTTCTATACTTCATTTAGTGAAATGGATGAAGATGAATCAAAAAAAGAAAAAAAGAAAGTAAAGAAAAAAGAAGAACCAGTCGAAAAAGATGAAGAAGATTATCAAGATTTCTATGGTAGTGAAGAAGAAGAGAAAGTAGAAGTTAAAGGAGATAACTATAAAAAGACAGTTATTAAGATTGGTATAATTGTTATATTAGCTCTTCTATTAATTGGTTTGTTGTTTATTCTATTTAGAAAAACTGAACCAGGTGATATAGAATTAAGTAAAACAGAATATACTTTAGAAGTTGGTCAAAAAGATTATATTTCTTATAAAATAGTTGATACTGATAAAGCAATAAATCCTTCATTTAATAGTAATAATCCAACAGTTGCAACTGTTGATGATAAGGGTGAAATTACTGCTGTTTCTAAGGGTGAATCAATTATTACTATTAGTTATAAAATAGGAAGAAGTAGTAAAGAAAAGAAATGTACTGTTAAAGTAAATGGACCAGAGATAAAACATGAAATGTCTTTAGATTTAAAAGCAAGTGCAACTAATTGGACTAATAAAGATGTTACGATAAATGTAGATGCTAAAAGTGATACTAAGATTACATCTATTAAGTATGCTATTAATTGTACTGGTTCATGTAATTATACTGATGTAACAAATAATAAGATAGTTGTTACTAATAGTGGAACTACTAAAGTAACTGTTGTAGCTAAAGATCAAAGTAATTTATCAGTAACTAAAGAAATTACTACTAAAATAGATCGTGAAGTTCCTACTGTTACATATACTGGTAATAAAGATATTACTTCAAATAGTGATGTAGAAGTATGTGTTACATGTAGTGATAGTGGTAGTGGATGTAAGCAAGCTAAAGTATGTAAAAAGTTTACTTCATCTAAATCTAATCAAGTAATTACGGTATATGATAATGCTGGTAATAGTAATAATTCACCAACATTTAATGTTAAAATTAATAAAATGACTCAACCATGTACATTAAAAGTATCTAAAGATGGTACTGTATCAGCTACTCTTAGAGAAAAGGGAGTATATTATGGATTTAATTCTGATTGTACAGGTAATAATGAGTTATCTAGGAAAATAAGTATATCTGCTTCTAAAGCAGGTGAATCAGGTGCTAAAGTAGTTCGTTATTATGTTAAATATAAAAATGGTAGTATCGGTAGTTGTTACTTAACTGTTGTTAAAGAATGTAGTGCATCTGGATGTACATTTAGAGCTAGTTAATTAACTTCTTAATATCAATAATCATTAAAGTAAAACCACCAATAATGGTGGTTTTTATTTACAAATAATATCTATCATGTTATTATAAAACACATTGGGGTAATTAATGAAATATTTTAAAGAAGTAGAAGATATATATTTAAATAAACCATATATAATAATAAAAGATAGTAAATCAAAAATATTTTCTTTACCAGTATCAGATGAATATTTTAATAAATATAGATCTTTATTTTCTCGTATTAATGATTTAAGTCATAATAGAGAATTAATTGATGTTAAATCTAAATGTCAAGATCTTAATAATTGTATTATAAATAATGATGATGAAGGATATGAAAAAGTATATAGTAAGTTATTAGACAAATTTAAATATTTATTATATACATATGGTGAAGTTACTTATGAAAATGAAGTAGCTTTAATTACTTTTTTTGAAAATGATAAAGGTGATAGTGTAAGATTTGGTATTAATGATAATGATTATCGTAGAATAAAAAGAGTTTTATACTATTATTATGATTTATTAAATTTAGTTAATTTAACTTTAGACAATTTAAAAGATGAAATTAAAGAAGCTATTGATGAATTAGATAATTATAAAATAGATGTTAATGATGATAATTATGAAACATATTCTATTCCAAATGCCTGGTTTATATTACCAGGATATGATGGAGTAAGAGATATATTATATAATTCAACAGGGGAAAATGGACATCAAGTAGCAACATTAAGTCAATTATTCTCACGTATTGGGCATGGTGAAATTTTTTCTAATGAATCAGTCCATGCATATGTAGAATTTGCTAAAGAAGTATTATCAAAAGACTTTGTTGATTATCATGAATACGCATCTACTGTAAAAATGTATTATACGGGTTTTAATAATGATATATTAGATTCTACTGGTCTTAAATATGGTTTAAGAGAAAAGTATCTTGAAGGTAAGAAATCATTTGTTAAAGAAAGTATTAAAAATATTATAAAAAGAGTTGTACCAAAAGATAAAATTAATGAATTTATGGAATTATTAGATGAAAAATCTAAATATTTTACTCTTTTAGATTCACGTAATTTACCAATAGGTTATTATGATATAATAAATAAAATATTTGAATATTTTGATGAGAATTCTGAATTGAATATTCATGCAAAAGATTCTTTTGAAATTATTAAAGAACATACTACAAGAGAAGATATAAAAAAATTAACACCAGAAACTTATTTATCCCTTATTTTCTATAATGAATTAAATAATATGTATATGAATATTCTAGAAGATAGTAATAAGGGTTTAGATAAATATTCACATATGCAAACAGTAATATTTAATCAACTAGCTAAAGAAATGGTAGCAGGTATATATATGGCTCATGCCATGGTTATTAAATTCTTTGCAGAATTATATGAAAATAGTAAAAACTATTATGAAGATGTAAAATATTTAATAAATAATTTATCATGGGATGATTTATTAGTAAGATGTTGTGGTTTTAATAAAGTTGTATTACAGAAAAAAGGAAATGATTGTTATAAAAAAATAACTACAAGTAATATGAATTATGAAGAAGAATTTAAAGAATATATTGAACATGGTTGGAATATAGATTATTTATCACAAATTACTATTCAAAAAGATACTGGTATTTTAAGAGATATGGATAGTTACTATAAAGTTAAAAGATTTCATGTAAATGATTAGAAATCTTTTTTTCTTTTCTAGTAAAAATAAGAGTTTTATGGTAAAATGAATATGTTTAAGGAGGAGTTATGAAACCAACTGTAGCCTTAGTAGGAAGACCTAATGTCGGAAAGAGTACATTGTTTAATAAAATAGTCGGTAAAAAGATATCTATTATTGAAGATACACCAGGAGTTACTCGTGATCGTATTTATAGTGAAGTTAATTATGGTAAATATAAATTTAACTTAATAGATACTGGTGGTATAGATATTAGTAATGGTGACTTTAATGATGAAATTAAAGTACAAGTAGAAATAGCTATTGATGAAAGTGATGTTATTATCTTTTTAGTTGATGGAATAGAAGGTCTTAATCAAAATGATTATGTTGTGCGTGATATGTTACGTAAATCAGGTAAAAGAGTTATTGTAGCGATTAATAAAACAGATAATAAATTAAGTTTAGATCATAAATATGATTTCTATGAATTAGGTTTTAATGATTATATTGAAATTAGTGGAGAACATTCACGTGGTGTTAATGAATTATTAGATATGGTAGTTAGTGATTTTCCAACTTATGAAGATGAAGTAGTTGATCCTCGAGTTAAATTTTCCATAATAGGAAGACCTAATGTTGGTAAAAGTAGTTTAGTTAATGCGCTTCTTGGTGAAGAAAGAGTTATTGTATCAAGTGTAGCTGGTACTACTCGTGATTCAACTGACTCTGTACTTAAATATCATGAAAAAGAATATGTAGTTATCGATACAGCTGGAATTAGAAAACGTGGTAAAATATATGAAAATATTGAAAAATATAGTTTATTACGTAGTATGAAAGCTATTGATAGAAGTGATATATGTCTATTAGTAATTGATTCAGTAGGGGGAATAACTACTTTAGATAAAAATATTATTGGTATGGCACTAGATGCAGGTAAAGGACTTATAATCGTTGTTAATAAATGGGACGTTAAGAATGAACTTAGTATGGCAGATTATGAAAAATTAATTCGTGCAGAATTCCAATTCTTAAGTTATGTACCAGTAGTATTTGTATCAGCTAAAGAAAGAAAAAGAATTCATTTAATTATGGAAGAAGTAGTTAGAGTAGCTGAGAATATTAAAAAAGAAGTTAAAACAAGTTTACTTAATGATGTTATTAATGATGCATTTATACTTAATCCATCACCATCATATAAGGGAAAGAAATTAAAAATATATTTTGTTAATCAAGAAGGAGTTAAACCACCAAAATTTACATTCCATGTTAATAATAAAGGTTTAGTTCACTTCTCATATTATCGTTATTTAGAAAATAAAATACGTGAATCATTTGATTTTTATGGAACACCAATTATATTAAAATTTAAAAATAGAGGTGAAGAATAATGATTATTAAAAATAATTTCAACAAAAACAGTGTTAAACCCCTTAATGATTATAGTGCAATAGGTAAAGGTAGTCATTCAATTGAAAAAGAGTTAGAACTTGAAAAAGAAGGCTTTATTAAAGAAAATATGGATAATGAAGTATTACAAGATCTTCGTGATCAAAGAGAAGAATTTGAAGATGATGATGACGATGGGGATAACTGGAAGTTATTTAGGTGATGAATATGTTAGAAGTTTTTATGAAAAAATGTGTTGTAGTAATTAATCCTACTAGTGGACACGGTTTAAATGAAAAGTTAGCTGATAGAATAGAAACTGTTTTAAAAGAATATCACTATAAATCAGAAGTATATATTACTGAATATGCCGGTCATGCAGAGGAAATAGTAGAGTCAGCTGATTGTGATTTATTAATCTCAGTTGGTGGAGATGGTACTTTCTATGAAGCAATGAATGGTAATTTTAGAAGAAAGAAACAATTAATTTTAAGTCATATACCAGTTGGTACTACTAATGATATTGGTCATATGTATGGATTAGGTAGAGATATCATTCAAAATTTAAAAGATATCTTGGATGGTGTTGTTAAAAAAGTAGATATTTGTTCAATAAATGGAAGAAGTTTCGTTTATGTAGCTAGTTTTGGTAAATTTATGGAAATACCATATGAAACACCACAAGAATTAAAACATCGTATTGGTCATGCAGCTTATTTATTTAGTGGAGCTAAAGAATTATTTAAGAAAACACCTAAGTATGATGTAACATATGAAATAGATGGTGTTAAACATAATGGTAAGTATACATTTATAATTATTTCTAATGCTAATAGAATAGCTGGTATTAATAATTTCTATCGTGATATGAAATTAGATGATCATAAATTTGAAGTTATGTTCTGTAGTATTAGTAATTTAGCTAAATTAGCTCAAGCATTTTATACACTTAAAACAGGTGATATTTCTTATATTAATGGAGTAGAGTGTTATAAAACAGATAATCTTAAAATAACATTTAATGAAGGTGTTAAACCATGGTGTTTAGATGGAGAAAAGTTTGATGCTAAAACAACTTATTTTGAAATAGATACAGAAAAATCAGTTAGGATGCTTATACCAAAGAAAAATGTTAATAAATTATTTTTATAGGAGGTGTGTTGAATGGATAAATTGACTTTGTTTGATAAAATTAAAGAAATTATTAATACTAATGAAATTGTATTTGATAATTCATCATTTGGAAAAAATCATTACTTAATATCAGACGATATGAGAAAGCTTATTAATAATACTTTCCCTAGTTTATGTGAAATTAGTAGTCAAGGTTATATTGATCTTTTTGATAAGAAAAAAAATATCGAAGGTAGTGATTATGAAGAATATTCATATGGACCAGTTGTATTTAGAGTTTATCATAAAGATGGTTATCCAAATGGATATATTCATGAAATAAAAGCCAAAGATGTTACTTATTCCACAGTTGGTAATACTGAATATTTAATGGCTAGAGGAAGATATGATAATTTTTATACAGAAACTAAGAATTATTATATAAGTGGATTAAATCCTCATAAAAAAATAAATGATAGTATCTTATATATTGAATATTATATTTACTATAATAAAGATGGAAAAGTAGAGAGTATTACATCTCAAGTAAGATTAGTAGAAAAAGAACGTAATAGTATGTATTTTTTAAATGATACTGGCTTTAAAAAGTATGAATTTAAAACGATGGAAGAGTTTTTAGATTTTAGAGAAAAATTAAAAGATTTTAATTATGTAAAAAGCTTATTTAATATTGAAAATCAAAAAACTATCTAAATTAAAAATATTGATAAATTAATTCTATAATAGTATAATTAAATAAGAATAGAAGGGAGAAATAATATGAATAACGATAAAATGTTAGAGCAATATGGTGAAAATTTTACAGAACGTCAATATATTACTAATCCCGCTATTGGTAGGGATGATGAAATTAAACAATTAATATTAATTTTATTAACCCCAGAAAAATCAGGTATTTTAGTTGGTAAACCAGGTATAGGTAAAACAGCTATTGTTGAAGGACTTGGTTATCGTATACAAAGAGGGGAAGTACCAGAAGCTTTAAAAGGTTATAGTATTTGGAAACTTAATACAGCTTCACTAATTGGTGTTATGCCAGGTACTAATGAACCCAAAATAACTAAATTATTAAGTGAAATTAAAGATACTGATAAATTAATTTTATTTATCGATGAAATTCATACTTTAATTGGTACTGGTGTAGATGGTGGATCAATGGATTTTGCCCAAGTATTTAAACCTGGCTTAGACCGTGGTAATATCAAGATGATTGGTGCAACTACTACTGAAGAATATGATCGATATATTTTAACAGATAAAGCATTTGTAAGACGTTTCCAAAAAGTTGATGTAGCAGAACCTTCTAGAGAACATACAATAGCTATTTTAATGGGAACATTACCTAAATTTGAACATAAAATGGGTGTTAAATTAAAATATACACCATTTATTCAAGAAAAGATAATGGCTTTTATAACTGATTTAACTAGTGAATTTAAAAGAGTTTATGAATATTCAGTTAGATATCCCGATGTAGCTTTAACTATTCTACAACAAGCTTTCTCATATGCGGTTTTTGATAATAAAAAAGAAGTAGATATAAGAGATGTTAAAAAAGCTATTCAAAATACTAAATTAGTTTATCCAGATGTTATAAAAAAAGAAATGGATAATTTCTATAAACAATTTAGTGATATATATCGAATGGAAACTCCACAAAGATTAAAGGGAGAACAATAGTGAAAAAACTAGCTAGAATAATATATATTATTAAAATAATTCTATTTGTTATTCATTTTTACTTTGTATTTTTAATGTTACCTAATATTTTAGATACAAAGATATATGGATATGTTTTTCTTGTGATTTATTTAATCTTTGTATTTAGAACATTATTAGAATTATTATCTAAAAAAGATCGATATAAAAACGATATAGTTTATAATGTTATGCATATAGGAGTTTATTTATACTTACTAATTGTATCAATTAAAACTTATATATCTAAAATATATGTAACTAGAATTACTATTTCTTATTTTAGAACTAATTATATTATTCTTGGTTTATTAATTATATTTATATTTATATATAGTCATTTAGAATTTAAGTCATCAAAGAAATGATGGCTTTTTTAATAGACATATTTATATTATTTTGATAAAATTAAGGTGGTGATAAATGTGAGAGAAAAGTTAATTAAATTATTGAATAATAGTTATGCTAAATATTCTAAATATCGTGTTGCATGTATATGTATTATGAATGATGGTAAAGAAATACCAGGTGTTAATGTCGAAAATGCAAGTTTTGGTGCAACTATTTGTTCTGAAAGAGTAGCGATCACTAGTGCAATTGCTCAAGGTTATAAAAAGGGTGATTTTAAAGAATTACATGTTATGGTTGATAGTGATAAATTAGGTATGCCATGTTTTGCATGTAGACAAGTAATAAGTGAGTTTTTCTTACCAGAAAATAAAATATATGTTTATTCAAGAAATCAAATGGAATCATTTAAAGTAGGGGAATTATGTCCATATCCATTTACTGAGGAAAATCTATGAAAAGTGGAATGATAAGTATAGTAGGAAGACCTAATGTTGGTAAAAGTACCTTACTTAATGAAATATTAAATAAAAAGATAGCTATTACTTCAGATAAAGCAGGAACAACAAGAAATTTAATTCTTGGTGTTTATAATGATGAAGACTCTCAAATAGTATTTGTAGATACACCAGGTATTCATAAACCAGAACATAAATTAGGTAA
>JAEEGL016438630.1_pt1 | contig 10897 bp, 13 predicted proteins | sample 9134231 | NCBI WGS metagenome assembly JAEEGL01 (sample SAMN16246548, study PRJNA631951) | gut metagenome | biome: gut microbiome; feature: rumen; material: fiber-attached | host: Bos | place: Iran: Karaj | collected 2018-10
CAACACCATACATAACACACAACAAAACATCTTTGAGGATACTTGTCCACGTTTTATCAACATATAGTGACTCCTCCTTTTGAAGACAATTGATTCTTTTTTTATCATCTTATCTGATTGCAGAAAAAGAGTTCACTACTAAAGCGCGATCTGCTTATTTAGTATTTATTATAGTACATAAATTCAAACAGCACAATCCCGCTATATAGAAAAAGGGTTGATCTTAATCAGCCCCGTTACGACGGCAGGGCATAAATCCCTGCTTTAAGCAGTATGTTTTTGATCAGCCACTGCAGCACCAGGATGCCCGATAAGGCAAGCAGATGCCAGCCTTTAAAGCAGAGCGCTTTCGTTCGGCCGCGGCTCAGGCGGTTTAGGGCCTGAGAGCCCGCATAAAACAGCAGGTATAAAGCGGTCGGCAGAACGGCCGCATGGCAGTAAAGGCTTGTCAGTACATCGCCGCGCAGCAGCGCTTTAAAAGCCCGCTGACCGCCGCAGCCGGGACAGTAGAGGCCCGTGAGCGTATAAAACGGGCAGGGTCTTGTCCAGCGCAGCGCCTCCGCCAGACGCGGGAAAACCGCGCAGAGGATCAGCACCGCTCCCAGCAGTCCCATCGCGCCTAAGGCAACGGGGAAAAAGACCCTATCGTCCCTGTCCGGTATTTTCGACCACATGGTGACCTGACTCCGCCGCGTTAATCCGTTTTGCTTTGCTCAAGCTGCCAGTCTTCCGGCCCCTGTCCGACCGCAAAAGCGATCGCCATGCCGCCGTCGTGAGAAATCGACAGGAACATCCGATCGATACGCCGCTGCTTCTGCGCCTCCAGCGCTTTTCCGGAGATGATGTAATAAGGCTGTCCCTCCGGAGAATGAAGCACCTCCACTTCCTTCAGCTCAAAGCCGCGCACACCGGTCCCCAGCGCCTTGGAAAATGCCTCCTTGGCGGCATACATGCCGGCTATCGTTTCAGACAGACCGCCTACCCGGTCAGTCAGATAGGCCCGTTCCTCTTCGGAGAAAAACCTCTCCAGAAAACGGCTGCTCAGCTCAATTTTATCCATGCGCGAGATCTCGCAGAGATCCACGCCGATACCACGGATCATCATAATTATACTCCTTCCCGCCCGCTTTAGGACGCGGGGCGGCTCGTTCTATCTACCATCTAATCACCTGCCCCACTCTTCTGGGCAGGGTGTTTTTCCACAGATCATAGCGGGCCATCGTGCGGATCCGCCAGGCTTTTCCGTGAGACTTCAGTCCCATGAACATATGGCAGAGCCGCCTTTGCTCCGGTGTGATCCGGTTGCTGAAATGATACAGGAAAGCCTCCGTCTGAGCGATGCTCGCGTCGCGGATATCCACGGCATACGAGCCGAACAGGCGTCCCGCCATATATTTCAGCGAACCCGCGTTTTTCGCCCCGACCACGTTGCTGCCGTGCTGGCGGTAGTCGATCGTGGCCTGCGGCACGAAAACCACCTTTCCGAAAGCCGACGCGATCAGCGCCAGCCACCAGTCATGCATGACGATCCGCTCATCTCTTTCCGCCGGAGCAGCCAGATTTGCCAGCGTCCGGTTGATCATCATCGTGCAGCCGGTCACCGCGTTCTGAACAAGCAGTTCATGAAAATCCAGACGGCTGCCGTCGATCTTCGAGAACTGCATGAAGCTCGGGCAGATCTCGTTTAATTCCCCGTCCACGACGCGCAGATCGGTATGCACCAGCACGGAGTTTTCCGCGCCGCATGCCTCTTCCGCTTTCTTCATGGCCTCCAGCGTCACGCGGACCTTGTCCGGATGCCAGACATCGTCCTGATCGCAGCACATAAGATACGGCGCTTCCTGCCCGAATCGGCTGATCAGGTGCATGAAATGCCTCCGGGAGCTCCCGAAGCGCCGGCCGGAGCGGTAGTGCCAGATCCGGTCCGGATACTTTTCCGCATAGAAGTCCAGAACTTCCTGCGTATCTTCTCCGTCGTCGGAAAGCACCAAAAACCAGTCGTCCAAGTCCTGCGCTAAAATCGACTCGATCTGAGCGCCCGCATATTCGCCGCCCTTGTAGGCAGCCAGTACGATTGTCACCTGTCTGTCGTGCATCATTCGAAAATCCAGCTGTCTTTCAGTCTCGGATGCTTCTCATCCTTCGCGCTCATGATCAGCGGCGCGCCGCCGGTCATACGGTACGCCTCCGCCAGCGGGGCGCCGGGATACTCGCCTTCCAGTTCCGGCCAGACGATGCCGATATCCGGATCGTTGAAAGCCAGACCGGCCTCGTCGCCGGGATGGTAAAAATCCGTCACTTTATAGCAGAATTCCGCCTCTTCGCTCAAAGCCAGATAACCGTGAGCAAAGCCCTCCGGCACATAGAGGCGGATGAAATTGTCTTCACTCAAGATCTCGCCGTGCCACTTTCCGAAGGTCGGACTGCCCTTTCTGAGATCCACCACCACGTCGAAAACGCGGCCGCGGCTTGCCCAGACCAGTTTGCCCTGCGGAAAATGCTTCTGGAAATGCAGGCCGCGCAGCACGCCCCGAACGGAGCGGCTGACGTTATCCTGCACAAAATCCAGCTTCAGGCCGGCTTCCTCCATGTCGCGGCGGTTGTAGGTCTCCACAAAGAAGCCACGCGGATCGCGGTGGACAGTCGGCAGAATCGTATAGACCCCTTCCAGGCAGGTGGGGGTGACAGTGATCTGACTCATTGAATGACCTCGATTTCCTGTAAATAGCGATGCAGCGCATCTTTCCATTCCGGCAGCAGCGTAAAACCGCTTTCCGTCAGTTTGGATTTATCCAGCCGGCTGTTGAAGGGGCGGGCGGCTTTAGAGGCGCCGTACTCGGCCGTCGTGACCGGTGTGACCTTTACATTTTTTCCGGCCTGGCGGAAGATCTCGCAGACGAAATCGTACCAGGAGATATAGCCGCCTTCATTGGTCGCATGATAATAGCCGTAGCGGTCCGACTCTGCCATGTCCGCCAGCAGGCGGGCCAGGTCCAGCGTATAGGTCGGCGTACCGATCTGATCGTTCACGACGCGAAGCGAATCGTGCGTTTCCGCCAGCTTCAGCATCGTTTTGACGAAGTTCTGGCCGCTCCGCCCGAAGACCCAGGCGATCCGGACGATGAAGTATTTTTCCAGCGTTTCCGAGACCGCAAGCTCGCCGGCCAGCTTGGAGCGGCCGTAGACGTTGAGCGGCGCGTAGGCCTTGCAGTCCGGCTGCCAGGGCTCTTCTCCCTGTCCGTCGAACACGTAGTCTGTACTGATGTAGATCATTTTGCTGCCGGTCTTTTTCGCGGCTTCCGCGATATACATCGTCGCCGTGCCGTTGATCTCCATGACCTTGTCGAAAAGCTCCGGCTCCTCTGCCTTGTCTACGGCGGTCCATGCCGCACAGTGGACCACGACCGTCGGCCGCACCAGGCGCATGACCCGGTTCACCGCCTTCTGATTTGTCAGATCCAGGCTGATATAGGGTGCTTCGGTCGCAAAGGATCCGTCCTGCGCCCCGCTGTAGCTTTCCGCGAGATCGGTCCCGATCACCACGTGTCCGCGTTTGTCCAGTTCATTGATCACGTCATGTCCCAGCTGCCCGGCCGCGCCGGTTACCAGGACCCGCAAAGTCTGTTCGCTCATTGATCTCCTCTCGGGAAGCCGGCTAAAAACAGCCCGCTTCCGTTTATTTCAGTCTCTCGCCGTACATTTCCTGATAATAATTCTGGTATTCGCCTGAGATGATGGTCTCCCACCACTCCTTGTTGTCCAGATACCACTGAATCGTCTTTTTGATACCGTCCTTAAACATCGTTTCCGGCAGCCAGCCCAGCTCGCGGTGGATCTTGGCGGGATCGATCGCATAGCGCATGTCGTGGCCCTTGCGGTCCGTGACAAAGGTGATCAGGCTCTCGGGCTTGCCCAGCTCGCGGCAGATCAGCTTCACGATATCGATGTTGCGCATCTCGTTATGGCCGCCGATGTTGTAGACCTCGCCGACCTTTCCGTTGCGGATGATCAGGTCGATGGCCTTGCAGTGATCCTCCACATAGAGCCAGTCGCGGACGTTCTCGCCCTTGCCGTAGACGGGCAGCGGCTTATCCGCCAGCGCGTTCGCGATCATCAGCGGAATCAGCTTCTCCGGGAACTGATAAGGCCCGTAGTTGTTCGAGCAGCGCGAGATCGTCACGGGCAGACCGAAGGTCCGGTGATAGGCCAGGACCAAAAGATCGGCCGCCGCCTTGGAGCTCGAATAGGGCGAGCTCGTGTGGATCGGCGTCTCTTCCGTAAAGAACAGGTCGGGTCTGTCAAGCGGCAGATCGCCGTAGACCTCATCGGTCGAAACCTGATGGTAACGGGTAATGCCGTATTTGCGGCAGGCATCCATGAGCACGGCCGTGCCCATGATATTGGTCTCCAGGAAGACGCCGGGGTTCTCAATGGAACGGTCCACGTGGCTTTCCGCCGCGAAATGCACCACGATATCGGGGTGCTCCTCTTCAAACAGCTGATAAACTGCCGCGCGGTCGGTCACGTCGGCCTTCACGAAGCGGAATTTCGGATGCTCCAGCACGGTCTTTAAGGTGCTCAGATTCCCCGCGTATGTTAAGCTGTCCAGGCAGACGATGCGGTCCTCCGGATGCTTTTCCAGCTCGTAGAAAATGAAGTTGCTGCCGATGAATCCGGCTCCGCCGGTCACAATAATTGTCATACGTATCTCCTTCCTTGCCCTCTCCCTGAAGAGGGAGAGGGATGTCAGCCGCCAGGCTGACAGGGTGAGGGCGACTTGTCCCTACCTCTGCCTCCCCTCCATAGGGCGCATGGTGCCCTGCGGGCACCAGTTTTGCGCCGACCGAAGCGAAGCGGAGACGGTGCCTGCGAAGCAGGCGGAGGGGTTTTGCCTCGCTGCCGGGACGAAAGCTTTCTCAGCACGGTCGCTGCGCTCCAACGTGCTTCGATTGTCCGGCGCGCTCGGCTTTTTTCCCTTCAGTACCTTATCTTCCCGTCTGCCACCTGCTTTAGATGGTGGCCGTAGGGCGATTTTCCGTAGCGTTCCGCTGCCGCCAGCAGCTCAGCCTTATCGATCCAGCCCTGCGTGTAGGCGATCTCCTCCAGCGCCGCGATCTGCGCACTCTGGCGCGTCTCGATCGTCCTGACGAAGTTCGTCGCCTCCGCGAGCGAATCCATGGTCCCGGTATCCAGCCAGGCATAGCCGCGTCCCAGAAGCTGCACGTTCAGGCTGCCGTCCTCCAGATAGAAGCGGTTTAAGTCCGTGATCTCCAGCTCGCCGCGCTTGCTCGGGCGGACTCGTTTTGCCATCTCCACGACGCGGTTATCGTAAAAATACAGGCCCGTGATGCAGTAATTGCTCTTCGGATGCTCCGGCTTTTCCTCCACGGAAATGACCTTGCCGTTCTCATCGAATTCCACGATCCCGAAGCGCTCCGGATCCGTCACGTAATAGCCGAAGATCGAGGCCCGGCCGGCTTCCGCGTCTGCCTTGGCTTTCCGCAGGCGATCGCCCAGACCGGCACCGTAAAAGATATTGTCGCCGAGGACCATCGCACAGCAGTCATCTCCGATGAATTCCTCGCCGATCAGGAAAGCCTGCGCAAGTCCGTCCGGGCTCGGCTGGACCTTGTAGCTTAAGTGCAGGCCGTAGGCGCTGCCGTCGCCGAGCAGCCGTTCGAAATTCGGAAGATCCGTCGGCGTGGAGATGATCAGGATATCCCGGATGCCCGCCAGCATCAGCGTGGACAGAGGATAATAGACCATCGGCTTGTCATAGACCGGCAGCAGCTGCTTCGAGGTGACCATAGTCAGGGGGTAGAGCCGTGTGCCGGCACCGCCGGCCAGTACGATACCTTTCATATAAGATCCTTTCCGGCGTCAGCGCGCCGCTTTTTATCGGTTTCAGGGAGCTGCTTCCGCGGTCGTTTCCGCGGTTTCTTCACTGCTCTCCTCCGGGTTTTCTGTCGGTGCTTCGGATGAAGCCGCCCGGGCTTCCGCTTCCGCATCCAGAATCGGCAGATAGGCCTGCCAGTTCTCATACAGTTTTACATACAGTTCGTCCCGGGACTGGTCAGCCCCCAGGCCGTCAAACAGCGTATGCATCTGCGCCAGTTCTTCGGGAACGGTCGGATCCAGCCCGTACATCTCCAGGAAGACGCCATAGGCCTGCTTTAAGTCGTTCGAGTCCGTCAGCTGGGAACGCACGCCCTCCAGCTCTTCGCTGTAGCGGGCCACCGCCTCACTGACTGCCCGGCTGCGCCGCCTTTCCGCGGTAGGGATCAGGATCCCGGCCGTGACGCACAGCAGAATGGCAGCCGTCAGCAGCACTCTCAGCAGAAAAGCCGGCCGGCCTTCCAGTGCCGCGCGGACCTTTTCGCTTTCCTGTCCGATCTCCTGACTCTTCTGGCGGACCGTTTCACCGATGCCGCTGCGCCGCCCGACCTGCGGGGGCCGGATATCTTCCGACATCTCTTTCGCCAGATGCAGGCAGAAAGTGTTTCCCACATCGGCCCGCAGCACCGTGCGGATCTCCTTTTCCGCCCGGCTGTATTTCCCTTCGGAATGGTACAGAAGGGCAAGTAGGCTGTGCGCTTTCAGCATCTTCGGATGATGGGTCGTGACCCATTCCAGCTGGATGATCGCCAGGTCCTCGCTGCCTTTTTTGGCATAATCCAGGGCAAAATTGAACTTGCGGATCCCCTGAGCGGCCGTATCCAGCTCGGTCCGGTTATCCTGCAGATATTTCACATATCCCGAAGCCGGATTGTTCTCCGGCTGATAATTCGTACTGACTACCCATTCGCAGAGTGCCTGCACGGTCTCCCCCATCTCATAAAGGACCAGTCCCAGCAGGTTGCGGGCGGTGATATTGCGCTTGTCGATCTGCAGCGCACGGGACAGATCCTCCACGGCACCGGTCAGATCACGCACTCTGGCCTTCTCCAGGCCATAGTTATAATACCGGTTGGAAAGCTTCACAATCCGGCGGTATAAGGTTACATCGGCGCCGCAGCGCAGGCAGTAGCGCCCCGCGCCGAGGGTATTTCCGCAGCGGTAACAGAGCATATTACGACTCCTTGTCCTTAATCAGCTCCATCATCAGATCCGTCAAATCCCGGGTATCCGTACGGATCACGTCTTCCGCTTTATCGATTTCGGTGCTCGGCTGAAATTTCGCGAGCTCTTCTTCAAAAATAAGCATAGAAAAACCTCAAATCTATGAATTGGCACCGTGCCAAGAAAGCTAAACCAAAACAGACCGTCTTTCAAGCGATCCCAGACATGTTATAGCATGAAAGCAGAGAAAAAAGCAAGGTCTGATCGGGATGGTACCGGCGGAAATATTGTGCTATGATAAGCTGCGGAAGGAGGAGGCGCTATGGAGAACTCAGACAAAACACAGCGGTATCTGCAGGACCTTTACGAACGGGCGGAACGGACCGGGACGTGTCAGTATTCCGGCTTCTTAAATCCGGCCGAGCAGGAAGCCTTCCGGCGTCTGATTCCTTTCGGGACCTACTCTTTCGACGGCGGGACCGAAGCCGCCGAGCGGCGCATCCTGATCTGCGGGCGGGCGGAGGACTTCGGCTATCCGCCCGAGCCGCCCATCACGGTGCTCGAAATCCGCTGCGCCTCGGAAAAGTTCGGGGAAGAGCTGACCCACCGCGACTATCTCGGAGCGATCCTGAACCTGGGCATCGACCGCAGCCTGACCGGAGACATTCTGATTCGCGGCAAGAGTGCCTGGCTGATCTGCCTTGAAAGCATTGCGGACTTTCTGACTGATTCTCTGACCCGCGTGCGACGCACCCCGGTCCGGGTGACCGTTCCGGAAGGACCCGTGGAAGCGCTGGAACCGGTCCTGGAGCCGGTCAGCCTGAACGTTTCCTCCGAACGGCTGGATGCCCTGCTCGCCGCCTTCTGCGGTCTTTCGCGCGCCAAAGCCGCCGAGCTGATATCGGCCGAACGCGTACGGATCGACGGCATCCTTATCACCTCGCCGGACCGCCGTCTCAAAGAAGGCGAGACCTTAAGCGTGCGCGGCTTCGGCAAAGCCATCTACGACGGCATCCGTCACGAGACTAAAAAAGGCCGGTATTTCGTGGAAATGCGCCGGTACAAATAAGCGATACATTCCGAAAATCGAAAGAACAGAGGAACAAACGACATGACCTCTCCGAACCGAAAAGTGATCCTGATCTGCATCGACGGCATGCGGCCGGACGGCTTTCTTTCCTGCGGCCATCCTGCTGTGCAGGAGATGATGCAGAGCGGCAGCTATACCCTGACGGGCCGCACGGTCGTTCCGCCCATCACGCTGCCCGTCCATTATTCTTTCTTCCGCAGCGTCCCGCCCAGGGAGCACGGGATCCTGACCAACGATTTCGCGACGCCCCGCCGGCAGCTTCCCTGCCTGACCACGCTGCTCCGGAAGGCCGGCCGCTCCTGCGCCATGTTTTACGGCTGGGAGCCGCTCCGCGACATCACTTTCCCGGAGGATCTGCTCCTGTCCGAATACATCTGGTACAGGGCCCTGCCCGATACGGACGGGTACCTCACCGACCGCGCGCTCAGCGCCATGCGGACCTTCGGACCGGATTTCGTTTTTCTGTACTTTGTGGAAACGGATGAAAAGGGCGGGCACAGCCACGGCTGGATGAGCACGGAATACCTTGCGACGATCCGGAAAGCCCTGGGCCACGTGGCCCGCGTCCGCAAGGAATTCGGGGAAGAATATACGGTTCTCGTCGTCTCCGATCACGGCGGCCACGGAAACAATCACGGAGAAGAGATCCCGGAAGATATGACCGTCCCCTTCTTCGCCTTCGGGCCGGATTTTGAACCGGGCCGGGAAATCAAGGATTATTCGATCCTCGACATCGCGCCGACCATCGCCGAGCTGGAGGGCATCCGGCCCGATCCGTTCTGGCGGGGAAGATCGCTGGTAAACGGAAGATCCGATTGAAATTTGAACATTCGAATAGTATTCTGAAACTATCTCAAAGAGGAGGCTTTTTCCATGTCCTTTATCTCTGAACTGAACAGCCCGGTCATCTACCTGATCTGCGGATGCATCGTGCTGTTCGTGGCAATCAACTGTATTATTTTCGCGGTCCGGGCCTACCGGGCCGGCAAGGCCATCGGCATCGATGTGACCAAAATGAAACGGGTCATCACCGCGAGCGCGACCTTCGCGGTGCTGCCGAGCGTGGGCATTCTGCTCGGCGTCATCGCGCTTTCCGGCTCGCTCGGCGTACCTTGGCCCTGGCTGCGGCTCTCCGTGATCGGTGCCCTGCACTATGAGACACAGGTCGCCACGGCGGCGGCCGAAGCGATCGGTCTGGGCGGCCTTTCCGCCAGCCAGATGAACGCGCGGGCCTTCGCGACCGTTGCCCTGCTCATGAGCATCTGCATCATGTGGGGCATGGTCCTCGCGATCTTCACCTGCAAGAAATACAGCGAAAAGCTGAGCAAGCCGCGTCCTGCCGCGGCGCCGGACAGCAAGAAGAAAAACAAGCTCGGCATCGATCTGCGCGAGTTCGGCGACGTGGCCATGACCGCGATGTTCATCGGCCTCGTCTCCGCCTACCTGGGCAGCTATATCGGGACCTTCGTCTCCAAAGGCGAGGGCGGCCGCTTCTCCTTCACCGGCTCTCTTCTGCCGCTCGCGGTCGCCCTGGTCGGCGCGCTAGCCATGGGCGTCTTCCTGTGGATCAAGGAACATAAAAGGGCAGACTGGGTGGACAGCTTCTCCACAGCCGGCAGCATGCTGGTCGCGATGGGCGCCGCCGTCTTTCTGGGCAAACTGCTGTAGGAGGGCGTCATGAACGAAGAACAGAAACTCGCTTATTATGAAAAATATCAGAAATCCACGCACGCCCTGGGCCGGATCCTGACCGCGTCGGTCCTGATCATGCTGCTCGGCGCGCCGTTCCTGATCGGTTCCTACCTCGGTGCCCTGCCGGATATGGGAGCGGTCCTGACCGCCTTCCTCAGCATCGGCATCGTGCACCTGATCAGCTGCATCGCGGAGTACATCCTCTACGTGCCCATGCTCGGCGCCGGCGGCAGCTATCTGGCCTTCATCACCGGCAACCTGATCAACATGAAGATCCCCTGCGCAATCAACGCGCGCGATATCGTCGGCGTGAAGAGCGGCACCACGGAAAACGAGATCATTTCCACGCTTTCGATCGCGACGAGCTCGCTGGTCACGATTGTGATCCTCGCGCTCGGCGTGGTCCTGCTGATCCCGCTGCAGCCTGTACTGCAGTCCGAGACGCTGCGGCCGGCCTTCGATAATGTCGTGCCCGCCCTCTTCGGCGCGATGGCCTGCAAGTATTACCGGGGCCACATGAAGCTGGCAATCGTCCCGCTCGCGGTCATGTCGCTGCTCTTCATACTGCTGCCGGGCCTGATCAGCTCCACGAGCATGATGATCATCCCGAGCGGCGCGATCTCGATCGTGCTCGCGTATATCCTCTACAAAAAAGGAAAGATGTAAGAGGTCACTGCCATGAAGATACTCGGAATCGTTCTGCTGGCCCTGCTGGGCCTGCTCATCCTTCTGCTTCTGATCGCCCTGGTACGGACGCTGCTTAAGCCTGCCAAGGTCTCCCGCTGGGAGCCGAAGCGCGATCCGGAGCGGGAAGCCGCCTATGCGAAAACGCTGGCCGAAATGGTGCGCTGCGAAACGGTCTCGCACAAGGGCGAGATCCGGCGGGAGAAGTTTCTGGAGTTTCACAAAGTTCTGGAAAAGCTTTTCCCGCTCGTGCACGAAAAACTGGAAAAGACCGAGATCGACGGCAGCCTGCTCTTCCGCTGGAAAGGAAAAAGCGCCGAAAAGCCGCTGGTCCTGCTGGCGCACCAGGATGTGGTGCCGGCCGAGGGCGAG
>JAEEGL017056049.1_pt1 | contig 10897 bp, 11 predicted proteins | sample 9134231 | NCBI WGS metagenome assembly JAEEGL01 (sample SAMN16246548, study PRJNA631951) | gut metagenome | biome: gut microbiome; feature: rumen; material: fiber-attached | host: Bos | place: Iran: Karaj | collected 2018-10
CCATCACCGTCCATTACAAGATTAAGGAAGGTAACAAAGAGAGAATCCAGAACTTCCAGGGCGTTGTGCTGCAGCGCAGTGGAAGCGGAGCAACCGAGACCTTTACTGTCCGCAAGGTCACGAACGGCGTTGGAGTGGAGCGTATATTCCCCTTCGCCAGCCCGTTCATCGAGCAGATCGACATCAACAAGCGTGGTGCTGTGCGCCGTGCCCGTATCTTCTATCTGCGCGACCTCACCGGTAAGAAAGCACGTATCAAAGAGAAACGCCACTAATCGTAGCCCTTTGGCGATACGGATATGGACCACAAAGCAATGTGCAAATCAGCACATTGCTTTTTTTATTTTGCCATATAAGGAATTATTTGTAACTTTGCACAATTAAACAATACAACCTTTCGTCAATGAAATACAACCGTGTACTTTTAAAACTGAGCGGCGAGTCGCTGATGGGCGAACAGAGCTACGGCATCTCTCCCGCCATGCTGGAACAATATGTGAAAGACATCAAGGCCGCAGTGGAGAAAGGCTGCGAGGTGGCCATCGTCATTGGCGGCGGCAATATCTTCCGTGGAATGAGCGGCGCCGCAGGTGGTATGGACCGCGTGCAGGGCGACTACATGGGTATGTTGGCAACCTTGATAAACAGCCTCGCTCTTCAGGGCGAGTTGGAGAAACAGGGCATCAAAACAGAATTACTCGGTGGCCTCGCCATCGAACCGATTTGCCGTGAGATGAGCCGCCATCGTGCCATTGAGGCAATGCAGCAGGGCAAGGTGGTAATCATCGGCGGTGGCACTGGCAATCCATACTTCACGACAGACACCGCATCGACTCTCCGTGCCATCGAGATTAAAGCCGACGCTATCCTCAAAGGGACCCGTGTCGACGGTGTCTATACCGCCGACCCCGAAAAAGACCCATCTGCTACAAAGTATCAAACCCTCCGCTACTCTGAAGCTTTAGAGAAGAAACTCAAAATAATGGATCTCACAGCCTTCGCTCTTGCAGAGGACAACAATATGCCTATCTATGTCTTCGACATGAACCGACCCGGCAACCTGCTGCGCGTAGTAGAAGGCGAAGAAATCGGCACACTGGTAAGCAAATAAAACAAAAATACATACAAAGATGAACGACCTATCAAAAGCATGCCTCGACGAGGCTAAAAACAGTATGAAGAGTTCGATCAGCTTCCTTGAAAAGGAGTTGGCAAAAATCCGTGCCGGCAAGGCCAACCCCGGCATGCTCGATGGAGTGAAAGTTGACTACTACGGCACCATGACGGAGATAAGCCAAGTAGCCAATATCAACACTCCCGATGCCCGTTCTATCGTTATCCAGCCGTGGGAGAAGACAATAATCGGTGCAATCAACAAAGCCATCCTCGACGCAAACCTGGGCTTCACACCGCGCCACGAAGGCGATATCCTTCGCATCGTCATTCCTCCCCTCACCGAAGAGCGCCGTAAAGAGCTCTGCAAAGCCGCAAAAACAGAGGTTGAAAATGCCAAAGTGAATGTGCGCAATGTACGCCGCAAAGTGATGGATGAGGTAAAAAAACTGAAGGACAAATCGGTGCCCGAAGACGAGGTGAAGCAGGTGGAGAAAGAACTTCAGGACATCACCGACAAAAACATCGCCGAATGCGACAAGATTTACGCCGCCAAGGAGAAGGAAATCATGTCGATCTAAATGAAAGTTTTAAAGTTTGACTCGCTGGAGTCAACAAACAAGTATTGTGAAGCCCTCGACCTCACGCAGGTAGAGGACTTCACTTGCTATTGGGCACTCGAGCAGAATGCCGGCATCGGACAACGGGGCAACCACTGGGAGGCTGCCCCGGGAATGAATCTCACCTTCAGCCTCGTGCTGCATCCCACCTTCCTCCCCGCCGATCGCCAGTTCAAGCTTACCGAAGCCCTCTCATTGGCTTTGGTTGATTTCCTTTCACCTCTCACCTCTCACCTTTCACCTTCCATCAAGTGGCCCAATGATATCTACGTCGATGGCCACAAAATCTGCGGCACTTTGGTGAGTACCCGTCTTGTAGGCAACAGCATCGCCTCCGCCATTTGTGGCATCGGGCTGAATGTCAATCAACGTGTGTTCCCCGACTGGGTGCCCCACCCCACCTCGCTGACGCTGCTGACGGACAAACAATATGAATTAGAGCCCCTGTTGCAACAGTTGCTCGCCTGCATCGAACGTCGATACAATGAATTAAAAACCGATAAAGATTCTGAAGGGGAATATCTCTCGCGCCTGTTGAATCTCGGCGTTCCCGCCCATTATAAATATAAGGAAGAGAAGGTTGAGGCTACCGTCACCGGCATTGACCCTCACGGACATCTCTTGCTGACCACCACTGATGGCCGCCGCCTCTGCTGCGGCATGAAGGAGATAGCGTTGCTACTGTGACTGGTGCATTTTTTCTTGTCCAACATGATAACGGATTGCTCGTACCGATTATTCATGTTGGCAAAGGTGTCAACGAAGAAGTGTCAATGTACCCACTGATTGTTGCTGACGCTGAGGTGTAGTGGCTAAAGTGTAGCGCAGCAGCCACGTATAGGCTCCTTGGGGGCAAGGGCGTCCGTGCGATGTGCCGTCCCAACCGAGTTCAGGCTGTGTAGTGTGGTAGACCAGAAGCCCCCATCGGTTGTAAATGAAGAGTTCCTGCTGAATGATGTGGTGGCTCACAATGCGGAAAACATTGTTTAACTCTTGGTCGGGAGTGAATGCGTTTGGGGACCATAGTGTGTTGCGAATCACTGGAATGGCAGCCCAAGCCGTGTCACTGCAATAGCCATTGCTGACTACAAGGCCAATGCTGGCAGTGTCCGCATTGAATGAAGCTGTGCAGGTAATATGTTGGCTTTGTTCAGCGCAGGGGGTGCCATCAACAATCCATTGGCGGTCGTGCGGGTCTAGTGTAATGTCGTAAGCATCTACGTAGGAATGGTCAAGAGTAATTATTGGGGGTATAATTTTCAGTTCTGCTTCAATCTCATGGATAGGGGCGAGAATGAGAGTGTCGCGAAAAGGGCATCGATAGTCGACATTCAAGATACAGCGTGTGGGCGCGGATGGGTGAATAAACAGGGTGTCAGTGGTTGAGATGGTATCGTAAGCTTCCCAAGAGAAGGGAATTCCCATGGAGGTTAGGTCGGTGTAGATGGCGTAATCACCGCTACGACAGTTGCCGTGAATTTGCAATGTGTAGTCAGGCTTAGCAATGGGACGGAGCGTCAGTGTGACCACGGAGTCGCACCCGCTGGTAGCAGTCATGGTGTCGAAGTAGGTGCCTGCAGAGTCGAGTGTCAGTCCATGCCAGCGGTATGTGCTATTGAAGCATAGGCTGTCCTCTTCTTGACCGAAAGTGGATGGAGATATGGTAATCCGAAGCGCCAGCGTGTAGTGGCAGCCTACAGAATCAATTTGTGGAATGTAGTAGAGGCCACTGTCCGCAAGTACGAGCGAGTCTATGTTCCATGTAAGGTTATCGCACAGCGTTACATGTTTTTGAACGGTGTCTGCCTTAATAAACAGGCGACCATACAAGGTGTCGCAACCATTATCTACAATGGCCGTTACGCGGTGCTCGCCCGTTGTGAGCATGATGGAGACCCTACTATTACTGCTGGACAGCACTTGGCCATCGATAATCCAAGTGATTGGCATGTCAATACTGTCGTTGTTGGTGACGGAAAGATGGGTACTGTCGCCACTACAGACATAGGAGAGCACGCTGCTGTCGGGAGCAACAACATCATTCACCCACAGCCAGTTGACTATGCGAGTGGACATCCCGGCCACGGTGGCATAGCTCTCATAGGTTCCATCTCCCAGTCCATAGATTATGGCCATGAAGCGTCCGCTGGAGCAGCTCAGCGTGTGGTATCCGCTGTCGATGACTAAGCGGGCATAGCTGTATGTGCTGTCCAGTGAGACAAAGTGATGGGCGATGGATGTGTCATCGAGGATCATCGATGCAGTGTCGACGCTTAAGGTGGCAATGTTGAGGAAGTGGTCCCGCGTTCGGCCAGAGTTTTTTGTCAGAAAGCGGATATTGCTGATGCCTTGCTCTATGGGCGGGATGGTGACCGATGATGGGTCACCGATGTCACCTGAACAAGACCCTCCCTTAAAGTACATGCCGACATAGGCGGGCGACGATGTCTCCAGCATGTGAGCCTGATCGCTCGAAACTTCAACTTCGAGGGTTTGCCCTCCTGACAATGTGTCTATAGGGAGGCCTTCCAGCATCACTTGACAATCGTTCTCCAAAGCGGTGACCAGAACCCTTTCTCCGCCCATCCTCCGGAGCGGAGGTACAATGATATGTCGCCGACCCCATTGGGAGACGGGTGTAGCCTGTTCAAAGATCTGGTCACCCGAGGAACAATTGTAAGGAATAAACACGTTCTCATCGCCTTGGAACATAGCAAAGGGTTTGCCATTGGATGTTACTCTTACGCCTGCAAGCGTTCCATATCGTGCCGAACGGAAGTGGTAGGACTGACCTGCTTGAAGCATCACGCTGTCAGAGTAGCCACCACCATCAAGAGAGGTTAGAGTGATAATGGTACTGTCGTAGGGGGCTGCAATGCCAATAACGGCGCAATAGTTCCATTGGTTGGCCAATATGCCAACTCCTAGTGTTGTAATGTATGTCTGGGCAATGTAATGGCAACCCAAGGCAGAGGTAGGGAAGACAATGCACATATCTCCAGAAGCCCCTCCATAGCTGGCCGCATACAGGGAAATCTCGTCCGTGGAGGTAATATGTAGGGTGGCATTGCTGACACAGCCTGTCGATGGGGAGCCGTAGCCATTAGGGGAAATGATGCCGTATATTTCGAAAACAGCAATGCCAGAAGCGTCGATGGTATCAGTGAGGTGAATGGTGCCAAGTGGTTTCGTGACGTGCACCACAGTCCCACTGTCGCCCGATGCAATCAAGGAGTGGACCATGGGAGGAATCACCGTAAACCAGAAATCATTGCCCATCGTGGAACGTCCACATTGAGCCGAGGTGGATGAAGAGAACACCACCAGCAGTGCCATGACCAGTAAAAGTCTTGGATGTTCCTCTCTGAACATATTACCGTGACTGGTGCATAATCTTTTTCACCAGCAGAGTGGCAACAGCATCATACTGCTCCTCGCTATCAGCACAAAAGATATATACTGCACGGTTCAGATATGAGATACCTATATAGCAACTGCCAGCCACGTCGAGTTGTTCGCCGACCACAGGGGCATTGTCACGCGGATTGCTGCGACTACGACGCGCAAAAAGCACTGCATCGTAGCCTTCCTTGAGCGAAGCCTGCTGCTGAGGCGAAAGATCACCGATAAAGAACTCGCCCTTCATCCACTCCCATCCTTCATCGTCCTCGGCCTCCACAAGAGTCACATCGATACGCGATACACTGTCTATCGCAAAGCCCGACACCGAAGCCACCTTCACTCCCGGCTGCGATGCATAGCGCTCGAAAAGTTCGGTCTGTGCCATTGCAGCCACCGATGACAGCAACAAACAGACTGCTATCACAAAAATCCGTCTCATACAGCAAGGAATCTACGTATCTCACTTATCACCGAGTCGGCCTCGCACTGGTTGTTGCAGACCACTACAGGCTCCTGCACTGTCTCTATGTGTTTGTCGGCAACGCGGTGCTGTACTGCTTTCTCTGGCTTGACAACCGTCGAACGCTGGACTTCCACCTCGGGCTGCACCACAGGCATAGCCGCTGGGGTTTCCACAATAGTCTGTGGCACCACAGCCTCCGCCACCTCAGGCATACCGACGGCTCCTCTGTCCGTGAGGTTAAGCACTACCACACCAGACACCAACAGAGCCACCACTGCCAACCCTGCTCCCATACGCCAACGGCGACGAACCACACGCCGTGCTTCGGCATCGGCGGCGGCAGTCACCTCGTCGCGGCCACTCATACGGTTGAGCTCAGCCAGCCCTGCCTCGTCGAGGCTCCCGTTGCGGTATCTCTCCAATAGAATGTTTAAATCATTGTTTTTCATAGTTCATTCTATTTCAATTCTTCCTTCATTTTCATTTTTGCCACTCCAATCAGTCGTTTCACCGTGGAAACACTCACCCCCATCATAGCCGAGATGTGAGCCACCGTGTAGTCCTCTTCAAAGTGGTATTCCAGCACCTTGCGTTCCAGCGGCGAAAGGGCAGCCTTGCTGTCACGCACCATCTTCACAATCTCCTCTTCTCTATACGCAGTCAACAACTGCATATCTTCACCCCGCACCGTGAGACGCTTGTGGCGCAAAATACTGATACTGCGGTTCACCGTAGCACGGAAACAATATGCCACCGGGTCGCGTACCCCTATCGCCAAAAGGGTCTTCACCAAAGCGTCCTGCACTGCGTCTTTTGCATCATCCTCATCATTGAGGATGGCCACTGCCCTGTTGTAGAATTCAAGGTAATGGTCGACCAGTACATGCCGCTTGGCTTCACGTTTCATGTCATTATAGACGCACAGAGGGCCTCTTTTGGCTCAAAAGCAGCCCTATTTTTAACATTATTTAATATACTGCGGTATATCTTCCAACTGCCGAAGCACCTTTCGCCCAAAGTCGACCTCCACTATCACCTGCTGGCGACCGTTGACCAACAGCAGCAAAGGAACCTGCAGCACAGTGTTGTAGCGGCAGGCCTGGTCGCATACCCGTTGCGTGATGGCGACGTCGGGACGTTTGCATTCGACGATGATATGCGGTCGGCCGTCGGTGGCGTAGACCACGATATCGCAACGTCGCGTCTGTCCGTTGACAGCGATGGTGCCCTCCACCTGCATCAGCTCGAGTGGATAGCCATACTGCCGGTGGAGCAGTTGCAGGGTCTGTTGGCGCACCTCCTCCTCGGGAGTCAGCGCCACCCAGCGCCGCCTCACGGGGTCGAGCACCTCGCGGCGGCCGTTATGTTCCCTCACGTCAATATTCTCCACTTTCATCCCCACTGTCGTCGTCTTGTTGTGGACGCTGTTTGAGACCGTTGTTGATCTTCCACGAGAAACCAATGGTTACCGTGGGCGATAGGCGGTGGTTCTTCACCACGCGATACAATTCCTCGTTGTCGGTACGGTGGCCCCAGCCGCCGGTGCAGAAGACGTCGCTCACACGCAGGTTGATGGTGCCTCGCTTCTGGAGCACATCTTTCTTTACCGCTAAGTCGAACCAATAGCTGGGATCAAGTTGGGCTTGCAGGTCGAGCCCTGGAGCCCGGTATTGTCCGCTGAACTGGAGCGTCCAATCATGAGGCAGGGTCATGAACGAGTTGAGCTTGCCTCCGGCTTGGAACCCCTGCTGTACGTTATTGTTCAGCAGGCTACCCCCTTCAATGCGCTCCTCGTAGAGGTTGAGGCTGAGGTTCACCTTCCACCAGCTGGCGATCTGCCAGTCGAAGATGAACTCCAGACCGTAGTTGTAGCTGTTGGCCAGGTTCTGCGGGCCGGCAGCCCAGTATCCCTCGTAGTCGCTGTTGTAGGGTTCCCACCAAGCATACTGTGCCACCGAGGCGCTGTCCCAGTAGAAGCCATACCAGGTGATGGTGTTGTTGCTGTGGCGAAAGTAGGCGGCGGTGTAGAGGTTCACCTTGTCGAAGCCCAGGTTGTAGCTCAGCTCGAAAGCGTTGGTGAACTCCGGGTCGAGGGTGGGGTTGCCGAAGCCCAGGTGGCGCCCGTCCATCACATTGATGTAGGGGTTGAGGTCCCACATGTGGGGGCGGCGCACGCGGCGACTGTAGCTCAGCTGAGCACTCTGCATCTCGGAGATCTTGTAGGAGAGGTGCAAGGTGGGGTAAGGGTTCCAGTAGGGCTTGTCTACTGCCGGTGTGCCGGGATGGTTGACGTCATGGCCATAGGTGTAGGCGTACTCGCCGCGCAGGCCGGCTTGCAGCGAAAGGCGATTGGTGAGGTTGCCGCCCAGAGTGGCATAGATGGCGTGCACCTGGAGGTTGTAGTCGAAGTGGGTCGACGACAGCGAGTCGTAGTACTCGTAGAGGTCGTGCGCTCCACCCGTGTTGTCGTACACCGTGCGGTAGTAGTCGGCCTGCTGGTCGGGCCAGTCCATGCGGCCCTCATAGCCCGTCTCCAGCCGCCAACCTTCCATGCCCAGAAACGAATCCAGCGGGCGCAGGTAGTTCAACTTGATGTTCAACGCCTGATGGTGGTTCTCGGTGAGGCTGCTACGCAGGAAGTAGTGGTCGTAGTTGGCTGCCGGGTCGGCATAGACCTGTTCCTGCGAGCCGGTGCCCTGCACCTGGCGCGTGCTGAAGGTGGCGTCTAGGGTCAACTCCTCGTCTTTGCGGTCGAACTTGCGGGTGTAGAGCATGTTGAAGGAGTGGTTCAGGTTGCGGTTGTCGCCCTGGTTAACCTGATCGTAGCTCATCGAGTCGTTGTACAGCTGGTCGTGAGCGTAAATCCAGTTCTGGCGCTGACGGCTGCCGCCGCGCAGCTGATAGCTGAGCAACAGACTGTTTTTCTCGTCGAAATAGTACTCGCCGCCCACCTTGACGCTCCCCATCAGGCTGGGGTTGAGGCTGTATTCGTTCTGCAAGTCGTGCAGATAGTCGATGCCATCCATGCGGTGTGCGATGTCGGTGGTGCCGTAGTGGCCGCGGGCGCGACGGCCCAGGTCGGCGTTGAGGAAGAGGTTGTACTTCTCCGTGGTATAGTTGAGGCTGATGTTGCCCATAGCCGTCGGGATGAATGACGGCAGCGAATCGGGCACCATGAAGGGCAGCGGGGCGCCGAAATTGACGCTGGCTACGCCGTTGAGGCCCAGGGCACCGGCCGTGCGGTCCTTGAGTTTGATATTGATGATGCCGCTCATTCCTTCGGGGTCGTATTTGGCCGAGGGGTTGGTGATAACCTCCACATTCTCCACCGTCGAGGCGGGTATCTGCTCGAGCAGGGTACTCAAGTCGGATGCCAGCAGCTCGCTGGGACGCCCGTTGACAAGCACCTTGACATTCGACGAGCCGCGCAGCGTCACGTTGCCGTCGTTGTCGATAGCCACGCTGGGCACCTGCTCCAACACATCGGTGGCGGTGCCGCCGCCGGCCACTATATTCTTGTCCACATTCACCACCCGTTTGTCCAGCTGGTACTCCACCATGCTGCGCTCGGCCACCACCTCCACCGCCTCCATCATAGTGGCCTGGGGATTGATAGCCACCTTGCCGAGGTTCACCGACTGGTGCTCGGCCGAGAGGACGATGGGACTCTTGTAGTACTGCGGCTCATAGCCTATGAAGGTGATGCGCAGCAGGTAGCGCCCGTAGGGAGCCTCCACACGGAAGCCGCCGTTGGCTTCGGTCACAGTGCCGCCGCGCAGCGAACTGTCGCGGGGCGAGAGCAGAGCCACAGTGGCATATTCAATGCCCTCGCCGCTCTTGGCGTCCACCACACGGCCGCGCACCGTGCCTTGCTGGGCCTGCGCGGCGAGCGAGAGACTTGCCAGTATCAGCAATACAATCCTTTTCATCTTTGTCTTTTATTCCAATGCAGCATCTATGCCTCCGAGGTTGATGCTGATACCGCCGTATATGGTATGGACGGTATAGACACCGTAGAGGCTGAGCCATGAGAAGGGCGAAACCACAATGCCGCCGCCGTAGTTGAAAGTGCCGTGGCCTTTCTGCCTGATATAGTCGTGATACATCTGGCTGCTCGTACCGCTCTCGCTGTCGTTGGTCTCGATATTCACCGTCGAATAGTCGGTATAGCCGCTGGTATTGTGGCTGTGGCCCACGATGGGCATGATGCGGAGCCACGGCAGGATGGGTATCTGATAGCCCACGCTGAGGCTCCAGGCTGTCGAGTCCGGAACCATGGCGGCGGGATTGGTCATATCGGCCACATGGTTGTCATACCTGTACTTCGGGCCGGCTTTGAGGAAGTCGACATAGACACCCCATGCACTGACGCTGCCGCCGAAGCCGAAATCGTGGAACTCGGTGTTTATGCCAGCCTCGCCGAGGACGAAGCCTATCTCATAACGGTTCGCGTTGTTCTTGAAATCCAACCACTGGGCACTGGCACCCATGGTCACGGCCATCAAGGCCACCAACAATATGCTCTTTTTCATAGTTCGATGTAGTTTTGGATGTTCATTATAGTTTTTTTCACTGCGCTTTTGGCTGGCGCACAAAATGCGGCATCTCGAAAGGTATCTCTATCGAATACTCGATGAGGCCGCCGAAACTGCCGTCCTCTTTCCACCAGGGGGTCTGGTAGATGAGCTTCTTCACCTTGCCGCCGTCGGCCAGCGTCTTCTCGATGGTGTAGGCGTTGAGTTGCTGATGCTCAAGCAGCCCCTTCAGCTTGGTCTTGGCGGGTTCGGGATGGCAGTCCATCAGGTTGTTGCCGATAATCTTGTGCCCATGGCTGTTCACATCGGCCGAATGCTGGTTCATATCCAACACATTGCCCTCGGCGTCGCACACCGTGATGGCAATGTTGTTCAGGTATTCAAAATATGAATCCATAATGTTTTCTATTGGGAAGTTTAGAAATCAACAAGATAAGGAGTCAAGACATGTGTACTGCTGACGCCATTGTCTCAACTCCTTAACTACTGTCTCCTTAACTACTAAAGGAAATTACTTGCACTGCAGGGCGGCGAGGGCGATGCTGTAGAGCTTGGTGTTCATGCTGTCGCCACGGCTGGTGAGGACACAGGGCACGCGGGCTCCCATCACCATGCAAGCCAGCTCGGCATGGGCAAACTTGGTGCAGGCCTTGTAGAAGATGTTGCCGGCCTCGATGTTGGGGAACAGCAGGCAGTCGGCGTCACCGGCCACCTCGCTGGTGAGCTTCTTGGTCTGGGCGCACTCCTTGTCGATGGCGCAGTCG
>JAEEGL010201388.1_pt1 | contig 10896 bp, 8 predicted proteins | sample 9134231 | NCBI WGS metagenome assembly JAEEGL01 (sample SAMN16246548, study PRJNA631951) | gut metagenome | biome: gut microbiome; feature: rumen; material: fiber-attached | host: Bos | place: Iran: Karaj | collected 2018-10
ACCAGGCGCATTTCGCCGATCAGGCGGAATTCCTTGCTGATCGTGTCCACGGCCACGGAGCGGAAATCCCTTATCGCGTCCAGAAGCGCCTTCCTTTCGTTCTCTTCGGCGAAGATGATCGTGGAGCAGATCAGTGCGTTCCGGTTGTTGGGGTTGGAGCTGTGGCTGTCCGTGCTGCCGACGACGGGATAGCGGTAGCCTCTGGCCTTGTCCTCATAATAGCGCACGGTCTGATAGCCGTTCTGCTCGAAATAGTTTTCGCCGCCCACCACCTCGAAGGCGTCGAAAATGCGGTTTTCGACCATGAAATCCTGCAGGATGTCGGGGTTGTGGAACACGTCGTGGATCCAGGTCGGGTGCGGCCAGATCGCAAGCCCGCCTGCTCTGCGGATCTCGTCGTAGGCCCACTTGATGCCCGCGGCGGGCACCTCGTCCAGCCCTTCGGGAACGGTGAGCCCCTTTAGCGTCTTTTGGATCACGGCCTCGTATTGCGCCTGATCCATGACCGGCGGGCACTTGCCGAAAAGCGAACGGTTTTCGTCGCCGCCCGGCACGTTGTCCACGTCGTCCCTTTCGATCATGGCGTTTACGGAGTATTCGCCGCCCGCGTTGATGATGTGCGGGTCTATGAACTTTCCGAACGCCTTGGGCAGGTGCACTTCTTCGCCCGGCAGTACGTTCAGCTCCGTCGGGAGCTTTTCAAAATACCTGAGCGCTTTGAGCGAGGGATAGTAGCGCCTGTGATCGGTTACGACGATGAAGTCGTAGCCGTAACTTCTGCAGTTTGCGCACATGACCTCCGGGCTCTGGTTGCCGTCGGAGAAGGTCGTATGCGTGTGCAGGTCGCCTATGAAGGGGTATTTGCCGATCAGGTCGCCCTCGACGCAGTAGACGGCAAAGCGCTCCTGTGTGTTCTGCCCGCGGTGGTTCACGTAGGGGACGTCGACGAAATATTGCTGCTCCTTCGTGAACGTGTGCCTGAAGCGCAGGCAGCCGTCCGCGCCGCACTCCGCCGTCTCGTTCTCAAAATCCGCCGAACGCGGAAAGTATTCAGGCTTTCCGCCGCCGATGGCCTTGACGATCACCGTATATGTTTGACCCGGGTGAAACTGCTCGCGCGCGCCCAGAGGCCTGATCGTGATCTCGGTCTCCCTGCCCGCCGCCATCACCTTGGGATAGATGTCGTAGTCGTAAAGATTGAAGCTTTCAATTTCAAAAGGCATTGATAAATCTCCTTAAACCGTAAGCCTGGCGCGCCGCGCCCTGCCCGTATTTCCGCTTCTTACCATTCCTCAAACAGGAGCACGGCCGGTTCGTCCTTTGTCAGGCGCAGCCGTCCCCATACGCCTTTGTGGTATTCTCCGCTCAGGTAAGGTGTATTGTATTCGGATCTTCTGACCGATAGGACGCCGCCGTCGTCACTCAGGACGTAGTCGAAAACGCCTCTTTCCCAGAGCGTATAGGTTTGATCGTTTTTGACGTCGTAAACGACGACGTGCTCGTCGACGATGCCGGAGCCGTAGGAGACGCTCGCAAGCAGCTCCGGGCAGCCGTCGCCGTTCAGGTCGGCGAAGTAGGCGTTCCAGACCGGCATGCCGAATACGACGGTTTCTTCGCTGTCTCCGCGCTTTAGGCCGATGCTGTAGGGATTGGCCGTGAACACCGCGCCTTCAAACGCGTCGGAGCCGTAGATGTAATTGAAGTCCGTCCAATCGTTCAGGTAATGATCGAACCATTTCACGTAGTCGGTCTCACCCCTGTCCGAAGGGGACGGGGCGCCTGCGTCAAGCAGCAGCACGGCCGCCAGCGCAAGCGCGCAGATCAATAGCTTCAGATTCATGGACTGCCTCCGTAATTTAGAGGATGGCAGAGGATCAAATCCCCTGCCATCGCAATGCGTCTGAATGGATTATTTGCTGTGGTACCACTCGTTGGCTTCTTCGGTGATGACCGTGCCGCCCATGTCGTACCAGGTCTTTACGAAATCGTCCCACTCGTCCAGGGGCTTCTCGCCGCGGATGAACTGCACATAGGTGCCCTGACGATAGCTCTCAAGCGCCGTCCAGTACTGCGGGTTGGAAGCGGTGACGGTCTTGAGCTGATCGGTGTAGCCGTGCTGCGCGAACTGATCCATGGAGTTGACCCAGTTGTAGCGCGCGGGATCGGCCTTCATCTTGAAGTAGGGATTCTGCAGCGTGTTGAACATGTTGGTGTGGGTGTTGTCGTCCGCACGGGCATAGCCGGGTTCGGTCTGGAAGCCGTACAGCTCGCTGTAGGTATAGGCCTCGTCGTTGAGGTCCCAGTTCCAGATGCGTACCCAGGTGTCGTAATCGCTGCCGATGGTGTCGATGATCTCGAAGATCTTGGCCAGCTTCTCGGGATCGTCAGCCAGCTTGTAGCTGAAGCACACGGCCTCGGAGGTGGTCAGCGTCCACTGTACGCCGCCGCTCTTGCCGTCGGGGCCGACGGGATTGTAACCGATGGCGACTTCTTCATAGGGGAAGGACAGGTTCCTCATGGTCTTGCCCAGCTGGAAGTCTCCGCCTTCGCCGGTCTCCTCGTTCTTGGGGCCGTCAAAGTCGGGCTCGAGCTGATAGAAAGCGCCGGAGGAAGAGAAGCCCAGCGTGCCGTTCTCGAAGGGGATGGACAGCGACCAGTGACCGCCCTGGTTTTCGCCGGTGACGAATTCGGGATCGATCAGGCCGTCTGCGTACCACTTGGCCAGCAGCTCGAGGGCGTCCTTCATGCCGGCGTACACGGCGCCGTACTCAAGGTTGCCTTCCTCGTTTACGATCCAGCGATCCGGCAGCGCGCCGAAAGCGCCGAAGATGGGCAGGAAGCCGGTGTTGGACAGCGCGTAGGTGTCGTCCAGACCGTTGTCGTCGGGATCGCCCTGCGCGAAGTAATAGAACACGTCCTCGAACTCTTCGATCGTGCGCGGCACTTCGCCCTTCTCATAGCCGTAGGCCTCCAGCCAGTCGGCGCGCCAGAAGGGAGCGTAGGGGTATTTGCTGTCCAGGTTCACGCGCGGCAGGCCGTAGTTGTGGCCGTTGACGGAAACCATGTCGAAGCAGTCGGGGTCGAACTCGATGAGCCACTGATAGCTGTTGGGCAGCAGCTCCTGTACGGTCTCCAGCGGGATCTCGAGGCAGACGCCCTGATCCACAGCTTTGACGAACAGCTCGGTGGTCTCCAGCCACATCACGTCCGGGATCTCGTCGGCGGCCCAGCGGGTCGCCAGCAGCTCCGCGGCGTTGGTGCGCTCGATGAACCATACGTTCAGCTTGACGCCGAATTTCTCTTCGAGCCAGGCAAGGACCGTGTCGCCCTCGGAGATCGCGTCGGTGTCATGGCCGCCCATCCATTCGATGGTCATGGTATCGGCCTCCGCGTGCGCGGCCACTGTGAATACGCTGAGCATCAGCACGAGCGCAAGCACAAGGCACAATAGCTTTTTCATGTTTTTACCTCCTTCATAATATTCCATACGCTTAAGCGTATTGAATTCGTTCTCAGCCCTTGAGCGAGCCGACCAGCACGCCCTTTACGAAGTACTTCTGCAGGAAGGGATACACGCAGATGATCGGGATCGTGGCCAGCATGATGGACGCGGCCCTCAGCGTGACCGTGTCGGTCTCCAGCTGCGAAGCGGCTTCGCCGGCCGTGGTCATCTCCTTGGAGTCGGTCTGTATGATGCGGCGCATGATGATCTGCAGTACGTACTTGGACGCGTCGGTGATGTACAGCAGGCAGTTGAAATACGCGTTCCAGTTGCTCACGATGATCCAAAGGCTCACCGTCGCGATCATGGGCACAGACAAAGGCAGCATGACCCGCACCAGCACCTGGAAGGAGTTCGCGCCGTCGATCGTCGCGGCTTCCTCCAGCTCCGAGGGCAGGTTCATGAAGTAGTTGCGCATGATGACCAGGTGCGAAACGCTTATGCACTGCGGCAGTACGACCGCCCAGTAGGTGTTGCCCATGTTCAGCGTCTTTCTGACCAGCAGGTACGTCGGGATCATGCCGCCCTGCAGAAACATCGTAAGGATGATCAGGCCCGTGAAAAAGCCCCTGAAGGGCAGGTCCTTTTTGCTCAGGCTGTAGGCGCCCAGTATGTTCAGCGTGATCGAAACGGCCCAGCCCATCGCGACCACGATCAGCGTGTTCCGGTAGCCCGTCCACAGCGTCTTCGTCATCACCATCTGCCTGTAGGCGTCCAGAGAGAACACCTTGGGCCAGAGCTTGAAGCCCGAGCCCTCGGCGATGTCCGGCGAGGAAATGGAGGTCACGAATACGTGCCAGTAGGGATAGATGAAGGTGACGGAGAGCAGGACCATGATCACGGCGATAACGCCCTGAAACACCCATTCGCCCTTGGATTCGTATACGTGGGAAACGTGCGCTTTTTTGATTTGACCCGCTTTTTGCTGACTCACGCCCTTGACCTCCCTTCTACCAGAGCCCGTACTCGCCGATCAGCTTGCAGATCTTGTTCGTGCTGACCACGAGCACCAGCGATATCAGGTTTCTGAACAGCTCCAGGGCCGTGGAGAAACTGTAGTCCAGGTTGCCTATGCCCTGACGGTAGATGAACGTGCCAAGCACGTCGCCCACGTTGTTGATGACGCCGTCGTTCTGAAGGTTGAAGACCTGGTCGAAGTTGTCGCTTACCAGATCGCCCGCGGCGAAGATGAGCATGATCACGACCACGGGCAGTATGCCCGGCAGCGTCACGTGATAGATGCGCTTGAAGCGTCCGCAGCCGTCCACGCGCGCTGCGTCGTAGAGCTCCTCGTTGATGCCGCCCAGCGCCGCAAGATACACGATCGAGCCCCAGCCGATGCCCTTCCATATATTCGTGATGACCAGCGTGGGCCTGAACCATTCCGGGTCTCCGAGGAAGAAGATCGTGTTTAACCCCAGCGCCTTCAGAATCGCGTTGATCGGCCCGCGGGAGGGGGAGAGCAGCTCCATGAAGATGCCCGCCAGTATGACCCAGGACACGAAGTGCGGAAGGTAGGAGATCGTCTGGCTTACGCGCTTGAAGGTCTTGCCGCGCATTTCGTTGATCATCAGCGCTAAGATGATGGGCGCGGGGAAACCAAAGACGAAATTCAGTGCCGCCAGAACGATCGTGTTTTTGAAAACGCGCAGAAAATCCACCGAGCTGAACAGCCGCTGGAAATTGTAAAACCCGATCCACGGGCTTTCGCCGATGCCCTGCAGGATGCGGTAGTTCTTGAACGCGAGGGTGATGCCGTACAGCGGCAGGTATTTGAAGATGATGAACTGCGCGAGCACGGGCAGTATCATCAGCAGATGAAGCTTGTGCTTTCTGATGCGCGCAAACAGAAAGTACAATTTTTTCCGATCCAGAAAACCCGTACCCTGAAGCATGCCCTTCACCTGCCCTTTTTCGTCTGCGCGGCAAAGAATGTTCCGTAAACAAAATCGGTAAATTTTACCATAGCATATCATATACCAAAGCCGCAAGTTTGCCAAGGGGGTTACTTGTAAAACTTATGTTATATTCTTAAAAATGATATACACTTTATTTAACATATCGTGTATAATGCACGCAGCGGAAGATTGCGAGGGGTTTGCTTATGCGTTATCAGAAGTTCGATCCGATCCTCATGTCCCGCCGCTCGCTCAATTATCTCACGAGCATGGTGGACGAAAAGAACGGCTATCTGCCTTATTGGCTGATCCTGCCCAACAAAAAGCCCGCCGAGGCCGCGCACTGCCGCGTGGACGACGCCGAGCTCGTCGGCTCCTGGTACGAGGGGCTGGACAGCGCGATGCGCGTTTTGAACACCGACGAGGGCGCCCCGGTGCTCGAGGGCTTCAAAAGGAGCCTTCTTTCCTGCTGGGGCGAGCACGGGCTCCGCTTTCATTATAAATACCCCTGGACGCACACGATGCACTCCTCGTTTCACGAGATGGGCTACATACTGCCCGCGCTCAACCGCCTGAGCGAAAAGTACCCGGACGATCCCGAGATCGAAGGGCGCATAGCCGGGCTGATCAGGGGCATGCGCTCGCTCGTCGTCGAAAGGCGCACGCGCACCTTCTGGAACGGAGACATGCCCGAAACGGAAAAGATCTACGAATTCCCAAACGACGTCTACCTTCAAAACGGCGGCTTCGATCTGAGCTGCCACACGGGCCGGGGCGAAATGGCGATACGAAACGGCGTCATGCTGATCTCGCTGGTCAAAAGGTACGAGCTCAAACACGACGAGACCGCGCTGGATCTCGCGGTCGGCCTCGCGAATCACGTGCTCGGCCCGTCCAGGTATTTTTCCTGGGACATGAACTTTTTCGGCCACGTACACTCCGCGATGTGGTTCGCAAGCGGCCTTGTGCGGCTGGGGCGCGTGCTGGGCGAGGACAGATACGTTCAGAAGGCGAGGGGCATCTACGCCTACGTCAGGAGCCTGTCGTCCTCCTTCGGCTGGGTGCCCGAATACGCCAGATGGCATCCGATGGACGAGGAGCACTGCGAGAGCTGCTGCATAAAGGACATGATCGAATGCGCGCTGGAGCTGATCGACTGCGGCTATCAAGAATACTGGACGGACGTCGTGCTGTTCTCTAGAAACCAGCTCGTAGAAAACCAAATCAGCTATTCCGGCTACGTCACCGAAGACAACGCGCGCGAAGACGCCGAGGGCATCACCTACAAAAATATCGCTTCGCGCATGATCGGCGGCTACACGGGCGGAAGCCTGCCAAACAGCATATCGCTCAGTAAATTCCGCTCGATCGCCGGCTGCTGCGCGGGCATCGCGCCCGTCGCCGTGCGCCTCGTGTGGGAAAGGGCCGTGGACGCGGACCGTGCGGGTTTTACCGTAAACGTCCCGCTCGACAAGGAAACGGGCGATTATTCGCTAACGAGCCTCTATCCCGAAAAGGGCGCTCTCTCCTTCACGCCCAAAAAAGACGCGGACGTGCGCTTCCGCCTGTATGACTTCATGGGCAAAGACCTGCGCGTCAGGCTGAACGGCTCCGACGTCCGGTATGAGACCGCAAACGGCCTGCTGACCGTAAAAGAAGTAAAGGCCGGCCAAAGCGTGACCCTGAGCCACCCGATCAGGAGCCGCCTGAAAAAGGAGACCTGCGCGGGGCGCGAGTACAAGGTCCTTTGGCGCGGCTGCGACGTCATCGACATACTGCCGAGGGGCGAACACTTGCGCCTGTTCCAGCGCGATCTCAGCAAGCCCGCTTTCCTGCCAAAGCCCGAAGACGTCGTCTACACCGGCGCGGCCAACTACGGGCCCACGCAGCAAAAGCAGCGCTGAGGCACGCGTTTTACGCAAAAAACCGGAAATCGAACTGCCCGGGAGGAAATACGATGCGTTTGCCGGAGTTCTGCATAAGCAAAAAGCCGCTGCGCTTTGACGCGCACGGCCGTTTCCGCATACTGATGATGAGCGACCTGCACTATTCTCCCGCCCGGGAAGAGGCGACGATCCGGGGCATGGAAACGCTCATAGAATACACGAAGCCCGATTTCGTGCTGCTTGGCGGCGACAACACGACCGGCAAGGCGACGAAGGCCGAATTCGACCTGCTGCTCAAAGACATTTCCGCGCCGATGGAAAGGCGCGCGCTGCCCTGGGCGCACGTCTTCGGAAATCACGACATTTCCCCGGACGTGTCCAAGGAATACCAGCAGCAGGGCTACGAAGCCTGCCCCAACTGCCTGAGCAAGGCGGGGGAGGAAGACCTTCCCGGCGTGGGCAATTACTTTTTGCCGGTATACGGCGCGGACGGCCTGCCCGCCTTCGGCGTCTGGGCGCTGGACTCCCATCAGGATTTCGGCATGCCGTCGGTCCCGTTCGAGGGCGTCAAAAACCCATACTGGGAGCTTCTGCTTCCAAAGCGCATGAACGCCGGGTCGGACTGGGAATTCGTGCGCTTCGAGCAGATCATGTGGTACTGGACGCGCTCAAAGGAGCTCGAACAGGCGCTGGGCAGAAAGCTTCCGTCGCTGATGGCGCTCCACATACCGCTGCCGGAATTCAACGCTCTGGTGATGAACGCCGGCCGCACCGGCACGGTGGGGGAGTTCAACGAAGGGATCAGCGCCTCGGAGCTCAACAGCGGCCTGTTTGCGGCGATCCTTCAGCGCGGAGACGTGAAAGCAATCTTCGCCGGTCACGACCACATCAATACCTTCGACGGCACCTACTGCGGCATACGGATGGGCTACGACGGCAGCGTCGGCCTTCACGCCTACGGCTGCCGCGATTACGACCCGCACGGCGACCGGGAAAGGCTGCGCGGCGGCCGCATATTCGATATTTATGAAAAGGATCCTGCGCAGATCGATACGCGCATGGTTTATATAAAAGACATAACGGAGGGATCGGTATGAGGCTTCCCGACATCTGGGGCCAGGGCGCGCTGTTCGCGTTTTCGGGCATGGACGGTGAATGCCGGGTCTACAGCTGCCTGAACGCACATCTGCTGGGAGATCTGCTGGGCGTGCGCATCCACGCAAGGGAGCTGTTCGACCTGTACGTGGTTCTGGACGGCATCAAGGATATCCAATACGAAGCCGTCGCCTCGGACGTGATCAAGGCGCGCCTGAAGGACGCGCAGGGCATGGAAACGCCCTTTCTGCTCACCTTCCTCGACCAGCAGACGATCGTCGGCCTGTGCGGGCGCGGGCGCGTGCAGCTAAGGTCGCTTCGGGCGATCAACGAGACCCGTACGGAGCACGGCTCCGTGTTCGTGTGCGGCACCTCCGCGTTCCACTTCTGGCGCAGGGACGAGGGGGAGCTTACGCTGTTTTCGTTCTCGCTGGGCGATTTCGCGCCGGTTACGCGCGAAAAGGTCGAAGCGCTGTGCGCCTGCCGCATCGCCTTCTTCGAAAGGTTCGGGCCCCTGTGCCCGAAGGACGAGGCGCTGGCGCTTACCTTCCTGAAATGCATCTCCGTCATGAAATCGCAGGTCTATACGGCCGACGGGCAGTTCCGCCAGCACTGGACGACGCCCAACCGCCTGCCGCACCGCTGGCTCTGGCTCTGGGACAGCGCCTTTCATTCGCTGGGCAATTTCCTGCTGGACGAGACGCTGCCGCGCGACACGCTGCTCAGCGTCCTGGACGTTCAGCGGGAAGACGGGTTTATTCCGCACCTTGCCCGCCCGAGCTTCACCTCCGACATCACGCAGCCGCCGCTGCTGGCCTGGGCTGCCGTAAAACTGTACGAGAGGACGGGCGACGCAGACTTCCTTCGCGGCATAAAGAACAAACTGCAAAAGTACCTCGAATGGAACATCCAGAACCGCCGTGATCCCGAAAGCGGGCTGTTCTGCTGGCACGTGAACACGAACAGCGAAAACTGCCGCGCCGACGAAAGCGGCATGGACAACTCTCCCCGCTTCGACAACGTGAGCGTCATGGAGTGCATCGATTTCAGCTGCTTTATGCTCAACGAAGCTTCGGCCATGGCGCGCATAGACGAGGTGACGGGGGAGCGCTCGGACAGAGACTGGCAAAAATACACTTCGGAACTGAAACAGGCCATCAACGGCCGCCTCTGGGACGAAAAGGACGGCTTCTACTACGACCGCGTGCCGGGCGGAGACTTTCACAAAGTCAAATCGGTCGCGAGCTTCCTGCCGCTTTTCTGCGGCGCGGCGACGGAGGAAAACGCGCGCGTGCTGTCCGAAAAGCTGAAGGACGCTTCTTCCTTCGACACCTATCTGCCCCTGCCCAGCATCTCCAGGAGCGATCCGTCCTTCGACGCGGACATGTGGCGCGGCGCGGTGTGGCTCAACTGCAACTACATGATCTGCGAGGGCCTGAAAAAGTACGGCTTTACGCAGCAGGCTGACGAGATCATAAAAAAGACCGTGCGCGAGGTCGCCCTGTACTATCTGCGCGACGGCGTCATTTACGAGATGTACGACCCCGACGGCCGCGTAAGCCCCCGCTGCATCCGCCGCAAGGGGCGCCCCATCGAGCCCTACGACCCCCGCGTGCGCTATCAGGCCATAAGGGATTACGGCTGGACGAGCGCGCTGTACTGCGCCATGATCAGCGAAAACAAGGCGCTGTTCATGTGAGCGCCCGGCCGAAGCGGAGCGGGCAAAGGCCCGCTTCGGCGCTTTTGGGCGCAAAACCGGTATGTTGCGCGCCTGTAACTAAACGGCAGTTATTAAATTTGATAATTTGCACAAAATAGAGCTTGACAAAATGGGACATATGTGGTTAAATATTTACTGTAAGTAACGACCGCAGCGATCTTATTCTTTTCGGCCGGTGCAATAAAAACAGGAGGGCAGAAGCTTTGACGGGCGCTCTTGCAAACAACAAAAAGCACGGCAAAACGTACTTGAGGCGCATCGTGGAAAACAGGCAGATGTACCTGTTTCTCATTCTCCCGCTGATCTGGCTCATCATCTTCAAATATGGGCCGATGTACGGCGCGCAGATCGCCTTCAAAAACTACAGGCCCGCCGACGGCATCTGGGACTCCCAGTTCGTCGGGCTCGAGCAGTTCAGGAAATTCTTCGACTCCGTCTATTTTTCGAGGACCGTCGGAAACACGGTGGTTTTGTCGCTGTATTCCATCGTCGTGGGTTTCCCGATCCCGATCATCTTCGCGCTGCTGCTCAACTCCGTGCGCTCCAAAAAATGGAAAAGCGCCATCGAAAACGTTACCTACATGCCCCACTTCATTTCCGTGGTCGTCATGGTCGGTATTTTGATGCGCGTGTTCGATTTCTATACCGGCATACTGCACAACCTGGTGGTTCTCATGGGCGGCAAATGGAGCCTGCACGTCTTTACGGGCGACAGCAATTTCCGCCACCTCTACATCTGGTCGGGCGTCTGGCAGGGTACAGGCTGGAGCTCCATCATCTACATGGCGGCGCTCT
>JAEEGL010490568.1_pt1 | contig 10896 bp, 5 predicted proteins | sample 9134231 | NCBI WGS metagenome assembly JAEEGL01 (sample SAMN16246548, study PRJNA631951) | gut metagenome | biome: gut microbiome; feature: rumen; material: fiber-attached | host: Bos | place: Iran: Karaj | collected 2018-10
CGGAATCTTGTATTCTGAAGGAGAACAACATCACCTTCCTTCATATTCTCTACAGCCTTGGTAGCATCAGCGCCTGTTACGTTGTAATCAGATACGAATACAACTTCCTTACCAAGCTTCTCTGATAATCTCTTAGCTACGGGTGCAAGGCTCTCCTTCTCATTGGGACCTTCCTTAACCTTACCAAGATGTGAGCAGAGGATAACCTTAGCTCCGTCAGCGATAAGCTTGTTGATTGTGGGAAGTGCAGCTACGATTCTTGTCTCGTCAGTAATCTGACCGTCCTTTAAAGGCACGTTGAAATCACATCTTACAAGTACTCTTCTGCCCTTTGCGTTGAGATCGTCAACACTCTTCTTGTTTAATGACATATCCATGTCCTCCTATATATAATATTATCCATACAACCCTCTGTAACTTGCGCATTGTTACAGAAAGTTGCCGAAAAATCGGCAACTCCTATCATAACACAATTCCTGCTATTCTGTCCACAGCCTCTTTGGTCCTTTCCTTATCTCCGAAGGCTGTTAATCTCAAGTATCCTTCACCGCTTGGACCGAATCCCGAACCGGGTGTTCCCACCACACCTGCCTTATCAAGCAACAGGTCGAAATACTCCCAGCTGCTAAGTCCGTTCGGGGTCTTAAGCCAGATATAAGGAGCATTGACTCCTCCCGATACGCTTAGACCTGCAGACTTAAGTCCGTTAAGTATATAAGAAGCATTGTCCATATAGTATTTAACAAGTCCTCTGACTTCAGCCTTACCCTCATCACTGTATACCGCTTCACCGGCTCTTTGGATGATATAAGGAGCTCCGTTATACTTGGTTCCGTGTCTTCTTGCCCATAGATCATGAAGTCTCACTCCTTCTATGACAAGGTCCTTGGGAATTACCGTGAATCCAAGCCTTACTCCCGTAAATCCAGCATTCTTAGAGAAACTTCTTATCTCTATCGCACAGGTTCTGGCACCTTCGCATTCATATATGCTGTGAGGTACATCCGGTTCCGATATATAAGCTTCATATGCAGCGTCATAGATTATTACCGAACCGTGTTCATTGGCATAATCCACCCATTCCTGCAGTTTGCTCTTAACAATGGTTGCACCCGTGGGGTTATTGGGGAAACAAAGATATATTATATCCGGCACCTTGCTTCCTGTTGGAAGTACGGGTGCAAAACCATTCTCTTCAAGACAGGGCATATACACTATATCGCTCCATCTGCCCGTCGCTTCATCGTATTCTCCGGATCTTCCGCCCATAACATTGGTGTCTACATATACAGGATACACGGGATCTCCTACCGCGATCACATTATCTCTTCCGAATATCTCCTGGATATTACCCGAATCACTCTTAGCTCCGTCAGATACGAATATCTCATCATCCTCTATCTTACAGCCCCTTGCTTTGTAATCATTATCCGCAATGGCCTTACGTAAGAAATCATATCCAAGATCCGGTGCATAACCTCTGAATGTTGATGCATCCGCCATCTCATCAACCGCCTTATGCATGGCGGCTGTTATACTCGGTGTAAGGGGTCTTGTCACATCACCGATACCGAGTCTAATGATATCCGCACCCGGATTGGCAGCTTCATATTCACGCACCTTCTTAGCTATTGTGCTGAATAAGTAACTACTCTTAAGTTTCGTATAGTCTTTATTGATCTTAGTCATATTCTATAACTCCTTCAAACACCGTCGTTGCAGGACCTGTCATATATACATGTCCGTCCGATGCATAATTGACATTTATTATTCCGCCGAGTACCTGAATCTCCACACTGACATCTCTGTCATAATATCCGTTTAACACTCCTGCCACTGTAAGTGCCGAGCATCCCGTTCCGCAAGCCTGCGTCTCTCCCGTGCCTCTCTCCCACACGCGCATCTTCACATGTGATCTGTCAATATTCTGCACGAATTCTATATTTGCCTTATTGGGAAAAATAGGATGCGACTCAAGTACCGGCCCGATCTTCTCTATATCCACCCCGGCAACATCATCAACATATATAATCGCATGTGGATTACCCATGGATACACAGGTGACCTTATACTCATTACCAAGTGCTTCGATGGGATACTGAACTACAGGACCTGCACCTGCCATATTGACGGGAATATCAGAGGGCTTAAGTATGGGTTCTCCCATATCTACCGTGGCCATCGTAACGGATCCGTTTTGGGTCGTAAGTTCAATATGCTTAACAGCGCCGAAACTCTCTATATTGACGCTGCTTGCAGATGAATCTATAAGCCCTTTATCATATACATATTTGGCAACGCACCTGATACCGTTACCGCACATCTCCGAACGTGAACCGTCGGCATTGTACATCTCCATCTCATAATCCGAAGCATCCGTATCGGTGGGATTGATAAATATCACTCCGTCAGAGCCTATTCCCTTATGCCTGTCACTTACGAAACGAACGAAGTCAACCTTCTTATCATCGGCTATTACATTCTTGGCCCCGTCAATGTAAACATAATCATTACCACATCCGTGCATCTTGGTGAATTCAATCTTCATATATCATACCGCCTTTAAACAACATAATCAGATTCAAGAATTGTGGTGGCTACTTCCACCATGCTGTTACCGGAATTCATGCTTTGCTTCTGAATATATCTGTAGGCTTCCACTCTCTCCATACCGTTACGTTCCATAAGAAGCCTCTGGGCCTTCTCAACGATCTCCTGTTGTGCCTTGGTTCTGCCGCCCGGACCTTTGCCTCCCTTGCGTTTACCTGCTTCCATTCGGCTTGATACCATCTCTACGGTCTGTACGAAATCTCCGACCTTAAGCGGTAATTCCACCTTAAGCACTTCATCGGCACACATATCCCACTTGCCTGCGCTGACAGTAAGTACCATCTCGAAATGTTCCGGAAGCAATTCAAGCAATTCCATATGGGGCATATCACGAAGCTTATATCCGCATATGACCACTCCGCTGTCATCATCCGATGCGTGACGTAATACATCCGCACCGCTGTCGCATGTGTGGTCCACGACAATTCCCTTGCCTCTGAGTATTCCGGCAAGCCTGTCAGCATCTTCAATTCTAGGCATCGCTATGATGATACAACCCATACTCTACAACCTTTCATCCCTCACGATACCATACTTGTTTTTGCCATAGCAACAAGTATACATTGTATACAACGTATACTTGTATCCGCTGTATATTTACAGATTCGTATACCCCATAAGTGACAGATCCACAGCCCTTGCCGCAGCCCTTCCTTCGGCTATTGCCCACACTACAAGTGACTGTCCTCTGTGCATATCTCCGCAGGTAAATACTCTTGCAACGCTTGTTGCATAATCGCCTTCTGCCGTTGCCACATTGGTACGCGCATTACGATCTACTCCGAAGTCATTTGTTACATAATCCTGACTTCCAAGAAAACCTGCCGCAATTAATACTAAGTCAGCTTTGAGTTCTTCTTGTGAACCCTTAACGGGCACCATATTCATGCGTCCCGTCTTCTCATCCTTCTTAGCCTCAAGCTTAACCGTCTTAACGGCCTTAAGATTACCCTTATTATCCTTAATAAACTCCTCTACAGTCGTCTGATAGATTCTCGGATCATGTCCGAAGAGTGCTATCGCTTCCTCCTGACCATAGTCTGTCTTAAGCACCTTGGGCCATTCGGGCCATGGATTGGAAGGCAGTCTGTCTACAGGAGGCTTAGGCATCATCTCAAGCTGAGTTACGGAAGCCGCACCTAATCTTATCGATGTTCCGACACAGTCATTACCCGTATCACCGCCACCGATTACGACAACATTCTTACCTTTAAGATTGCCCCATGACATAGTCTTGCATTCGGTAAGTTTCTCCGTATCATAATCCTCGTCCATAAGCTTCTTGCTTACTTCCTTAAGGAAATCAACCGCGAAATATATGCCCTTGGCATCTCTGCCTGTCGCATTTATATCTCTGGGATTCGAAGCGCCGCAGGCAAGCACCACTCTGTCATACTGCTTAAGCAACTTAGATGATTTGATATCCTTACCTACATCCGTGTTATAGACAAATTCAACTCCGGCTTTCTCCATTAAAGCGATACGTCTGTCGATCACTCTCTTATCAAGTTTCATATTGGGGATACCGTATCTTAACAGTCCGCCGGCTCTGTCGCTTCTTTCATATACGGTTACCTTATGCCCTCTGCGATTCAGTGAAGCCGCTGCAGCAAGTCCCGAAGGACCGCTTCCTATGACTGCCACTTTTTTGCCCGTTCTGACTGCAGGTTCCGGCTCTTCCACAAGGCCGTGTTCAAAAGCATACTCTATAATGTATCTCTCATTATCCTTGGTTGTGACAGGTGCGTCATTAAGTCCGCACGTACATGCCGCTTCACAGAGTGCCGGACAAACACGCGATGTAAATTCCGGGAAACTATGTGTCTTACTAAGACGTCTGTATGCCTGTTCGATATTGCCCTTATAAACCAAATCATTCGTCTCGGGAACAAGATTGTTAAGCGGACATCCCGAAGCCATTCCTGCTATCATCGTACCTGCCTGACAAAAAGGAACGCCGCATTCCATACATCTGGCAGCCTGGCATTTACGCTTCTTATCACTGATCTCCGGATGGAACTCATCGAAGTTCTTAATTCTATTAAGAGGATCAATCGTAAGATTATCCTCTCTGTTATATTCTAAGAATCCTGTTGCTTTACCCATGATATCTGTCCTCCGTCCTAATCATTCACTGCCTTGGTGCTTGCATAGAAAGCTTCTATCTGAGCCTTCTCTCTGTTCATTCCCTGCTCTTCATATCCTGATATAAGATGTAATAACTTCTTATAATCCGCAGGGATAATCTTCTTAAACTTAGGCAGATACTCATCGAAATGATCAAGTATTGTCTTAGCCCTCTTAGAACCGGTGTACTTCACGTGCTTCTTTAATATTTCCTCAAGTTCCTGTTTCTCACCCTTATTGTCTATCTGCTCCATAAGGACGAGTTCCTTGTTAAGGTTCTTATATAACTGATTGTCTTCATCAAGCACGTATGCAATACCGCCGCTCATACCGGCTGCAAAGTTCTTACCCGTAGGTCCTAGGATTACGGCACGACCACCTGTCATATATTCACATCCGTGCTCACCGACACCTTCAACAACGGCAGTTGCACCGGAATTACGTACGCAGAATCTCTCACCTGCCATACCTGCTATATAAGCCTCTCCGTATGTTGCACCGTATAATGCAACATTACCTATAATGATATTCTCCTCGGCCTCATAGCCTGCATCAGCCGGAGCTGATACGGCGATGATTCCGCCTGATAAGCCCTTGCCCATATAGTCATTACTATCACCCGTAAGCTTAAGGGTAAGTCCCTTAGGAATAAATGCACCAAAGCTCTGTCCGCCCGAACCCTTACAATCAATGGTGATGGTTCCGTCTGCAAGACCTTCGGGATTGTGTCTTGTAATCTCGGCACCAAGCAGGGTTGCAAAAGCTCTGTCGGTATTATGTACTTCAACACTTACCTTAGCCTTGCTTCCCTTACTTATGGCTGCCTTAACCGATTTATCCTTAAGCAATATGCTCTCGTCAACTGTCTTCTCAAGTTCGAAATCAAAAGGTGTATCAATAACCTTATCATCATCCGAATCACAGTAATGTGAAGATAAGATTCCACTCAAATCTATTCGCTCACTTACGCCTTCACCCGTACTTATCTGACGCAGCAGATCCGTACGTCCTACAAGTTCATCAACTGTTCGAACACCGAGCTTAGCCATGTACTCTCTTAATTCTCTTGCTATAAAGAGCATGAAGTTCTCTACATATTCAGGCTTACCGATGAATCTCTTTCTAAGTTCCGGATTCTGTGTGGCAATACCCATGGGACATGTATCCAGATTACATACTCTCATCATTACACATCCGAGTGTTACAAGCGGAGCCGTTGCGAATCCGAATTCCTCGGCACCTAAGCATGCAGCTATGGCTACGTCTCTTCCGCTCATAAGCTTACCGTCTGTCTCTATGATGACGCGACCTCTGAGTCCGTTTCTTATAAGATTCTGATGAGTCTCGGCAAGACCAAGTTCCCACGGAAGTCCCGCATTATGTATTGAACTTACGGGAGCTGCACCCGTACCTCCGTCATAACCTGATATAAGAATTACCTGTGCACCTGCCTTGGCTACACCGGCCGCCACGGTACCTACACCGGCTTCACTTACAAGTTTAACCGAGATTCTCGCATTTTTATTGGCACACTTAAGATCATATATAAGCTGCGCAAGATCCTCGATTGAATAGATATCATGATGCGGCGGAGGTGATATAAGACTTACGCCGGGTGTTGAATGTCTGGTTTTGGCAATCCAGGGATATACCTTCTTAGAAGGTAAGTGTCCGCCTTCACCGGGCTTAGCACCCTGTGCCATCTTAATCTGTATCTCTTTAGCGCTTACAAGATACTTACTTGTAACACCGAAACGTCCGCTTGCCACCTGCTTGATTGCAGAACTTCTGTCGTGAGCTGTTCCTGCAGATGCAATTCTTTCATCGCTTTCACCACCCTCACCGCTGTTGGACTTACCGTGTAAGTGATTCATTGCAACAGCAAGTGCCTCATGGGCTTCTTCGGATATTGATCCGTAACTCATAGCACCTGTCTTAAATCTCTTAACAATCTCCGTCTCACTCTCAACTTCATCAATGCTTATACCTTCTGCAGGGTAGTTAAACTCCATGAGACTTCTTAAGTATCCTGTCTCTTCCGAATCTACCATTGAGGTGTAGAGTTTAAACTTCTCATAGTCACCTTCTCTTGTGGCTGTCTGAAGCATATGTATTGTCTTGGGATTATAACGATGCTGTTCACCCTGAGCACGCATCTTATGTCTGCCCACTGAATTAAGTGTCATATCCGTTGTAAGACCAAGCGGATCGAAAGCCTTGGAATGCTGTCTGTCCGTAGTCTCTGCTATATCCTCGAGTGTGATACCGCCTATTCTGCTAACGGTACCTGCGAAGTATTTATCTATAACATCCTTGGAGATACCGATTGCCTCGAATATCTTACTGCCCTGATAACTCTGTATAGTAGATATACCCATTTTGGAAGCAATCTTGACTATACCCTGCAATACTGCATGGTCATAATCCTCAACAGCCGCATAATAATCCTTATCCAGATTGCCTTCCTTAATAAGGCTCTCGATAGTTGCATGTGCAAGATAAGGATTGACCGCAGAAGCACCGAAACCTAAGAGTGTTGCAAAATGATGCACCTCTCTGGGTTCACCCGATTCAAGAATAAGTGACATTGCGGTACACTTCTTGGTACGTACAAGATGCTGATGAACAGCAGCTACGGCAAGAAGCGAAGGTATTGCTACATGGTTTTCATCCACTCCTCTATCCGAAAGAATCAGTATATTGGCTCCTTCTCTGTATGCCTTATCCACCTCAACAAACAGATGCTCAAGCACTCTGTCAATCGGTGTGCTCTTATAATATAAGATTGATACCTTGGCTACCTTGAATCCGTCTCTGTCCATATGCTCAATCTTAAGCATATCAAGGTCCGTAAGTATGGGATTGTTAATCTTAAGTACGTGACAGTTGGCAGGCTTCTTCTCCAAGAGATTACCGTTCTTACCGACATATACCGTTGTGGATGTTACGATTTTCTCTCTTGCTGCATCAATCGGAGGATTGGTTACCTGCGCAAATTGCTGTTTGAAATAATAGAATAAAGGCTGATACTCCTTAGACATAACGGCAAGGGGAGTATCGATACCCATAGCACCTATATGCTCGGCACCGTTAAGTGCCATACTCTGAATGCTCTCTCTGCACTCTTCATATGCATAACCGAAAGCCTTCTGGAGTCTTAACAAAGCCTCGTCATCGTAACTCTCGGGTTTAATATTCGGTATCTTAAGTTGCTTAAGTTCAAGCAGATTGGAATCAAGCCACTCACCATAAGGATTATCACATGCGTAACGCTCCTTAAGTTCCTCGTCAAGAACGATTCGGCCGGCCTTCATATCAACAAGCAACATCTTGCCGGGATGAAGTCTCTCTTTTTTTAATATGTGTGATTCATCAAGAGGAAGCACACCGACTTCAGATGAAAGAATAAGTCTTCCGTCATCTGTTACGCAGTATCTTGAAGGACGCAGTCCGTTACGGTCAAGGATTGCACCCATGACATCACCGTCACTGTAAAGAATTGATGCGGGACCGTCCCAGGGCTCCATCATTGTTGCATAGTACTGATAGAAGTCACGACCTTCCATTGATATCGTATCATTGTGACTCCAGGGCTCGGGAATAAGAATCATTGCCGCAAGAGGTAATTCCATTCCGCTCATCATTAAGAACTCAAGTGTATTGTCAAGCATGGCCGAATCGGAACCTGCCTTGGGAATAACAGGCAATACCTTGGTCATGTCATCTTTATTAAACACCTTGCTCTCCATCGTCTCTTCTCTGGCAAGCATCTTATCGACATTACCCTTAATCGTATTGATCTCACCGTTATGTACGAGCATTCTGTTGGGATGTGCAAGTTTCCAGCTGGGGTTGGTATTGGTTGAGAATCTTGAATGAACCATTGCAACCGCAGATGTATATCTCTTATCCTGAAGGTCTGCAAAGAATGTACGTAACTGACCTACAAGGAACATTCCCTTGTATACTATCGTTCTGCATGACAATGAAGGTACGTATGTAGAATCCGTACTCTGCTCAAATATTCTTCTGATGACGTATAATTTACGATCGAATTCAAGATCCGTATCAAATCCTGCAGGTCTCTCAATAAATCCCTGCATGATAACGGGCATACAAGCAAGTGCCTTGCTTCCTAATACCTCAGGATGAACCGGCACTTCTCTCCATCCCAAGAACTTAAGGCCTTCTTTGCCTACTATCACCTCGAACATCTTCTTGGCCTGAGCACACTTAAGCTCATTGTCAGGCATAAAGAACATACCAACACCGTATGACCTTGCAGAGCCTAACTTAATGCCTGATTTCTCACACTCTGCTTTAAGAAGCTTATGAGGAATCTGCGTTAAGATTCCGACACCGTCACCGGTCTCGCCTGCAGCATCCTTACCTGCTCTGTGTTCGAGATTCTCCACTATCTTAAGAGCATCATCAACTATTCCGTGCGCTGCTCTTCCTTCTATATCGATCACCGCTCCGATACCGCAATTATCATGTTCAAACTGCGGATCATACAGGGTATTAATCTCTTTTTTCATAATTATCCTCCAATAAAAGTGCCTTATGTCATACTTACTTACGTCTGTTATACAGTGCAGCCTTAATCAGTCCCGCGAATAACGGATGCGGCTCGTCGGGTCTTGACTTAAATTCCGGATGAGCCTGCGTACCTATGAAGTACGGATGATCCTTAAGTTCTATCATCTCTACTATTCTTCCGTCCGGTGACATACCCGAAAGAATCATTCCGTTATCCGTAAATACCTGCCTGTAATCGTTGTTGACCTCGTACCTGTGTCTGTGTCGCTCCGATATCTCTTTCTTACCATAGAGTTCGTATGCCTTACTGCTATCATCTAGTACACAAGGATAAGCTCCAAGTCTTAATGTTCCGCCTATATCGGTTACACCTTCCTGATCAGGCATTAACGCTATAACAGGATTCGGAGTGTCGGGATCAAGTTCGATACTGTTTGCCTTCTTAAGTCCGACCACATTCCTTGCATATTCAACGATTGCCAGTTGCATTCCGAGGCATATTCCAAGGAACGGTATCCTATGTGTTCTTGCAAATGAGACAGCGACTATCTTACCTTCCGTTCCTCGTGTACCGAAGCCTCCGGGAACCAGTATTCCGTCCACATCTCCGAGTATCTCATCCGCTTTGTCTTCGGTTAATTCTTCCGAATCAACCCACTTGATATCGACCTCTGCCCTTGATGCTATGCCGCCGTGTCGAAGTGCTTCGGCAACACTTAAATATGCATCATGCAACGCTACATACTTACCGACTATAGCAATCTTGACCTTGAACATCGGGTCCGCGAAATCTTCCGTTATACTTATCCATTTCTCAAGATCGGGTTTCGGACAATCGATATGCAGACATTCACATACGGCTTCGGCCAGGTGCTCACCTTCGAGCATCAAAGGGACCGCGTACAGACTGTCTGCATCGAGGTTTTGTAATACATGTTCTTTTTTAACATTACAGAAGAGCGCTATCTTGGCTCTCATGTCTTCATCTACCGGATAGTCGGAACGACATACCAGGATATCGGGCCAGAGTCCCATGCTCTGCAAGGTCTTAACCGATGCCTGTGTAGGCTTGGTCTTCATCTCGCCTGAAGCCTTAAGATACGGAATCAATGTTACCTGAATAAGTATCGCATTCTCTCTTCCGACCTCGGCCTGGAACTGTCTGACTGCCTCTAAGAAAGGCTGGCTCTCTATATCGCCGACTGTTCCTCCTATCTCTATTATTGAGATGGTCTTCTCATCCGGAGATTTCTCTTTATAGAACCTTGATTTGATCTCATTGGTTATATGCGGTATTACCTGTACGGTACCTCCGCCGTAATCTCCGTGTCTTTCTTTATTAAGTACGGACCAGTATATCTTACCGGTCGTCACATTCGAATTGTGGTCAAGACTCTCACCCACGAATCGTTCGTAGTGACCCAAGTCTAAATCCGTCTCTGTACCGTCATCCGTAACATACACTTCACCGTGCTGAATGGGGTTCATCGTTCCGGGATCCATATTGATGTAGGGATCCATCTTCTGCATGGTGATATGATATCCTCTTGCCTTAAGCAATCTACCGAGTGATGCAGCGGTTATTCCTTTACCAAGTCCCGATACAACACCGCCTGTTAC
>JAEEGL011148649.1_pt1 | contig 10896 bp, 8 predicted proteins | sample 9134231 | NCBI WGS metagenome assembly JAEEGL01 (sample SAMN16246548, study PRJNA631951) | gut metagenome | biome: gut microbiome; feature: rumen; material: fiber-attached | host: Bos | place: Iran: Karaj | collected 2018-10
GAGATCGACCGCCTTCAGGCCGAAATTGCCGCAAAACACGCCGAAGGCTCGTTCGACGGGCTGGTCCACTCGCTCGCGTTTGCGGATTACTCGGACGGGATGAAGCCGTTCCACGAGACGCGGCCCGAGCAGTTCCTGCAGGCGGTGAACATTTCGTGCTTCTCGCTGACGGCCCTTTCCAATGCGTTCAAAACGCTTCTTTCGCCCACTGCGTCGGTCGTGACGATCTCCATCTCCACGACGCGCATGGCCAGCGAAAGTTACGGCTACATGGGCCCGATCAAGGCGGCGCTCGACTCGTCGCTGGCGTTTTTGGCCAAGTCGTTCAGCGCGTTTTCCGAGATCCGCTTCAATGCCGTCGCGCCGGGCCTTTTGAAGACCTCCGCCTCGGCCGGGATCCCGGGCTACGTCGATTCCTCCCTGTACGCCGAGCACGTGATCCCCCGCGGCCGGGCCGTCGAAACCCAGGAAGCCGCCAACGTGGCCGTGTTCCTTCTCAGCCCCCGCTCCAGCGGCATCAACGCCCAGAAAATCGTCGTTGATGCCGGCATGGAGATCAATTACTTCGACAAAAATTTGGTGAAACGGGAGTTTTAAAGTTTTCGGTTATCAGTTCTCAGTTTTCAGTTTCTTAAATCCCAACTGACAACTGAAAACTGGCAACTGACAACTAAAAAGGAACAGCAAATGCTCATGGAAACGTTCAAGCGCTTTCGAATGGAAATCGACCTTCGGCGTCATGAGTACCCGACTCCGGTGCTCCCGCCGGGCTATTTTGTCGAAAAATGGACGCCGCAGCTGGTCGAGGCGCACGCCACCGCGCATTATATGGCGTTTCGGGATGAGATCGACGCGAGACTTTTCGATAATTTCCGGACCTACAAAGGCTCCAAACGGGTCATGGAGAGCATCATGGGAAAGCCGAATTTCCTGCCGGATGCGACGTGGCTGATCGTTTTCCAGCCGAAAGATTCGTACTACGTGGAGTATGCCGCCACGATCCAGGGGCTGGTTTCGGCGAGTGGAGTGGGGGCGATCCAGAACGTGGGCGTTGTGCCGCGTCATCGGGGAAAGGGCCTCGGGCGTGCGCTGCTTCATCTGGCGCTGGCCGGTTACCAGCGTTTCGGCCTGACCCGTGCCGATCTGGAAGTGACGGCGGCCAATGAACCCGCGCTGAATCTTTATAAATCGGAGGGGTTCAAAATCGTGGAGCTTCTGTTCAAGCCCGCGTCGAGTGCGAGAAGGTAGACGATTGAACAAAATTTAAAGCCTCCCTCTTTGAGGGGGGTGGCACGTAGTGCCGGGGGGAGTGGGTTGGCGCGTTCCAGAACTCCCCCAGTCTCGCTTTGCTCGCCAGCCCCCTCAAGGAGGGGGCCTTTTAAAATGCCATTTTGTCACTGACACGCTTCTTGCAATTACTTCTGGAACAGACAAATTTGACGTCAACTCACACCATATAATTGTTTGGAGGTTTCAAATGGCCAAGAAAAAATGCGCCTGTGCCTGCGAGAAGAAAGAAATCGGAATTCAACCCCTTGGTGACCGCGTCGTCGTGGAACGTGACGAGGCCATGAGCGTTTCTATGGGCGGGATCTACCTGCCCGATACCGCGAAAAACAAGCCGTCGCGCGGGATCGTCGCTTGTGTCGGAAACGGCAAGCTGCTCAAGAGCGGCGAACGCACCGCCCTTCAGGTCCAGGCCGGCGATCATGTCCTCTTCCTCTCCTATGCGGGCGAAGAGTTCAAGCTCGATGGAAAAGAGTACCTGCTTCTGCGCGAAGAAGACATTTTGGCGATTATTGACTAAGACTAAGTAATCAAAGGCTTCCCGAAAGGGGGCTTCAACCCGAATTTCAAGGAGATTTTAAGATGGCAAAAATGATTGCGTTTGATCAGGAAGCCCGTGATGCCATGCGCCGCGGCGTGTCCAAACTGGCTCAGGCCGTTAAAGTGACTTTGGGTCCGCGGGGCCGCAACGTCATCATTCAGAAGAGCTTCGGAAGCCCGCTCGTCACCAAAGACGGCGTGACGGTCGCGAAGGAAGTCGATCTGGAAGACGTTTACGAAAATATGGGCGCCAAAATGGTCCGTGAAGTGGCCAGCAAGACCAACGACATCGCCGGCGATGGAACCACCACGGCGACGCTCATGGCCGAGGCGATTTTCAATGAAGGTCTGCGTGCCGTCGTTTCCGGCGTCAACCCGCTCCAGATGAAACGCGGGATCGACAAAGCGGTCGCCGACGTGACCGAGCAGCTGCACAAACTCTCGATCCCGATCAAGACCGAAAAAGAAATGGCGCAGGTCGGCACGATCGCCGCCAATAACGACAAAGAGATCGGCGAATTTCTCGCTCAGGCGATGGCCAAAGTCGGTAAAGACGGCGTCATCACGGTCGATGAAAGCAAATCGCTGGCCATGGAAGTCGAGTACGTCGAAGGAATGCAGTTCGACCGCGGCTACCTGTCCCCCTACTTCGTCACCGATCCCAACACGATGGAATGCGTGATGGAAGACGCATACGTCCTGGTCTTCGAGAAGAAGATCAGCAACATCAAGGACCTGCTCCCGGTCCTCGAAGCGGTCGCCCAGGCGAACAAACCGCTGCTCATCATCGCGGAAGACGTGGACGGCGAAGCCCTGACGACGCTCGTCATCAACCGTCTGCGCGGCTCGCTCCAGATCGCGGCCGTGAAAGCCCCGGGTTACGGCGACCGCCGCAAGGCGATGCTCGAGGACATTGCGATCCTGACCGGCGCGAACGCCATTTTCGAGAACATCGGCAAGAAACTCGAGAACGTGACGATCGAAGACCTTGGAAAAGCCAAGAAAATCGTCATCGCGAAGGACAATACGACGATCATCGAGGGCGCCGGCGACTCGGACGAGATCAAAGCCCGCATCGCGCAGATCCGCCGTGAGATCGAAAAGGCCACGAGCGATTACAACCGCGAAAAGCTGGAAGAACGCCTTGCGAAACTCTCTGGCGGCGTTGCGAAAGTCCTCGTTGGCGCTGCGACCGAAAGCGAGATGAAAGAGAAGAAAGCCCGCGTCGAAGACGCCATGCACGCGACCCGTGCGGCCGTTGAGGAAGGGATCCTTCCGGGCGGCGGCGTGGCACTGCTCCGTGCCTCTGCGCAGGTCAAAGCCGGTGAACTCTCCCAGGACGAAAAGATCGGCTACGACATCATCCTGCGTGCCTGCCGCGCTCCGTTGAGCCAGATCGCCACCAACGCCGGTAAAGACGGCGGGATCGTCTGCGAGAAAGTCGCGGAAGGAAAAGGAAACTTCGGTTACAACGCGGCGACCGACACGTACGAAGACCTCGTGAAGTCCGGCGTCATTGACCCGACCAAGGTCACGCGCACCGCGCTCCAGAACGCCGCGAGCGTCGCGTCACTGCTTCTGACCTCGGAAGCCCTGATCGCGGAAAAGCCGAAAGAAAACGCGGCTCCTGCTGGTCCGGCCGGCGGCGACATGGGCGGAATGTACTAAAACGAAAGGCGGTAATGAAGGCCTGAGGCCGGAATTACGCGCTTTATTACGGGGACGATGCTTCCAGTGTCGTTCCCGTAATTTCGTTTAAAGGCCCTCTCGTTGAGAGGGGCGGCTTGCGTGGCGGGACTGGGGGAGTTTCGTGAACGTGCCTTTTAAATCTTCCCTGCGCGCGATTTCGCGCTCCGCACTCAATTACCGTCTGGCATTTTGTAACTTGACCGGCGGGACGCCGGCCTCCGAATCCCGCTTTAAAATTCTTCTCCCCCCCTTGAAATCAATCTCTTTCTGACTATAATAATTTAAAGGAGAATAACAGGTTAAAAAGACGTGGTACTGCCGCGTTTTTTGTCTCAAATCCAGTTCAGGAACACTCATGAAGCAATTACTTTCAGGAAACGAAGCATTTGCGCGCGCAATGTACGAAGCGGGCGTGACTTTGGCGGTCGGGTACCCCGGTACTCCGTCCACCGAAATATTGGAAAACTGTGCCAAACACTACAAAGACTCCTTCCGCTGCGAGTGGGCGCCGAACGAAAAAGTCGCGCTGGAAGTCGCCGCTGGTGCCGCCATGACCGGGGCACGGGCGTGCGTCACGATGAAGCACGTCGGGCTGAACGTTGCGGCCGACCCGCTTCTTTCTCTTTCCTACGCCGGGACGCCGGGAGCGCTGATCATCATCGTCGCGGACGATCCGGGAATGCACTCCAGCCAGAACGAGCAGGATTCCCGCCACTATGCGCGTTTCGCGAAAGTGCCGGTCATCGAGCCGTCCGACTCGGCTGAGGCCAAAGAATTCCTGAAGAAAGCGATCGAGATTTCCGAAACGTACCGCACGCCGGTGATCATGCGCACGTCCACCCGCGTGAGCCACAGCCGGTCGCTGGTCGAGCTGGAAGAGCGTCAGGTCCCGGACCGTGAGATCGCATTCCAGAAGGACCCGAAGAGTTACGCGCTGGTGCCGGCATTCGCCCGGAAACTGCGTCACGTCGTGGAAGACCGAGTGAAGCGGATCGCCGCCGACAATTCGGAGAAATGGACGCTCAACCGCGTGGAGGAAGGCTCGAAGAAGCTCGGGATCGTCACGGAAGGGATCGCGTACCAGTACGTGAAGGAAGTTTTCCCGGAGGCCTCCGTTCTGAAACTGGGCTGCGCGTGGCCGCTCCCCGAAAAGCTGATCCGTGATTTTGCCGCGGGCGTGGAAAAGGTCCTGGTCGTCGAGGAAGTCGAGGACTTCACCGAGCTGAACATGAAGGCGGCCGGCATCGCGTGCGAAGGCAAAAAGTACGTCCCGAACATCGGTGAGCTTTCGTCGGACGTTCTGCGTGAGTCCCGCGCGAAGATGGAAGGGGTCGAGTACAAGCCGTGCGCGTGCTGCGTGAAAGCCACGGACGAGCCGCTGCCGAACCGTCCGCCGACGCTCTGCGCGGGCTGCCCGCACCGGGGGCTTTTCTACGCGCTGAGCAAGCTGGACGTGGACGTCACGGGCGACATTGGGTGCTACTCGCTGGGCGTTCAGCCGCCGTTGAGCGCGCTGGACACGATCATCTGCATGGGGGCCGGTTTCTCCATGGCGCACGGTATGGCCCAGAGCGGTCAGAAGCGCAAGGTCGTCGGGCTCCTAGGCGACTCGACGTTCTTCCACTCCGGCATCACGGGCCTGCTGAATATCGCGTGGAACAAAGCGAACTGCACGGTCATCGTGCTCGACAATCGAATCACGGCCATGACCGGCCATCAGGATAATCCCGGGACGGGGAAGACGCTCATGGGCGATCCGTCCAACGCCGCCGACATCGCCGAGATCGGCCGCGCGTGCGGCATGAAGAACATCGCGACGTTCGACCCGCTGAACTACGCGGAGACGAGCGCCGTCCTGAAGCAGGCGACCGAATCGGACGAGCCGTGGCTTTTGATCTCGAAGAGCCCGTGTGTGCTGATCATGAAAGAGCGCGTCGGGAACGTGCGCAAGATCGACGCGGAAAAGTGCAAGAACTGCCGCGCCTGCGTGAAGACCGGCTGCCCGGCCATCGAATGCACCGGCCAGAACAAGCCCGAGATCAACCCCATCACCTGCAACGGCTGCTCCCTTTGCAATCAGGTGTGCAAGTTCGGAGCGATCAGCGAATAAAAAGTCGAATAAGAAAATATTAAAAAGTTTTTGAAAGAGGGGTCTGGGGAGAAAACAATTTTCAAAATGTTTTCTCCTCCACGAAGTTTCACTCATTACGGGACGATTTTTTCCTCCCGAAGGGTGGAAAAAACGCTGTATTTAGCAGAAAATTGAGCCCTTGGCCTTTTGGGTAAACCACCTCGCTTTTTTCACCCTTCGGGAGAAAAAAGTCTCGCCCGTAAAGAGTTTAACCGCCGCGGCGGGAGGAACATTTTGAAAATTGTTCCTCCCCCGGGCCCCCTCCTCAAAAACTTTTTAATCCTTAAATTAATCAGGAATCATCATGAATAAAACTACCAGTATAGTTCTCGCCGGTGTCGGCGGACAGGGCATTCTGCTTGCGAGCGAGATCCTCGCGAAGGCCGCAGGATTTGCCGGATTTGATGTGAAAACCAACGAAGTCCACGGGATGGCACAGCGCGGCGGTTCCGTGATCGGTCAGATCCGCTACGGCGAGCGCGTTTACAGTCCGCTCGTTTCGCGTGGAGAGGCGACCGTTTTAATGTCGCTCGAGCGGATCGAGGCCCTGCGTTACGCCGAGTTTCTCGCGCCGGACGGGCTGGCCGTCGTGAATTCCCAGGTCGTGATCCCGACCACGGTCTCCTCGGGAGGCGCGGTCTATCCCGAAAACGCGAAGGAGATCCTGAAGCAGACGTTCAAGCATTTGATTTACCTCGACGCGAACCGCATCGCGCTGGAGCTTGGAAATCCGAAGTGCGCGAACGTGGTGCTTCTCGGTGCGCTTTCGACCCGTCTGACGGACATTTCGTTCGAGATCTGGGAACAGGCGATCCGCCAGTGTGTCAAGCCGAAGTTCATCGACCTGAACATCACGGCGTTCGAGACCGGTGCGAAGGCTCCGTCGGAGCTTTGAATTACTCTCATCAATAAAGTACAGAGGTGAGATTTCCCGCCTCTGTATCAAGAAAGATTTACGAAGTTTTTCGTTGTGAGTAAAATCGTTCGCCTCAATTTTTTTCACGTACCGTACCAATGATCCCGTGTTATGTCATTAATTTGGATCGTTCTCCTGAAAGAATGAATAACATTCGGCGTTATTTTGAACCAATGACATCGCTGCGATTGATTCGGGTTCCGGCGATCGACTTGACTTCGGATTCTTTATCGGAGAGTGAACGGGAGGGATATTTACGTCACTATCATCCATTCCGTTTCAGATTATGTATGGGGCGGGGAGCGACTCAAGGGGAGATCGGTTGTTTTTTGAGCCATCAGAAAGCCTTGCGTTTGTTTTTGGATTCCGATAAACCATTTGCGGCGATTTTTGAGGATGATATTTGTCCGAAGCCTTATCTTGCTGAAATACTGGAGGAGGTCATTGCTTCTTCCGCTTATTGGGATATTGTACGTCTGGGGATGAATCGCCCACAATTGGCTATACATTTTCGGGAATTGTATCATGGAATAAAACTGGCTACGTGTCTGAAAGGATTCGCTTTCGCAGGTGGGTATCTTGTAAATCGCAGCGCTGCGGAATTCATTTTGAAAGAGCTGACTGAGATTGATGTCCCGTGGGATTTGAAAATATTTCGCGGCTGGAAAAAAATGCGCGAAGCGTCCCTTATTCCAGGAGCGTATGAGTTAGATGAATTATCTCTTCAATCGACACTGGACAATCGCAAGAAAAAATTATCCCTTCCCATCTCCCTTTTTTGGTGGACATGCCGTTTTTATCGGATCTATGCTCGCATTGTTCGCACGTGTGTGCAATTACAAAGGGTATGGGAACGAAGACGAGTGGTGAATGATTAAATCATGTGATCAATTCATAAGAATTATACCTTGATTTTTTATTTGACAGTGAATAATATTGGGGGAGTTTAAACAGGAGATTAAATGGCTAAGGCTTCAGAATCCATTCCAATTTTGATTTTTCACAAAGGAAATTCGCCCTACTTGAGGGATTGCCTTGTTCAGGCTCGGAAAACCAATCCTTCCTCCAGGTTGATCCTCTTGGGGGACGAAGAAAATGCGCATCTGGCTCAGGACGAAGCCTTGGAGGGACTGGAACATTTTGAGGCGGATTCCTTTCCTGGCTTTAAAGAGTTTCAACCTTTTTATCATCATTGCAGTAATTTGTCGTTCAATTTCGAAATGGTATGTATTCAGCGTTGGTTTGTGATGCGGGATTGGGCGAGGCAATTTGGAATCAAACGGTTCTTGCATCTTGATTCGGATGTCCTGCTTTTTTGCAATGTTACGGAACTGGCTCAGCGGTTTGACAAATACGACATGACGTTTATGCGTTGGGACGCAGACCGACTTTTAGCGCATTTTTTCCTGTTGAATCGAATCGAATTTCTGGATGAGTTTTGCGAGTACATTCTGAAAATCTACCAAAATGACTCGGAATTTGAGCGGCTTGTGAAGCGAAGCATGAATGAAAATGGAGTTCGCCAGCAGGATCCGTGGATTAGTGACATGTCACTTTTGGCTGGTTTTTATGATGTTTCTGGCTGTAATGCGTATTTCCTGGAAAACGCTCGGGAGGAGGGCCTCTTTTTCGATGATCGTATTACGTTAGCCGGGTCTTTTCAGAAAGAATTTGGCATATTGCGTAAACATAAAATTAAAAAAGTACGTTTTTTGGATGGTCATCCGTTTGTTTTTACGCAAGAAGGAAAACCTATGGAGGTACAGATACTGCACTTTCATGCCTTTACCAAATTATTAATGCACAATTTTGTACGTGGTCGAAATCCTCGCTGGTTGTTCTTTTGGTACACGTTGATTTTAGAGCATAAAATGGTCAAAAGATTTATGAAAAAAGGGCTCTACTGCCCAAGAATTTTATTTTTTTGATCCTTGAGTTAAACTTTGTTTCCTTAAATATTTTTACCCCCCCCTAACAAAAAGGAGTTTCAAAATGCTTCGTCGTGATTTTCTCCGCATGGCCGCAAGTGCCGCAGCGGTTTCCGCTTTGGGAGGCGTTTCGTCTCGTGTTTTCGCTGATGAGGCCGCACCGGAAACCGGGCCAAAAATCAGTTTCGACCCCGTCGAGGAAAAAGATGGCTGGGTCTGGTACGACGCCGCCACGCTGCCGCTGGAAGGGCGCGCCTGGGAAGATGAACTGCGTGACGCGCCGTTCGATCGTTTCCCGAAACGCTGGATGGAAAAGATCCCCGTGCGGCATCTTTCGACCCATTCCTCGGGACTTTGCCTTCGTTTCGTGACAAACGGTCCCGTGAAAATGACGTACGACCTGCGCGGCGGTGATCTCGCGATGTACCACATGCCGGCGACGGGAAAGAGCGGTTTCGACCTCTACGGCCGCGATGATGCCGGGAAGATGAAATTCTGCCAGATGATCCAGAAAGGCAAGACCATCGACGAGGAACACGCCATCACGCTGAACACGCCGGTCGGGAAGCCCGAAAATGACGGAAAACGCGAGTTTATGCTCTATTTCCCGACCTATAACGGTGTGAGCACGCTGCGGCTGGCAGTCCCGAAGGGGAAGGTTTTCGAGGCGGCGCCCGCGAGGAAACTCAAGCCGATCCTGTACTACGGGACCTCGATCATGCAGGGCGGCTGCTCGTCACGCTGCTCGACCTGTGCCCCGGCCATCGTTGGACGCCGGCTCGACCTGGCCCACTGGAATTTCGGTTTTTCGGGCTCCGGCAAAATGGAACCGGTGATGGTGGAAGCGTTCGCCGAGCTGGACCCGTCGGTTTACTGTCTCGACTGCAACTGGAACATGAGCCCGGACCTGATCCACGAGCGGCTCGTTCCGTTCGTTCATCGTCTGCGTGAGGCCCATCCCGAAACGCCGATTTTGTGCGTGGAAGGCTACAAGCCGCCGTACCCGTACGCTTGGGCCGGCCATGAAGGGCAGAGGGACGCCAGAGGCCAGGCGAACTGGGAAGAGTACCAGAAACTCAAGGAAGAAGGCGTGAAAAATCTCTGGTATTTGGACGCCGACTCGCAAATGCCCGAAGACGGTGAAGGGACGGTCGATAATTGCCACGCGACCGACTACGGATTCTTCGTTCAGGCGAACGCCTACGAAAAAGTTTTGCGTGAAATTTTGAACCTTTGAGGTCTTTGTGTCGTAAAGTATAAAAAGCCGGGGCGGAGAAAACTTTTAAGATTCGTCAACGATTGCTTCTGGAAACGTCGTTTTCTCTCCCGGCTTCTTTTCTGATTTTTTTGTGTTGGTGTTCTTCATCCGGATTTTCTTGGAATCAGAAATTCTTTGAAGAGTTACTAAAGAAAGAGAGTGAAAAAAATGAATTTTGAGGACATTATTTCGACTGGTCCCGCGTCTGGTATTCTTCCGGCGGGAAATTGTTCCCCGGTGAAAATCATTGGAAATGAGGCAATTCGTCAAACGTTTGAGGAAACGACGCTTCAGCAGGCGCTCAACGCGCGGCACGCTCCGGGAGTGACCGGCGTGATGCTGAACCCCGACGCTCATCCTGGTTTCGGCGCGCCGATCGGCTGCGTGATGCTTTCGCCCGACCACATTTACCCCGGCCCGGTCGGCGTCGATATTAAGTGCTCCATGAGCCTCCTCCAGCTGGACGTTCCGACGGAAGCGCTCGCGGAAAAACCGCTGCGGCGTGCGATCATCAACGCGATCGAGTCCCGAATCGCGACGGGGCAGAAGAAATCCTCCCGGCTTAAAAACGCGCCGCAATTCACCGACGAAGACGCGGAACTGGCGATTCTGGAAGGTGCGTCGGAGGAAGTCTGCCGCCGCTTTGGGATCCCGGAAGAGTGGCGGCTGCGCTGCGAGGATTTCCAGCACACGGCCCCGGACGGAACGCTCGGTTTTGGAAGCACGCTTCAGGAACGGCTTGAAGTCCTCAAAGTCACGCTCAAAGCGTTTCAGAAATACTATTCCGCGCGTCTGCACCAACTCGGGACGTACGGAGGCGGAAACCACTTCTGCGAGTGCGAGGACGTTCAGCTCGCGGACGATTCCCGCGAAACCGCGGCCATTGCGGAAGTTTTCGGCCTGAAACGCGGCTGCGCGGCGGTCCTTTCCCACTGCGGCTCGCGCGGCTTTGGGAATATTCTCGGGACGAACCAGTTCCGGGTCCTTCAGGAGAAATTCGACCTTTGGAGCATTCCGTTCCCGGGAGAGGACCGGGAGTTGGTGTCCGCCCCGGCTGGCACGCAGGAGGCGAACGATTACCTCTGCGACATGGCGTTGGCGGGGAACTTCGCGACGGTGAACCATTTGCTGATCAACCGCCTGATCC
>JAEEGL011518166.1_pt1 | contig 10896 bp, 13 predicted proteins | sample 9134231 | NCBI WGS metagenome assembly JAEEGL01 (sample SAMN16246548, study PRJNA631951) | gut metagenome | biome: gut microbiome; feature: rumen; material: fiber-attached | host: Bos | place: Iran: Karaj | collected 2018-10
AAATTGTTGTAATTTTGCAGCATGTTTGCTAAAAGAACGGTCATATCGCTATGTTGTTGCATACTTATAGTATGTTTCTCATCGTGCTCACTCCGTGCCATTAAGGAGGCAGAAGCCGTTGTCGCACAAGCTGACAGCCTGTGGCGCAACGGCCAACGATATACAGACAGCCTCTCCCTCGCAGAAGCGTACAACACCTTACATCAATCACCAATTACCAATCACCATTCGACATCCTACGCCCATGCCTGCTACCACTACGGCCGTTTGCTTCGTGACCATGACGACCCTGTTTCGGCCATGCAGGTCTTCATCAATGCTTCGCACTCCCGCACGCACGACTACCATATTCTCGGACGCGTGTACAGCAATATGGGCTCTATCTGCCATCTGGCCAACGAGTTCCCGCTTTCTTACGACATGTACTCCCGCTCTGCCAATATGTTCCTCCGAAGCGGAGATACCATCAACTATTATTACGGACTTAATGATATGGCCTATGAATTGGCAGAACAGGGAATGGCAGAAGAAACGCTTGTTATGCTTTCTATTATTGAAGAAAACTGTTTAGACACAAATGTAATAGCAAAAGTATTCGAGACTAAAGCAAAATTATATTTTCAAACAGAACAATACGATTCGGTTATTTCTGTAGTAAACAAGCTTCAAACACTTGGACACATTCAATCTACAAGTTATGTGCTAAAGGCGCGTGCATATTGGCATATCGGGAATGCAGATTCTGCATTATATTATGCCAAATTCGTACTCGCATTACCGCTTGCCTCTGAACAGGAGAAATATAATATGTTCTACATCCTTATCAATGGGGATTCCACTTTGAGCAACGAACAGGTTATTGAAATATCGGCACAACGTTCTGATATTGAGACTGATATTTTAATTCCGCTCCACAACAAAATGGCGGTAGCAGTAGAATTGTTGCAACAAGATTTGGAAAGCAAACCGGATTTATGGTGGTTATATTCCATTGTAGCCACTTTAGTAATTGTGGGTGTAGGCCTCTCTATTTATGTGCTCCGCAAGCGCAAAAAACAAGAATTGCTTTCGCAACAAATAGACATTTTGAAACAAGCCACATCTACTATACAGGAAAAACACAATGAATTGTCAAACCGTTACCAAAATGAACAGCAACGCATTGAAAACGAAATCAAAGAGAAATGCACTTTGTTGCTAAATGATGCTAATATCAAAAAGACCCTGTCTTGGAAAGATTTTGACCTCATGTGCTCCATTATTGACCAACAATTCTATTTATTTGCTTCTAAATTACGTGCTAAACAGATTTTGAATGAAAAAGAAATACGGTTATGTGTGCTTGTGCTGATTGGTTTTAGCCGATTCAAGATATCGGACATACTTCCTTATTCGCAAAATAGTGTTGGAAAATTGAAGGATCAAACAGCCAAGTTATTGGGTACGACCGGCAAAAATTTGCAGGATTTCCTGTTAAAATTGGTTATTGGGCCATAACGATTTTCTAAATTCCCACACTTATTTAATCACAAGCCACTGATATACAGCAATTTAAGCAATTCCAAATTCCCACTTTTATATTTGGTCATATTGCCGAAAAGCAGTAATTTTGCACCGTCAAATCGAAATGGTTTGGCGGTGTACTTTTATACCGTAAACTACAATGTATAATTAACTTAATCAAATTTAACATTATGAAAAAGTTTTTAGCTTTGGCATTGGTCGTACTCTTTACAATGCCGTGCGTACTTCGCGCAGAAGAGGTCGAAATCCAATTAATGGAAGTGATTGGAATGGGAACACTCCCTGGTGATGACCCCTTAGATAATCCGGACAAAGAAGGTGACACTCCTACACGTCCTAATGATTTCCATGCTACGATTACCGGAAACTCGTTGTCCATCACCAACCAGAGCAACGCTATCCCCTCCGCGCAGGCGTTGGTAGTGAACGCTTCGACGGGTGGCATCGTTCTCAATCAACAGTTTACCACCTCTCTCTTGGAGCAGATCGCCGCTTCGGGTGTGTACATCCTCCACATCGAGACTGCCAACGGTGCCTTAGTCGGCCAATTCGTGGTACAATAATGAAAAAAATTCCGTATTATTTGGCGGTGTGAAATATTTTTTGTATCTTTGCACCGTCAAATAATACATTTGTTTAATTTTTTAACAATTTATTCTAAATCATGAGAAAATTCATTTTTATCGGAGCAATGCTATTCGGCTTATGCTTCACAATTCAAAATGCGAATGCGCAAACTTGGACATCTGGCACGAACAAATTATATGTCAGTCCTGATACTACGAAGGTAGGAATTGGTACATCAAATCCGAATGAGAATTTACAAATATATGGCTCATTAAGGATCGGCAATACATCTACAGGTTCAGACAGAAATAAATGTCGTTTGAAGTTCGGTGATGGCAACTATGTAATGATTGGAGAGTGGCAAGCCAATAACCTCCTGACATTTAGTGCAAGCAAGTTTAATTTTAGTAGTGGAAATGTAGGTGTTGGCACAACTAACCCTTTGTATAAATTGGATGTGCGCGGCACTATGCGTGCGTACGAAGTGATAGTAGATAATGTTACCGGAGCCGACTTCGTTTTTGGTAAAGATTACAATCTGCGCCCATTGAACGAGGTAAATGCCTATATTCAGCAAAATCAACATCTTCCGGAAATACCTTCTGCCAAAGAGATGCAAGAAAACGGTGTCAACATGAATGAACTGCAGATACAATTGCTTCAAAAAGTGGAGGAGTTGACTTTGTATATCATTCAGCAAGAAAAAGAGATACAAGAATTAAAAAATCAAATACAACGATTTAAATAATGACACTTATGAAAAAGTTTTTTCATATATTTGGTGTTCTTTGTTTGATATTCCCAACCCCTCTTCTCATTGCCCAAGAACGAACTATTGACAATGTAAAAGATATAGTATGCACATTTTTTGCTACAGACAGTGGTGCTTTGTCTCGCAGTTCTTCTGCAACATATCGCAATAACATACAGATAACAGATATAAAAAAAGATAACACTACATACCTGTATGCTGTCAATATGCCGGAAAAAGGCTGGGCGATAGTATCAAACGAACAACGCTATCCAGAGATTATAGGATACTCAACGGAATCCTATTTTGACACAAATCTTGACAATCAACCGGGAGCGTTGGGGCTGCTATTGGATCATCACATGAATATGATTGATTCTCTGCGAGAATCTCCATCTACATTCTATGCTCGTGTTTCTGGTCAACCTTTATCAACATCATCTCCTGATAATATACGAAGCGGAAATGACTATTTGTTGCAAAGAAACGGTGTAGCAAATAGATGGATGCAACGTAGCAATAATGGTTTCGAGATGGATAGTTGCAACAAAGTTTATAATAAATTTTGTCCTACAGGATGTTATGACGCTGGTTGTGGGCATGCATATACCGGTTGTACTGCTGTCGCAATAGCACAAGTTCTTTGGTATTGGCATTGGCCGGATTATGCATTTATCAAAGACGGTATATATTGTTCCGGTATTACACATGGAAATACACATCGCCATTACTATGATTGGAACAATATGCCGCCAACAATTGACAATAATACTCCATTGTATCAAGTAGATATGGTGGCAGGATTATTAAATGATTGTGGCATCGCAGCCAATACTGTATATACAATTTGGGGTTCATCGGCAGATGTTATACAATTGGAACAGGCATTGGATACATTCCGTCTTCATTGGGTATATAATTTCAATTATCATTGGACTGACGTAACTTCTTTATTGATAAATGAAATACAAGCACAACGTCCTGTTATTTGTCAAGCTGGCGAAGAGGGCTCTTTTTATATACATACATTTGTTATTGATGGGTATAATCCTCAAACCGGATTGTTCCACCTTAATTTTGGAAGTGGAGGAGATTATGGCTTTTGGAACATCGGATTTAATGGATATACTGTGGCCCGCTCGTTTTTCACAGAATTGTATCCTATTTGCAGCGCACGCGAAGCAAGTGTGACAAGCATTGATGTGGACACTATAGAAAACGGGAAAGATGTTACTTTATATTCTGCGAACAATGTTAGTTTAAGTCAACTAACCGTGGAGAATGGTGGGCATTTGAATGTTTCTGTAGGCGGAACAATTACGCTTGGAAGTGGTTTTAAAGCACAACTCGGAAGTGCCGTAAAACTTTCACCTAATTACAATTGTTCAACGGGTACAAGTGTGGCGCCTGTAAGTATTTCTAAACGGAAAGACATTAATAAAATAGATTCCACGAAAAAAACGGATCTTTCTGTTTCTCCAAATCCAGCTATTAGTGAAATAAACATCCAGTGTGAAGAACCTATAAACACTATTTCACTATTTAATATCAATGGGCAAGAGGTGCTGCAAACAAAACAAATGCAGATAGATATTTCTCATCTTCCAAACGGCATATATATTATTCGTGCTATAACAAAGGACGGAGAAATATTGCAAAAGAAACTAATTCATGAATAATTTTCTAAATTTATTTGCACATTCCAATTATTTTTCGTACTTTTGCACCGTCAAACGAAAATTGTGTAACTAACCATAAATAATTACTATTATGAAAAACCAATTTATATTTATCGTTGCTTTAGCAGCATTCTTCTGCTCGTGTGATACGCCACAAACGATTGAAGATTCGGAATATAGTTTCTTCATCTTCAGTTACAATGATGAAGCTGACAAAGAGTGGATCATTACTACTAATATGCCGACTTCAGATACCGCTCGTATAAGGGTGGTTAATGGTGTCTATAATTTTCCAAAACGCTATAGAGATGAACCCTATTATTTTGGAATGAGGCAGCCGACGACTGATTACGAAAAACATATCTTTGATATATGCGAATTAGCAACAGAGGAAAAACTTTTAGCGCTTCATAACGGGTATTACACATACTTCCCCTATACGAACATTGTACATAGTTCGGCTTGTGCCGTACGAGATGGTAAATGGAAGGATATATGTACGGTTAACGCGCTTGACCTGCCGATTCGGGGATACGCTACAAAACAAGATTTATATAAAGATATTCGATTTTTTGGAATACGCTCTTTGGAAAAGATAACCCATAAATCCCGCAAAGAGATGACGATGGATGACATTGAAAAGGCTATCAACAAAGTGATTGACGATGGCAAGTTAGATAAGTATAGCACAAAAGTGTACAATTTCTGGGAAAGTTACAATTGAGCAAGCCTACACCATTGCCCAGTAGATTTGATGGGACATGTGAAGGTAGTAGAAATTGGGGACGGAGCAACGGATTACGATTGGAACAGAGGAGGTGGCCTAAAAAGAAGCATAGCAATAACTTTAGAAAGATTAAGAGCGAATGTTTCCGACCAACATGGTTTCAAAACATTCTATTATGGAGTAGGAAAAATTCGAACTAAATAATCTTCTTTATGAACCATGATTAGTCCAAAAACAGAAAATAGGATTGTAATAGCCGTAATAATATGTTTAATAAGCATAGCGGTGCTTTTTCAACACTGCGAGACATGGTTTCCTTCGTTATGCGGAAGTCATTCATTAGGAAATGATTTTTATGCACTTGATTGGGACGGGGGTGTTCAACTTGTAGTTTACCATCCAAATCCACATGGTCCCGCCTATGGTGGAATAGAATTTGTTAGAGATGCCCATAGTGCGCCGAATCATGGTTGTGTGGAAATCAAGCACAATGAAACATATATTGCGATGAAAGTTATCGATAAGACTACAGATAGATTGTACTACTTTTTGTATGATAAGAGATGTATCGCAAATATTCCAAAGGATTCCGTCAATAGGTCTGACCTAATAAAAGGATTAAAAGAATTAAACGAATCACAATACAAAGAACAATGTAGAATGCTAAAACTAAAATTATGAGAGTAGCTATAGACAATCTGAATGACCGCTAAATACCCATTGTAAAGTCTATGAATGACTGCGGAATGTCAGCCAACTCTTGGAACTCCTTCGAGGAAGTTAGAGATTATCAGATTGTCAACTTGTATGATGCAACCGGCAGGAAGTACAAGACGGTCAATTATACTAACATGCAGACGGTGAATACGGATTATAATGAAATAGCGTATTATACGTACGATACAGATTCGATTGAATACCAAGTGACTGAATATTTAGGCAACATAATGAACATTCAGACAAAGGAAGACTCCGTGATTACAAACAAGCAGAAGATTTTCAATGCGACAGGGTATTATGCAGACGGAAGGTATTACCATTATGTAAAAAATCATCTTGGCAGTATATGTCTGGTTATTGATTCTGAGACAGATAGCGTGATACAGAACACCTCTTATTCGGCAAGTGGAGTACCTTCAAGCACCAACCTTGACGTGCAACCCTATCTGTACAACGGCAAAGAGTTCGTAGAGGTGCACGGCCTGAACGAGTACGACAGTCAGGCGCGCTGGTACTATGCACCGATTATGCGTACCACGACCATGGACCCGATGGCCGAGAGTTATTACCATATTTCTCCATACGCTTGGTGCGGGAATAATCCTGTTACGTTTATAGATACGGATGGCATGGCTATCTATAACTTTAACAGTTTTGGAGAATTTATAAGTAAGAAAGCAGAAGAGGGCAGTCATTATGGAGCTGTATATGGCGAAAATGACGAGCTGTTGTTTACTTTTGAATTTGCAGATCCTGTTCATGATCCAGAAGCGATAGACAATGGAAATATCAACCATGTACTATTGGTAACAGACGAACAAATATCTGAAATTCTAACCAAATCTGGTGTAAATGATGCTAATAATAAAGAAAATAAATACTCCTACATTTGGCGAGAAAGTAATTATAGTAGTCTAAAAGGTGAAGGGCATATGGATTATGTAATGACAGGAATTTATCAAGGAACAGAAATAGTTAATTATACTAGCTGTTTGTTTGTAACAAATATCAACGAAAGTCATGTCGCTCATAACACATATAATTTTGGCAACTTCCTCTGGGGAGCAGGTGCATCGACATTAGGGATTCCATATCCAATAGCAAAATTAGGAGCTCATTTTAATAACTATTTTTTCGACCCTAATTCAAAAGGACATCTTGATTCAAAAGATGATCAATTATCTATTAAATTGGGATACTTATGGCAGCAAGGAAAATAACAAAAAAAAGTATAGTACTTTTCTATATAGTATTGTTTGGATATTCTTGTACATACACCCGCCATAAATACCCCGATACAGAGATGATTCGTGTGGCTGAGGAATATCGCGAACTTTTCCATAAACAAGAAATCTCCCGTATTGAACTACGCTCTAATTATTATGTGTGTTTTTACAATAATAGTGCTGATTATATTGTTTCATGTGATTGTATGTTAATTAAAACTATCAATAAGAATCCCAAGATTATATCTGCAAACGCCCCAAACGACACAACCTTATCTAATCGTTTACAGGTTCTGTTGGCGATAGTAGAAGATGTTTATGCGCATCAGATAAGATGCGTTTCGGTAGACTCGGATACGATTCGTATAGAACGATTTAATGGCTACTATATAACCAATTTTAAGCCGTATTCTAATGGCGAACTTAGAAAAGTGGAAAATGGTTGGTATGTTAAAGATGCCAAGTGACTACCTTTATATCAATAGTAAAAGAAGAAAAAGCAGAACAATTAATACAAAAATGGATTAATGAGAACGAATAATGTTAACAGTATAGGCTATTTTGATTCGAAGAGTATTGCGCATTATCATTACATCAAAGACCATGTCGGGAACATCAATGCAGTAGTCAATTCCGCCTCGGATACTCTCGTGCAGAGTACTATCTATTATGCTAGCGGAGTACCGATGGCTCAAAGTTTAGGACCGAACGTGCCACTTCTTAATTATACAGCATTGGGTGTGCAATATACGGAGAACTTCGGATGGGACGTGCAACCCTATCTGTACAACGGCAAAGAGTTCGTCACCGCCCATGGACTAAACGAATATTATAGTCAAGCACGCATGTACTACGCGCCAATCATGCGCACCATTACCATGGATCTGTTTGCGGAGAATTACTACCATATTTCTCCATATGCATGGTGTGGGAATAATCCTATTGCATTTGTTGATCCGGATGGATCTCGACCTCTTCCAATAGACAGAGAGTATAATGGGTGGACCGCTAGGGTGGACTCTTGGTTTGGACCACGCAATACAGGTTTAAGAGGAGCAAGTACGTATCATAAGGGGTTAGATTTTAATTATTCTTGTGGATGAGATGGAGATCGCGGAACACCTATTCTCGCTACTCATGAAGGATACGCTCATGTAGTAGATAATATTGATGGGAATGCAGGACGTTATGTAGAAATCACATCAGAAGATGGAACTGTAAGAACTCGTTATTTACATTTAAGTGCTATTTCTATTGAAGAAGGACAGTATGTTTTAGAGGCTGATAATATAGGAAAGATGGGTGGAAGCGGAAAAGGATCTGAAACCCAATGGACAAGTCATTTACATTATGAGATTCAAAAAATAGTAGATGGAAAATGGACATCTATAGATCCTACAGAAGGTAGAGCAAACAATCTGGATAATATATTGGATCCTCAATCAATAATAGATGTAGATAATAAACTATATTATGGAGGCGAATTGCCAGAAATAGTAGTATTAAACACCTCAATATTATGATAAGAAACATTTGGGAGATACTTTGTTTTCTTTGCTTTCTCGCGACCCACAGCATTGGTACAAACAATCAGCCAGCAGAAACGATATGTAAAGAAGCGGTTCGCCTTGAGGAATTTATGCAGGTGTTCTTTGCCGATTCAGTTTTTCAACGAAAACATGTTAGATATCCCTTGAGCCTTTATTATGGGGTAGAACAAGATGTAGGCGTTGGTATTCCTTCTGCACAAGATACTATATTTATAGAAGAAAGAAACTATCAAGTGTTATCTTTAGATACCCGCAGTAAAATTATAATCTATGAGGAAGATAGCGAGAATCCTTATGCTGTAATTTCAATCCCAGATACTGCATTGGAAGCAGAGTTATATTTTCTGAGAATAAATGGCAGTTATGTTTTAATCAAAATAAACATCACTGGCGACGCAAGCCCCTTTTATTAAATTATGCTATACCCAACATTATTAAACCGGTATGTAGCGATTGACAACTGTCACAGGAAGGTATATCAAGGTATCAAAGACCACCTTGGGAATATATGTGCGGTGGTAAGATCTTCGGACAATACTCCTGTACAACGAACAACCTATTATGCGAGTGGTGTACCAATGGCAGAGAATTTGGGTCCGGATGTGCCTCCGTCTCTTTATTATGCCATGGGCGTACAATATACGGAGAACTTCGGACGCGATGCACAACCCTATCTGTACAACGGGAAAGAGTTCGTAGAGGTGCACGGCCTGAATGAGTATGACAGTCAAGCACGCTGGTACTATGCACCGATTATGCGTACCACAACAATGGACCCGATGGCGGAGAGTTATGAAAAAGTTAGCAATTATAATAGTTGGAATTTTAGGTTGGATTGTAATTATTACAACCTTATTCTCATCTCTCTTATTTAGAGGTGCGTATGGTCTTGGTCTTACCGATATTATAGTATGGACCATATGGGAACGTAATGATAACATCCAACCTGATAGTACAAAACTTGTTGGCGCTTGGAAGGCAGATGACGGCGCAACAATTCTATTGAATGCAGATGGAACATGTATCTTGCAAAACGTCCAGAAATATACACATGATCCTTATATGGATGAAGAAACCCCTATGGTAGGTATCGTAGAAAATGTTGCTATGGAAATAGATACCTGCTCTCATTGGAATTTTCAAGGATATTGGAGCCTAAAACCGAATTTGTCGTTCCCTGAAAAGGATACACTAAATTACGCAGTTTATATGAGTTCTAACCCTTTCTGTAATTGTGCGGAAGAACGTAGACTTCATCAAAGATGTTATACACTGAAACTTCTAATCCACAACAAGAAGAGTTTGTTCTCTAAAGATGTAACTCCAACCATATTGTATTCATTAGTAGGGGCACTTGATCCCTATGATACATACGCTTTCTATAAGCAAGAATAGTGTGTGGTACTGTTTGAACTACACGCCCACACCTACACCCTCACCGGCACAGAAATAAAATGAAAGAGGATAGTCCGGAAACGCTATTTTCAAACTTCCTTCAAACATTCTTCAAACATTTTTATTAGCATTTATTTGCATATTTCAAATATTTTTCGTACCTTTGCCGTGTCGGAAGATTGTAACGCTATAGTGGATTGATTCCTGCGTTTTTTTACCTAAACTCAATCTCCCGATTTTCTTATTCTCTAACTAAATCACCATCTACCATGTTCCTTTTACCATGTCCCTTTTACCATGTTCCTTTTATACTCTTACCATGTTCCCTTTCGCACTTTTACCATGTTTCCTTTGCCATGTTCCCTTTCGCACTTTTACCATGTTCCCTTTTGCCCCAGACTAACCACTAAAAAGGAACAACCTCTACTCTTGGCTTGTTCCCTTTCAGAACGATTTTTGCAAAAAAAGGAGCAACCATCTTGCGTATGTCATAATTTTTTACTACCTTTGCAGCCGATTTTGGCTTGTTCCCTTTTGTTACATCTTTACATCCATAGGGAGCAACCTATCCATAATAGTTATGAAGATATATCTTAAATTCAATGCTGAGAGCGAGAAATATGCTCCGATGGTGACTGATGCATTACAGAAAGCCGGACACGGGGTGTTCGTAAGAAATGATTTCAGTAACGATCAGGAAGCTATGCAAGCGTGCCATTTGTGCTTGGATATGACCAATGGTGAGCTGATAGAATCC
>JAEEGL012280802.1_pt1 | contig 10896 bp, 5 predicted proteins | sample 9134231 | NCBI WGS metagenome assembly JAEEGL01 (sample SAMN16246548, study PRJNA631951) | gut metagenome | biome: gut microbiome; feature: rumen; material: fiber-attached | host: Bos | place: Iran: Karaj | collected 2018-10
ATGGTCCGACCGTCCCTTCAACTGGTCTGAAAACTTTGAGACCCCTGTAACTCAGCTGCATGTTACAATTAGTTATGACGGAGAGACCTACAGCTGGCTCGTCGTCAACCGAGAAGACGGTGCGGTGATGGATGAGTTTACTTTCGATGCGGCACAACTGACGGAAGAACTCAAATCCTGCACGGACTGCGTAATCAAGATTTACCGCAATCCTACCTATCTATTGCCGGAAAACTTCACTATCGCTTACACGGATACTCAGGCAGAAGCAGAATAACGGCGGCAACTTAACTAGATCACGTGGAGGCATTGCTTTCAGGCAATCCTCCACTTTTTATACCCCGACCGGGAAAACAGCTCCTTTGGCTACATAGCCTATGAAGGGAATACCTTCACACTATAGCCGTGAGGAGAAGACTAAAAGTAAACGCTAAATAATCCACACTACCCCCGGCAGAGTTCTCTCAGCTCATCGGCCCAGGGCAGCAGGTCGTCGATCTGCGCCTTGGAATCATGTGCAAAGCGCTCCGGCAGGACGGTTAGCAGGTGGCTGATGTATTTTTCCGGATTCAGGCCGTTTGCCTTCGCCGTTTCCATGAGAGTGTAGACTGTTGCGCTGGCCTGTGCCCCGTCGGGGGTGTCGGAGAACAGCCAGTTCTTCCGGCCGACAACGATCGGGCGGATCGCGTTCTCCACCTGGTTGTTGCTGATTTCGATTTCGCCGTGCTCCAAAAAGGCACACAAATATTTCCGCTGGTTTACAGCGTAGGTCACGGCGTCTTTCAGCTTGCCGCTCGGCTTGAACAGTGTCTCAAGCCAGGCGTAGTATTCTTCTGCGATTGGCCGGGAGCGCAGCTGCCGCTGCCTTTGCCGCTCGGCATCCGGGAGGTCTTCGTATTCTCTCTCCAATTCAAACAGCCTTGAGCAGTAGTCCAGGCCTTTTGCAGCCAGCGAGTTCTCTTTCGTCGCTTCCTTCGGCATTGCTTCCAGCCATTTTCGCCTCATGTGCGCCCAGCACCCCGCACGCGTCACCTTGCTGACCACGTTGTATCCGCTGTAACCGTCCGTGACCAGCACGCCGCTGAAACCCTTGAGCACTTCTTCAGCGCATGCTCCCTTTCGGCTCGCCTCATAGCGGAAATATCGTATCTGCCTTGGCGAGCGCTTAGAAGAGGCGTATGCCCATATCCTGGATTCCTCCGTCGCCTTCCTCCCCGGTTCCCGGTTTACCTGCAAGACCGTCTCGTCCGCGTGGATGACCTCCTGCTTTAGCAGCTCCTCTTTAAATGCCTCGCTGAATCTCTTCAGGTATCTCTCAGCGGTCTGTATCACCCAGTTCGCCATCGTCCCGCGCTTTAGCTCGACGCCTTCCCGTTTCCAGATCTGTTCCTGACGGTACAACGGCAGCGCGTCCGCATACTTCTTCATGATCACGTCCGTTACAACGGACGCCGACGCGTAGCTGTGCTCAAGCAGCGGGGCGGGAGTTTGGGCCCGCCGGATATCCGCACATCCTGTCTGCGCTTCCGCTTGCGGATCGGCATAGCTCTTGCAATAATACTTCCTCACATACACCCGGCTCGGCTCCCGCACCAGCTCCGTGCGCACTTCATCCATGCCGATGTATTTCAAAGCCCGGCCATCCGCGGTATACTTTTCATCTTCCGGCAAGTCTGCTATGATCTCTTCCACAGGCAAGTCTGCACACAACTCTTCCAGCGTCCTCTTTGCTTTCCGCTTGTGCGCTGCGACGGGGACTTCCTTTTCGCCGTCATTGCTGACGCCTTGCTCACCGTCAGCCGTCTTTTCCGTTATCCCGTCTCCGGTGATCCCGAACAGGCTCAGCTGCCCATCCGTCAGCACATACGTCCGCTTCTCGCTGCTTTGCCCAAACCGCGCCCTGTTCTGGTTCTGTATGATCTGATTCTTTTCTTCTATAATTGCGGTGAGCCGCTCGATCGTGGCCTGAAGGGCGGCTATCTGCTGTACAAGCGCGTCAAATGCCGCTCTTGGTACCGTCTCTTCTGCCACACCGCTCACCGCCTTTCCTTATATGTGCTTCGTGCTTTTTTCTCATCCGCACACATATATAATTCGACAGCGGCGCTCAAATTCCTTTTGGTTTACAGAAGTTTTACAGCGGATTTCAGCAGAATGTCCCCGGCTTCCCGGCCTCAAATGCCTTTTTCTGTACGATCGACAGTCCTTCCATTAACCACCGGAATTCCTGCTTCGTCAGCAGCTTCAGCTCCTGCTCGTTCCTCGGCCATTGGAACCGTTTCTCACTGAGACGCTTGTACAAAAGCACATATCCCGTTCCGTCCCAATACAGCGCTTTGATCCGGTCGGACCTCACACCGCAAAACAAGAACAGAGACGTTTCATCCGCCTTCTTCCCGTATTGCAGCTCCACCAACGCCACCAGCCCGTCGATCTGCTTGCGCATGTCCGTGTATCCGCAGGCAATGTAGTAATTCCTGACCCGGCTGTAGTCAAACATGGCGTTTCAGCGCTTTCACCAGCTCGGCAACCGCCTCCACGCTGCTCCCGGCCGGAAGAGTTATGGCGCTTTCACCGTGGCGGATGGTGATTGCGGACCATGCTGCGCCTGTGTCATTGCCTGGCATTGCGTCCGGATTCACCTGCACGAGCAGTCCGGATTGCGCGGGTGCCGGCAGTATATATTTCTGAGTGGCTTCCTTTACGATCTGCCTTTCCCAGCTGTAATACGTTTTCAGTGCAATGCCGTGCTCTGTGCACCAGGCTTTCACTCCACTCCCACTGCCGCGACACTCCGCTACTTTTGCCGACCATTCCTGAAGCTTCGCAGCGTGCTTTAGCTCATGTACCCCTGTCCCCATATGTGCCCCTCCCGTCTTTTGCATTCTCGAGAATTCCCGAGAATCCTCTGGGCACTATTATTTCATTTCAAGTAAGATATTGGTAGGTGTGGTTTATTTTGCGCTTACGAAACGGCTACGGCCAACGGCCTGAATCCGGAAAAATACATCAGCCACCTGCTGACCGTACTGCCGGAGCGCTTTGCACATGATCCCAAGGCGCAGATCGACGACCTGCTGCCCTGGACCGATAGATTACACGATCTCTGCCACGTGTAATGTGGCTTATTGATCGCTTACCGAGGATTAGCAAATATCACATTGTTTTGAAGAAGTTCTGCTAAATCTCTACCTTTAGAATCATTAAATACATCACTACAATTAATGGCGTCGTAAGTGATGGTGTTCCCGTCAAAATTCGTCAGTTTATCCTTCCAGTTGCTGTCTTTGTACTCGTAGAGCCATATATGAATAGCGGTGCCAACTATACGTGGCCGCAGACTGCTGATTGGCAAGTCATAATAATCGGCATACTTTGAAGTCTATCAATGCTACCTGCCCCTGCGCATCATAATATGCATTTTCTAAACTATTTGTCCAAATTACTATACTTTCTCCGAGACTTTCATTTATTAGGAGCACTCTCGTCTTGCTGACATCAAGATGATAACCCTCCATGGTTTCGTTATAATGGAGAAGATCATCATACATTGATCGACGAGCCACGTAATAATCTTGAATTACTCCATTATCGATTTCGTAAACGCATGACTCGTCAAAAGGAATGAATTGAAAATATAGGAAACATGCATCATTAACAATAAATAAATTGCGGTAATTGTAGTCTTCCTGCATACGCGTTCTAAAACCTTCCAGATATTCTCCACCCATATCATAGATATAGTAATACCTGTCATATGGTTCAGAATTCAACCAAGAAAACTTGTGCCATACCGAAGTATTCACCACAATCTTTCCTTCTCGGAAATACGCTCTGGTATCAGCTATATCTATATTGTGAAGGGGCTCTGGTAATTTTGTTACTTCAAGCAAATCTTTTGCCTTCTGAAGTCTCTCGTTAGAAGTGAAATCGGTCTTCAAAACAACTTGCCCGATTTGGAGTTGCTTAGGCATAACACTGATGCTCACAATGTGCCCCGTTTCATCTTTAATGAGGATACGTTTTGTTCTTTGATCAATATCAAGACTGTATCCGGTTAACGTTTCATCATAACGGCTTAATGTATCTTTCGCCGTTTCGTCTACTTGAAAGAATTTGATGCTATCATATGATAATCCATAAACACAGTTCACACTGCTCTGATAGAAATAAAGTTTACTGTCGTTCAGAAAGACATTACGAACCCCACTGTTGTTATACTTTTCTTTTATTTTGTACCCCTCGATAAAGTGACCGTTCAGATCGTAGATCAGATAATAGAACATTCTATCGCTATTGTTTATACTTTTTAGTTCAACGACAACTTTCCCCTCTCTGAAAAGTAATCTGCCATACTCGACATACTTTATGTCATATGGGTCTTCCAGCTTGGTCGCTGAAATAAAGCCTTGTGCTTTCCGCAAAGCTTCCGTGTTATCAAACTCCGCATACAGTTTTACTGAACCAACCATTATTTGCTCAGAGAATCCAATGGTAGCAAAAAAAGCCAGCGCACATATGGACAGAAGCAGTAGATTAAAACGCTTCATTACTCCCACTTCCTTTCGCATTCCGGTATGAGTCTATAATGACGTCTGGTATACTGGATTATTGTATATGAACTGCCAAAATGCATCGGATCGTCACCTATTCCACATCCAACGGATAACTGCCAGCCATCTGGTTCATCGGAAAATAACTGAGTAAAACCTCTGCCCAAAACAATCATGTCTAGGGCAACGCTAACATATTTGAAACTAGCACTAATGCCACAGTAGCTTCCTTTCCCTTTCAAATTATCTATACTGGAAGTATAGATTTTTTGATAGGAAAAACCCAAAAATTCACCTGGCATACTAAATCCAACCTGAATTTGCTCGGGTTCTATAAGCGGAAACGTACCAACAAAAGTCATGAAGATTGCTTCATTCCCGTGATTATCTTTGCATTTACCAGACATAATAACAGCATTATAATATATCGAGACGCTTGCTGTAATACCGAACACTTCAACATAGTCAGGGAGAATACTACTCAGCACTTTGCCATGTGCATTATACAGCGACGTACTACCCCCGGCAGAATGATGGCTGTGATTAGCTGAAGTATCAGCCAATAGGTTTCCATAAAGCATTTTCTCAAATAATACTGGCATCTGACCAGCTTCATCGATTGCTACAGTAGGTCTATTATTTGTGTACGCATAACCGTTCTCAAGTATCAGGTTATCACAGCTTATGAAGCGGTGCTGACTTTTCGAATAGTATCTATTTCTGAGATAGTAGAATTCCGTTTCCGTATCCCACACATACCCCCTATACCTAAATGGGTTCAGTTCACCCAATGTAGTTGTCAAGCTACCAGTTGTGCTTACAGGTTTTCCCCACGCATCGTACCTGTATACTACCACAAGATTACCGGTATTGTCAATTAACCCGATGATGTCACCTTGCAGGTTGTGGGCATAGCTGTACAGAGTGCCGTTGTAGTCAACTAATGCCACCCTTCCTTGCGCGCCATAGTAGAAGTGCAGCTTGTTTACTGCGCTTGTTGCGTGGTTCGTATAGATCAGCTCAACCACATTTTTGCCGTTCAGGATGTACTCTGTACTCTCCGCAACAACACCGTTGACCTTCTTAACCTTCTTCGTCCTGAGTCCCTCATGGTTGTAGGTGAACTCCATCGTTATGGTGTCGCCGTCTTCAACCTTGCTCATGCTCTTGAGCTGCCGTCCGGCCTGCCAGGTGTACGTCCATGTACCGTCGTTCAGCGGATTTCCAATAGCGTCATAGGTAATTGTGTTCCCGTCGAACTTCGTCAGCTTGTCCTTCCAGTTGGTGTCGTTGTATTCGTACAGCCAAGTGTGTACAGCAGTGCCCACTGCGCCAGTAGTGAAATCATACGCAGCCTTGCTCAGGATATTGCCGCCCCGGTCGTAAGTGTAAATCCACGTTGTACCAATGTTGCTTAATCCACCTTCGTTGTATGCTGTCGGGTCGTTCGGGTCGTTTACCCTCGTCAGTTGTCCAAGCGCGTCATACTCGTAGGTAGTCGTTACACCGTTCCGCGTCTCACTGGTTATGTTGCCCCTGCTGTCGTAGGTGTAGCCGAAGTTCAGCGCGTTCGCTCCACTGCCCTGCGTTATACTCTGCACCAGCGGAGTAGTGGCGTTTGTGCCGTATGCCGTTGCGCCTTGGACGTAGGCATATTGAGTCGCGTAGGCTGCGCCGTTGGTGATGGTGCGGTTGGTTACGCGGTTCAGCTTGTCATAGGTATAGTTGACCTTCGTACTGTTGCTGCCGTTGTATTTGACCTCAGTCGCGCGGTTATCCTTGTCGTAAGTGTATTCTGTCCTGTAGTTCTCGCTGTCCGTAGCCTCGTTGAACGTCTTGACCCTGTTCTTGACGTCGTACTCGATCAGCGTCCTGTACTTCAGGTTGTCGTTCCCATCCCGCTGCTCGCTCTCCGTAGGCCTGTCGGTCTGGTCGTAGTTGTTGCGAATTGTGCTGCCGTAAGTATTATCCTTTACTACAGCAGCCCTGCCTTTGGCGTCGTACTCATAGGTGAATTTGGGAGCGGTATCATTATCGTGAGTTATGCCAGTGACTCTGTCAAACTCATCGTAGGAATACTTTACCTTCCCGCCGTTGCCGTACTGCACTTCCTCCAGACGGCTCTTGCGGTCATTGCTATAGATGTTCGTGGAAAGCGGCTGCTCGGTCGCTCCGCTCTGGCCATTGCTCACGGTGACGCTGGTCTTACGGCCAAGGCTGTCGTAGTTGAAAGTGTAGCGCACATCGCTGGTGGCATTGTCCGTAGTATTATGGCTTACCGTCTTTATCCTGTCGTTCTCGTAGGTATACTCGTTCTTGCTGACGCGGCCCTGCCCGTCTTGCGTGTAGTTGGTTTCGACCTTCGTGACCCTGTTCGAGTTGTCATAGGTATAGCCCACAGACTGTCCTGCAGGATCGGTCACGCTCAGCACCTTGCCGTTCGCATCCAGTGTATTGGTGACCTCGTTGCCCCTCGCGTCCTTCTGTTTCGTCACATAGTTGCCGTTGGCAGTATACTCTGTCTCCGTCTTTATGAGCGGCGCGGAAGCATTCTCCTGTATCGTACTGGTCAGCGCGTTGCCGTAGCTGTCATAGGTCGTAGCGGTCTTTACGCCTTCAGGCGTGGTCGCAGTCAACAGCAGATGCCTCTTTTGCTCTGCCTCCGTATCGCCGTAGGTGAAAAGGTACTTCTCCGTGCTCGCGCTGCCCGGCTGCACATAGCTGAGCAGGTTATTGCAGCTGTCATACGTCGCTGCGGACTGCTGATTGCTCAGGTCTTTTACCGCCACGGGATTACCGTTCTCGTCGAACGAGTATACGTTGCCGTACAGCTCCCGCGCCAGGCTGATGTGCGTAAACAACGCGGTGTTGTAATTATGGTTGTAGAACAGTCCTACCCTGATCCGGGAATACGCATACGGGGCCGCAAACTGCGCGCTTATGCAATGCCAGCCGCTGCGCTGTGTGCTGAAGTTCGACGTGTACCAACCGCTCCACGTCGCATCATAACTTTTCAGGAACTGTATGCCGATGTGCGGTATGAATCCGCTCATGCCGCTTGCCACGCTGTCAGCGTTGCACCATGCGCTTATGGTCATAACATCGCCCTTGCTGCCGTGCGCGCGCTGTTCCTGTGCAATGTATATCTCTGAATTGATCGGCTTGCAGGTCAATCGCATCGCATTGCCGCTTGCTTCGGTCGGCATATTATTCACGCTGCGGTCAGTCACTAACCCATTCAGCAACGACGAGCTAACGCCGCTGCCCGTTATGTTCCACTTTTCCGGATACGGACGCGATACACCCCCGATCGTCTTGTTCGTGATCAGGCTGAAATCGCCGTCTGAGAGCAGGTTGAAGTGGTTGACCAGGCTTCCTTCTTCAAGCTGCGGGCAGGACCAGTACATTGTTCCCGCACTGGCATCACAGATCATTTCAACCGTTACCGTCGTGTCAGTGCCGTATGTAAAGGGGAAGCAGACGCTTAAGCGCTCCCATCCTTCGGCAAAAGTGCCAATCCCTTTTTCCGCTGTAGAACTGATGGCAGGACGGCTTTCGTAAGTATTTCCATTCGCGGTCACACGCAGGAACGCACCCTTGTAACCGGCGGCCACTGTAAGCCCGGTTGTCTTGAAATAAGCCGAGAAGGTATAAGTGCCGCTTTTGAACAGCGTGGCTGTTATGCTGTTTTTGAGTTCGCCCGTGCCCCGCTTTTTTATCTCTTTAGACGGCATATCCATACACCGAATGCTGTCACTCACCGTGCAGCCGTCGGATGAATACGCCTTCGTCACTGTCCATCCGCTATACATATCCGTATTGGGCAACCTGTTGATCACACTCTTGATCAGATTGCTCGTAGCGCTGGGTGTGTTGTCAATGCCGCTGTTGTATTCTGCCGCTACAGCATGCCACATCTCGTCATGGCTGCTGATGACGTTACCAGCATTATTAAAGTGGTACTTGATCTCCTTACCGTTTACGTCGCTGTCTGTATCAGTCACGAACTTGATCGTCGTATTCATGTGGCCGTACTTGATCAGCTTCTTCGCACCCTTAAGCGTGCCGTTGGACTGTTCAAGGGAAACGACTTTTCTGGTCTGCTCGCAGTAATTGCTGATGACCGTCGTATCGAGCGCGGTGTCATAAACAATGTTCGTCTGGATGCCATCGTAGTTTTTCAGTTCAGTAAGCGTAGCGGTCGTCCGCGTGCCACCGTAGGTGTCATAGCCGTATTCGGTGTACTGATCGCTGCTTAGGTCGCTGTAGTTCACCCTCGTAAGCAGCCAGCCGTCCGCGCTGTTGCCGCTGTAGGTATAGCTCACGACAGGGCAGCCCGGCGCGGTGATTGAGGAAAGCAGGCCGTCGGCATTGTAGCTGAGCGTCGTAACCCTGCCTACACCGTCGGTAACACTTACGACCTTGCCCGCATCGTTCGCGTCATACGCCATGGTCATTGTATTGCCCTGTGCGTCGGCAACGCTCGTGATGTACACTCGTTCGGTATCGGAGATCAGCGGGAACGTCATCACGGTGTCGGACTTGTCCGTAATCGTGATGTCGCTGCTGTTCACAACCAGCTTCAGCTGCATACCTTCGCTGTCGGAATAGGGCTGGCTGCCGCTCACTTCGAAGTAATGCTCCGTGCCGTCTCCGTCCTGCCAGATGTAGTAATCCTGACTGAGAATGGTTTCCCGGCGCAAGGACTGGTTCAGGCTCAGACGCCAGCCAAGGCCGCAACAGGCGCTGTTGTCGTCAGAGAGGCAGCTGTTGTAGATATGCGACACGCTCACAGGCATACGGTTGCCCGCCGTTGCCGTGTCGGCGTGCTCCGTGATCAGGTTGCCGTTATAGATGTCCGCATAGACAGCACCGGCTCTGCCAACTCCCATCGTCTCATACTTCCACCAACCCTTCCGGCCTGCGTGGCTGACGTAGTTCACGACTATATAGGGCTTACTGGAAGGCACCCTGGTACTGCAGTATTCTGCATCGCTGTACAACCCGCACTTTGCGTTGCGTAAAGCTATACCATAATTCGTGGATACCCCAGTATCATCCTTGGTATACCATCGCCTGTATGCCTCTGTTATGTCGTAGCTGCACCAAGTGCAAGCAGGAACATAACAGACATAACTGAGCATATCACGGGAAATATGATCCTCCGTATCCGGCGTCATATCGTTCCATGTGACGCTGTTTTCCGTCCACGTACTCTTCACTGGATAAGCGCCCATAAAGCGATCTCGGGTAGGATCATCCGCGACACCCGCCGTCCGCATAAAAAGGTTTGCGCTTAAAATGGTATCCGATGCTTTCTGCCCAACGAGCATAGTCGGCTTCACGAAACTCACAAATTCATACGTGTTGTCTCTGCCGACACGAAGATAGTCATTCAGATAAGTTGTCGTAGGATACTTACTGTATACATAGGCCGACACCATCGCGTCAGCTACATTCCTGTACGATATGCAGGGATCAATCGTCACGGGGAAAGCCGCGTCCTTTTGTATCTCATACCGTAGCAGACGCCCGTCAAGAACTGCTCTGACCTCAACTTCTTCACCGTTCGCATCTGTCGCGCAGGGCTTGAGTATATCTATATACTCCTCACCCGCATAGCGCACACAGGTGCTGCCATCCTTATCCTGTTCGTACCCGAAGCCTTCCGGCAGTACAAGGCCGGCATATTCAAGCGCTTCGGAGCTCTTTAGAATGATGTTGTCCTTGAGCCCTTTGCCGTCTATATGGATCTCAACATCCATGCCCGGTCGCAGCTCCCTGTACTTCACGCCGGAATGCAGCTTTTCGGACAGGTCTGCACGCGCGTCCTGTTCGCTCGCGTGTTCCTGCTTCTCCTGTTCGAGTATCTCGGCAGTCGCGCCGTTGGCTTTGCCCAGATAAGAAAACGGGAAAGCGATACCGTCACGTGTCAGTGTAACGATGGCTTTCCCGGTGTCCTTTTCGGCCAGTTCTGTTATATAGGAGTTCGCGCTCGTACGGAGCGTGTTTGTCTTTTCATCACGAACAAGCCGGTTGTCTATCTCAATAAGCTGTCCGTCAAAAGCAAAGTGCACAGGCTCGCCATAGGAGATGGCCTGCCTGCAGCCCTTTCCCAGATCGAAGGTCTTTTGACTGATACCGCGCAATGAAATGAGCTCTTCACCCTTAAGCAGTGCAAAGTCCTGATTCATAGTGGTTTGTGATGATCTACTATCCATGAACGAACCCCTCTCGTATTATTTTAAAACTAACTCCTAATAGCTAATTATACTAATTGTCGACGATTTATGTTGCATCTGGCACGAATTGCGTTTGTAGCGACATCAATTGCTGTTTAGGG
>JAEEGL012350182.1_pt1 | contig 10896 bp, 6 predicted proteins | sample 9134231 | NCBI WGS metagenome assembly JAEEGL01 (sample SAMN16246548, study PRJNA631951) | gut metagenome | biome: gut microbiome; feature: rumen; material: fiber-attached | host: Bos | place: Iran: Karaj | collected 2018-10
AAAATATAAATGTACCTTTTCTAAATGTCATAAGATTTACAGTCACAAAAATAAAATGATTGCACATATAAGAACACATTACGGAATAAAATCATTAAAATGTATGTATTGTGGAAAATTGCTTAATGAAAAAGGAAATTTAAAAACTCATATTAGAATTCATACTGGTGAAAGACCTTATCAATGTAATTTATGTTCAAAATCTTTTAAAGCCTTTGGACAATTAAGAGATCATTTAACTTCACATACTGGGATTAAACCATTCAAATGTCCTATTTGCTTTAAATATTATAGAAGAAAAGGAATTTTAAAAAATCATATGTTAATTCATATTAAAGAAAAGGAGATTGATAAAGATTTTTTATTTCAAACAATAAAAGACGAAAATAAAATTGATTATAAAAATATAATGGAAATTAATAAAGATAAGAAAAATATTAATAATATTGATTATGATAATATAAAGATTCAAAAAGATTTGATTTTCGATGATATAAATAATACAAATAATAGTTTATATCGTAATGAAAAGTTTTATTCATTAGGAAAGAATATTAAAAAAACTGATAATACTTCAAATTATTATTTATTTAATAATAATTTATATAATTATTATATAGGCCCTAATTTTCAAATTAATAATAATAATAATATGGTATTTAATAACCTAAATTTTTTAAATCAAAACAATTTATTTTATACTTTTAATCCTTTTCCATTCATTGCTCAAAATAATTTTGATTTTAATCCAAACTTTAATTTTAGAAAGTAATATTTTTAGTTTTAGATATTTTTTATTTTTTAATATAATATTTATTATAATTGATTCTCAAAAAATGAAATTTAGATATAAATAATACATAAATTAAATTAAAGATATAAATTTTATTTAGTAATAAAATTAATAAAAATTTAATTGTTTACATTTTTTTAAATAACAATATTTTTATTTTATATTATTAGCATTACATATATCAGCAAAAAATAAATTCAAAAAATATATAAAAAACATTTATAATTTTTATTTTTTTATAATATATAAATTTATTGTCTATAAATGAAAAATCAACTTATAAGATAATTAATTAAAAAACCATATTGATATTATAAAGATATTTCACTTTATATAATAATAAAAAGCTAACTTAGTCTTTAAAATTAAAAAATCATTATTTTAGTTTTTAAAGTATTTAAAAATTTGTCTTTTCATTAATAACAAAAAATAATAATTTCTAATAAATTAAAATGCAAGAAAATATTTTATGTATATGTGACAATAATTCAATTAAAGAATTAAAAGAAAATGAAATAATCAAATGTAAAATTTGTGGTTATTATCAACATATATCATGTATTTCTCCATCAAATAAATCAAAACCATATATTTGTCCTCTTTGTCAATTTAAACTTTTTGACCCTTATCTAAAAGTCAAATATCATTTTTTAATTCCTCAAATAATTAAAAAAATATTTACCAAAACAATAGTATTAAAATTTAATCTTAATGATGCAATTTTTCATATGTTTTTCCCAGAAAATAATGATATTTTATTATTAAGATGTTTAAAATTAACTGAAGAAGGTTTTTGTTTAGAATGGCCTGATAAAATAAGTATTTATATAAATGATCATCAAAAAGAAATTTACTCTGTTGATAAAAATAATGATGTTTATAAAAGACAAATTAATGAAGAAATACCTTTTAAATTAAATAAAAATTTTAAAAATAACAATATGTTTTTTAATGGTTCAATGAGATATGCTTTTAATTATTTTAAATTAAATGAAGAAAATATTATTAAAATTAAATTTAAATCAATTGAAAATAATAATGATAAATATATTATAACTTTAGATTTTATTAAAATGATTGATGATGTTGATAAAATTATAAAAAATATTAAAGTTATAAATGAAGTTAGTGAATTAAAAAAATTAATAAAACCAAATAAAAATATATTAGAATATATTCAATTTGTTGATTTAATTACTAGAATTGAAATTATTGAATTTCCTGCAAGAGGATGGAAATGTAATCATTTTCAATGTTTTGATCTAAAAATATATTTAAATATGCAAAAAAAAAATAGGAGATTTTGTTGTCCTATTTGTAATAAAAAAATTGGTGAAGTTTATATTGATGGGTTAATGAAAAATATTATTGAAAAATATGCCAATAAATATGAAGGAGTTCAAATTAATGATAATTATGAAATTATAGAATATTTTAATCAGAATATTAAAAATGAAAAAAGAGAGAATAAAGAAGATATTTCTATAAATTTATTAAATGATGATGATGAAAGTGATGAAATTATTTCAAATGATGATGAATTAGATTCTGAATATAATTATAATACAAGTAATAAATGTCAAAATAAAAGTACAAATGCATCATCTAATTATTCAATTTTTAAATAGTAAATAATATAATAATTATTATAATTCAACTTTTAATTAGTTAATATTTTATAATTTCAAATGAATATTTTTAAAAAAACTTTAAATATTATTTTCTAAAATAAATAAATACAAAATTTTAATAAATGTATACCGAAAAAAATGTTAGTTTATATCATGTTACAGGAATAAATAGTGAATTTTTACCAGAAGAATTTGCAGCATTAAGAACAAATCATTTAAGAATATTAGTTGATAAATCTTTATCTAATAAAGTACAAAAAATTGATAAATTAAGTACTGATAAAGAAAATGAGTTTTTATATACAAATCCAAATCATCCTGGAAGAAAAGGAAAAAAAGCAAAATATGATTTCAAATATAATACAATATTACATATTAATAAAAAAAAATTAATTTATTATATTCATGAAGAATATTATGATAAATTCTTTGATTTAATTTATACTTATTTATCATATGTTTTTAATGGTTTAAATAAAGAACAAGTTAAACAATTATATATTGATAGACAAATTACTGATAGTGTTTATATTTTTTCTATGAAGTGTTTTGAAATTATTGAAACTAATCAAAAACAATATAATTATTCTAAAAGTAAAAATTTAGATACAATGATTGATAATACTGAACATTTTTATCATATTAAAGAAATTAAAAATGATAATATTAGGGAAGATATACTTTTATTAATTGTTAAATTTCAAAGTGTTTTAGAAGTTGTTGATGATTTTTTATTTAAAGAATGTATTCTTGATTTGAAAGAAGTTTATCAAGAATGTGAAAAAACATTAACTTAATATTTTTTTTATTTAAAAATTTCTTAAGAATAAATTATTAAATAATTTTTTTTATTCATTTTTTAAAATATAAATTAAAATTTTATGGAAATATATAATGATAGAATAAATAATTTAAAAGATAAAATTTCATCATTATCAACATCAAATTATTTTAACAAAAATAAACCAAAAAAAGAAAATAATCCTTTACCTTTAACACCAAATAATTACGAAATAAAATATAATGATATAAAATCATTATATGAAAATTCAGTTAAAACATTAGAATTAAAATATAAAACATTAAAAGACCATTTAAATAAATTAAATGAGATTTTAGAAGAAAATTGTAATAAAGATGAAGAAATTACAAATGAAATGGTAGATAACATTCATTCATTTGAAATAATTTTTGCAGATAAATTAAGAGAAGATGATTATAATTTAGAAAATAATATTAATAATGCTATTTCATTTTCAAAAGGAAATATAATTCAAATTGACAATAATTTAATAAATTTAAATGAAGAAATGAAAGATTATATAAAAGATAATATTTCATTATATTCAAAAGATATTGATGCAATTAAATCTAATTTAAATTTAAAAAAAGATGATTTTAATAGAACAATAATTGAATTAAAAAATGAAATTTCTGAAAATTTAACTCAAATAAATAATAATGATGTTAAGAATAAAAAAGATGATGAAAAATTAATTAATAACCAATATGATAAAATGAAAAACTTAATTATAAATACTGAGAATTTTTGTTCTGATGAAAGGAAAAAAAGAGATGATTTTAATATGTCAATTAATGCTATGATGAATGAAACTATAAAAAATTTATATCAAGTAAATAAAATTGAATAAATTTGAAATGTATTTTTATTTTTTATTTAATTTAATATTAATTTAAAAAAATATTTTAACAAATAATTTTGATTTTAAAAAAAAAAAATAACATTAAATAATATTAAATATTAAACCATTTTAATATTGTTGATTATAATATTCATTATTAGAATTGTTAAAATTATTTTGAGAATTTTGGTAATTTTGACTATTCATATTTGAACTTACTGTAGATTCTCTAAAATTATTTTGAATAGCATTTCTAGTTTCATCAGAAATATTCATAGATGATAATTGATTATTATTAGAATTTTGAGAAGTTACTAAATTATTTTGAGGATTTTGCATTTCATTATTATAGTTATTATTATTATTATTATTATTTGATGAAGTAGTTTTTTGAATATTTCCTTGATAATATGAATAAGAAGGGTCAATTTCTTTTCCACTTTTTTCAATTTTTTCTGGTTTTAATTCTTTATCATATGAAATTTTATAACTAACTTTCTTTTTAATTGGTTGATTTCTTTGAATATTTTGATTATTATTATTTTCTTGATTATTTAAATTTTGATTATTTTGATTTGATTGAATATTTTTTTCCTTTTCTTTATTATTTTGAAAATAATTATTAGATTGATGTTTATTTTTATTTCTTTTTTTTTTCCCTTTTGATAATTTATTCATTATCATTCTTCTTCTTGGATATTCATACATTTGTCTTTGATTTGAATAATTTCCTTGATTCATTAAATTATTATTATAATATCCATTATAACTATTATTAAAATTATTATTATAACTGTTATAATAATTTTCACTTCTTAAATTTGGTGATGAATACATTAATGAATTATAACCATTATTATATATATTATTATTATAAAAAGGTTGATAATAATTTTCAGGATAATAATCTATAGTTTGAATTTCTTCATTTTTTCTTGGTCTCGTTTCTTTTACATTCCACCACCAATTTGGATAAATTTCATCTTCTTTTTTTGAAAAATTACCATCATATTTTCTAAATTGTTTTTCTTCTTCTTGACTGAAAGTCAAAGGTTTTGTCAAAGGTAATTTTTGTAATGATTTTATTTCTGGATTTTGAATATATTCTTTATTTTTTAAATCTAATATAATATCATTTATTTCTTCTTTTGTAAAAATATATTTATTAAAACTATTTAATAAAGTAAGAACACCAATTTCAAAAATATCAGGAATTAATTCTTTATATAATTGTTCTGAATACATTTTTAAAAAATCTCTACAATGTTTTCTTCTATAAAGTGCTTCAATCATTTATTTTTTATATATAATATTATATAAATATATTTATTATTGAAAATTCATTTTTAAAATTAAATTATAATTAAAAATAAATAAACTAAAAATTGAAGAAACGAAAATATCCTATGTCATCAAAAGATACTTTCAAAGTAAAATCTGAAAGTGCAGAACCAAAAAAATCAAATTCAATAATAAATATACTTCCATCAAGATTTTCAAGTGCTATAAAATCAATAACAAGTGAGACAACAATTTATGATACAGATTTATATAAAACAGGTTCAGACACAGATAGAAATGAAAAAGAAGAAATTGAAAAAACAATTTTATGTAGTAATTGTATAAGAAAAGCAAAATTTAGATGTAATTTATGTAAAACTTTTTATTCTTGTAGTAATCCTTCAATCCATGAAATTGAATGGAAAAATCATATTGTTCATTGTCCTAAAGTTTTAGAACAATATAATAATGATAATAACAATAATAATTATCGTCGTCATCATTCTGAACATCCACTTTCTCCCAAAAAGAAACATTCTACTTTTGAAGGAAAAAATAAAAGTATTAAAGATCTTGGAAAATTTAAAGAAGAAACTAAATTAAATTTAATTAAATACAAAACTAATTTTACTAATGATAGAATTAATATATTTACTGCATTAAAGAAACATGCTTATATTAATGCTTTGAAATATTCTTCTAATTTAATTAGAAAAAATATAAATAATTTATTGGAAAATATTTCAAAAAGAAAGATAATAAATTTTTCTTCAATAGAAAAAATATCTAAATTTAGAATTGATGAATTTATAAATTCATATTTATATTATGAAGAATATTTTTCAAATATTTTATTAAATATTCACATATATACATTAATAAAATCAAAAGATAAAGTTTGTAGAACATTAAATAGATTAATAAAAGAAATGGAAACTTATAATTATGCAAAAGTAACTGAACATATAATTTTACATATTGAAGATCCTGAAAATATGAAAAATAAAGGATTAAGAAAAAAATATGAAAATATTTATTTTAGAACTTTAAAAACTTATATTTGTATTTCAAAATATGCCTTTTCATTAAAAAATTATGGTTTATATGAAGAATATTTATTATCTTTTATCCAAAAAATTCAATTAATTTTTAAATCAAATAAACATATTATTTTTAATACATATTTACTATTAGGGAATTTATATTTAGGTGCAGGAAAATTAAAAAAAGCACATATTTTATATGAAGAAATAATTCATAAAAATAGTAAATCTACAAAAGATATAAAATTAATAGATATTTTAATTTGTGCCAATTATAATAGTGGATTAATATATTTTTTAATAAATAAATGTGATTTAGCAAAGCAAAGATTAGAAACTGCTTTGAAAATGAAAAGAGATTCAAAAAAAGAAAAATATGATTTAACACTTTGTGATATATATGAAACTTTATCAGAAATTGAAATAGAATCCAAAAGTTTTCAAACTGCATTTTCATACTTAGAAAAAGCATCTGAAATATTAGATTCAATAAATATTGAAGAAAATATTGATATTAATACATCTGATGCAAAATCAATGGTAGAAAAATATTATTTATTAAAAAATAAAATAAATGTTTTAAGTGAATTTATAGAACAAAAAAATTATGAGAGTAACAAAACAATACTATCTGAAAGTCAAAATACAATTAATAATTATCAAAATTCTTCAAATATAAATAAAGTAAATACAATTGTTTCAAATACAAATTTAGGTTTAGTAAATACTAAAAAAAAGATAAAAATTGATGATGCTGAAGATGATAAATTATTAGCAGATTTCTTAAGTACAGATTATAAACCAGAAATATCAAGAGAAGCAAACACAAATGAATTAAAAAACTTTTATTTATTTATTTCTTCCTTATCTGAAAAACAGATAAAGCAATTAAATATGGATCAACCAAAAAATTATGAACAAACTAAAAAATTGCCAATTGTATTTACAAAAGAATTTAAAGAATCATTAAATCATATTCAAAGATATCAATTTACTCAATTAAGATTATCAAATTTATCTCGCGTTAAAGTATTAAGGAATTATCATAAAAAAATTAAAATTAAAAATTTGAATTATAATGATTTATATGTTCAAGTAAATCAACCTGTTATTAGTATTATTAATTCTAATTATGAAACTAAGAAGATATTAAAAAATTGGGAATCTGAAAAAGTTGAACCTATTAAAACTAAAAAAGAATCAATTGAATGGGAAAATAAAAAAGAAAATAAAGAAATTGAAAAGAAAATTGAAATTGTTAATGTTCCAAAAAAAGAAAAATTAAATAAAAAAGAAATGGAAAAAATATGTAATGAAATTTTAGGAAGAGAATTAATTGAATTTGATAAATTTAAAAATTATATTTTATATTATTTTAAAGAAAATTCACCTGAAAGATTAAATTCTATAGATGATGAATTTATTTTATTATTAACTAGAGAAATGGAAAGAGAAAATTTAAAAAAAATTATTTTAAATCCAGAAACTTTAAATGATATTCTTGATACATATTTACTTTATAAAGAAGAGAATTTTAAACAAATTAAAGAAGAAGAAAGAATTAGAGAAAAAGAAAGAAAAGAAAAAGAAGATGAAGAAAGAGAAGAAGAAGAGGAAAAATTAAATAGATTAGTTACAATTAAAAGAATTACTTTTGATGGATTATAAATAAATTTTATTTCGATAATTTTATAATTTAAGTTTAAATTAATTTATGATTATTATATATTATATATATCTTTAATTTTCAAATAATTTTTTTATATTTTCTAATTTATTTTTATCTTCTTCTGAATATTCATTTAAAAATTTTTTATAATTATTTTTTATATTCATTATATTTTCATTTACAACTTTTTCTATTTTATCATAGACTGTATTATCAATTGTAATTATTTGTTCATTAAATTTTTGTAAAACTATATTTTTACTTTCCTCAATTTTAGGGATTTTATCTTCAAATTCTTTTTCATTTTCAATTAATAATTTAACAATATTTTTTGTTTTCTCCTTATCATTTTTTATATTTATTATTTTATGATAAAAATCATTAATAATTCTCCCAAATATAAATTCATTTGTTAAATTAACAAACATTTTATAACTCTTTAATAAATTATTATATAATATTTTTTTAAAATCTCTTGTTTTATCTAAAATTTTTAAAGTTGAATTTGATATGACTTCTCCAATTGAAATTTGCCCATTAACAATTGAATTAAAATTAGATTTAAACATATCTGTAATAAAATGAAAATCAATATCAATTCCTGATTCAATTATATCAATTTTAAATTCATTTATTATTTGTAAACATAATAAAATTTGTTGAATTATATAAATTTGAAATTCATAATTTAAGTTTTGTTTATTTAATATTTCCCCATTTAATATTGAAATGAACGTTTCTATTGATGAAATTATTATTTGATTAAGAATTTTGTCATCTAATTTACTTTTAAATATTTCATATAAAATTACTATTCTTTTGAGAAAATAATGAAAAAGGGAAAAGTATTTATATTGACTATTTGAATTTAATTTCTCTTCAAATAAACTAAATGATGGAAAATCATATTCAATTTCATTACAATTATTTTTAACATGAATTGACACTTTAAAATAAATTTTTTCTTGAATATCTTGAATTAAATGTAACACATTTGGTCTAATTAAATGTTGTGATATATCTAAAAATTTTCTAAAAATTATAATATTTTTATTTAAAATTTCTTTATTTATTTTTTCATTAAAAAAGTTAAAATAAAAGTCAATAATTTTATTATTATTATTTCCATTATCTTCATTAACATCAATAAAAAAAATACCCATATTATTAGAAAAAGCATCAAATAAAATAATTAAATCTTCTAAAGAAACAATAGAAACAATAATAGGTCTAATACAATCATATAACCCATTATAAACATAATTGGTAAATTCTTGAATTATATAAACATCTCTTTTATATTCATGTTCAAATAATTCACCAAAATGTAAAATTTCTAAAAAAGTATGAAGAACAATTTTATGTAATTCAATTGTAATATTATTATTAAATATTTTTTTATCTTCATTATTATTAAAATTATTATTTATTTCTTCAAATATTGAATTATAAATATTATAAACTTTATTAATTCTTAATTGAATATATTTTTGTTTTAAAGTTTGTTGACTTGACAGAATATCATTATCATATTTTATTTTATTTTCAAAGAAAGATATTAATTCTTTCATTTTTGCAATATTTGGAAAAAGATAATAATAAAAAATATAATCTTTTAATTCATCTAAAGATAAAATATCACTAAGAAAGCTTTCTTTATCAGGGGGTAATAATAAATTATTATCAACTTTCTTAATTGTATTAAATGTATTTTCAATATATTCATAATATTTATTTATTGATGTTATTTTTAATGTCTTATATGTTTGTAAATATTTTTGTGATTGAATATATTGTGTATTTAAAGTAAAAAAATTAATTCCTTTTAAAATTTTTTCATAATCTGTCGTAAAACGATATTTTAAAACACTAGAATTATTGTCTAAAAAAGCTTGAATTGATAAAGTTTCTTCATAGATAGAATAAATTGAATTTATTGCATTTATTAATTTCTGCATTTTTTCTTTTGATGATAAAATTTCTTTTGTTTTTGTATTAAATTCTTTTAATATTTTTTGTAATTCATCTCTTGATGATAAAATTGATGTTAATTTATTAAATGAAACATCAATATCATTATTTAATGTTTGGAATGAATTTTTTGTTTCAGTTATTTTTAATAAAGCATCATTAATTTTTTCATATGTTTGTGATTTATTAATAATTTCTTTTTTTTCTTTTTCTTTTTTATTTATTTCAAAATTATTATCATCATTAGGTTTAAATGAGTTAGTTATTATTAAATTCATTTTTAAAATTGCATCTTCAGAAGTATCGTTAATCTTACAGTTTTTATTTAAATAATTTATTAATTTACTTCTGAGATTAATTTGATTATCCATATTTAAATAATATTTTTGAACATATATTTAATATAAAAAAAAATAAATAACATATATAATATCTAAATTTAAAAAAAATTAAATAAAAATAAAAATTCAATTTTCCTTTTTAAAAAAGCAAAAAATGGGTTATAATAAAATAAAAATTAAAAATCCTAAAAACAATTTTATTTCTTTTCTAATTTCTTAAGATAAAATTCAAGTTCTCTTCCTTCTAATAAATATCCATCAGCTTTACCAACTTGTCCAGGTCTTGAAGTAATACAAGCATACAATCTTCCTTTATTCATTAATTCAAAGAAATGATTTAACTTATCTAATTGTTCTTTATGTTCATGACTTTTTTTTAATTTATTTCTTTTATCTTCTAATCTCTTTTTTCTATCAGGATCATTAATTTCAGGTAATCTTTTAACTTTATCTTCTTCATAATGAATATACCAATAATATTTAAAAGGTGTTGGATCAATTGCAACAATTGAATGTTTTACTAA
>JAEEGL012908467.1_pt1 | contig 10896 bp, 3 predicted proteins | sample 9134231 | NCBI WGS metagenome assembly JAEEGL01 (sample SAMN16246548, study PRJNA631951) | gut metagenome | biome: gut microbiome; feature: rumen; material: fiber-attached | host: Bos | place: Iran: Karaj | collected 2018-10
ACAAGACGCAACGTACGGTCATTCTTCAACTTGACAGTGTACATCTGGTCATTGGTAAGTTTTCCGGTAAGATTACCGTCCCAATTGCCGTCCTCATTCATAAGCCAACCCTGCTGGCTCTTTATGATCTCAACATCATCTGCAATCTTTGAAAGCAGTGACTTGGGACTCATATCATCGGTCTTGACATATAATGACAGCCAGTTCCAACCCTTCTTGAGTTCGGTAGACTGCTCTATCTTATCAAGAGCCGTAAGTACTACCGGATCTGCATAAGAACCCTCAAGTGTAAGAGACTCAAAGCTGATCTCAAAGTCGGGCAGAACCTCAGGATAGAGTGTGCCGGTTGAAGCATCATATGCACGGAATGTCACAAGGGTATCTTCGTCAGTTTCATCACCGAAGATATCAATCGTCACATAATAGTTGTCATAACGTGAACTGTAAACAGGATGAGCCACACCACGGCATTCCTCACCTACGAATGCAGCCACAATGTCATCAGGATCATCCATAGGTATGCCCTGTACCATAACACGGCCTATAACGTTCATTGAGTTCTCAAAGTCATTGACATTTACGTTCCAGGTAGGCACCTGACCCGTAACGGTCACATTCAGTGTAAGCGGAGTCTCAATACCGTTATTGCTCTTCAGGTAGACAGTCTCCTGATACTTACCGATAGGAGTAGCGGGGCTTACGGTGAAGGTAACTTTTGACTGAGCCAGCGGGTTGGTGGTACCGTACTCGCTGCTTGCGGTGAGCCATGAAGGCAGACCGCTCAAGGTCCACATCTGCTGTGTTCCGCTCTTGTTTACGATAGTAGCTGTCACGCTGCTCTCATCCTTAACCTGCTGCTTGACACCAAGTTCATCCTCATCCCAAGCAAGTTCCTTGCGGTTAACGAATGCGCTCCATACTGCAGGAACAGAATAGTTACCGTTCTCATCACGTACGTCACGTACAGTAAAGTTCAGTGTGCAGCCCTCGATGGTAGCGGGATCCTCATCAATGTTGATGACAATCTTCTCATTGCTGGCCACGAATGTGAAGCTTACGTTGGTCTCAGTAGGCTTCTGACGCATTGCAGGTGCCTCATCAGAATAATTGATTGAAGCGGAATCAGCAAAGAGATCCAAAACCTGTGCGCTCAAGCTGCTGCTCAGGTCAGCGGCATTACCTACTGATACCACCTGATTACCCTCGTCAAGAGTCTGTTTCTCAAACGGATAGTAAGCCACAAGACCATCCTCGCTGCCTGTCAGGCGTACCTTTCGGTTCTTGATAAGCATTTCACCGTTCATGGTAGCATTCCAGATACGTACCTCATCAATCTGTCCTATGAAGCATCGGTTATATGAGTATGCTCCAGACTCTAAGGTTCTGTGGGTACCCAGAATCAGATTGTTGGTATTAATTGCCCCAACATTATCAGAACTGGTTGTAAGGCAACGTACACCGTCAACATAGACAGCTGTTGCACCCTGACGCAGCACATTCACTGCAATATGATGCCAAGCATTGTCTGTCAGGTTTGCGGCATTGGTAGCCATAGTCTGAGGAGCATCATTATAGACACTCTTGCCTATGAACTGCAGTTTGCCGTCAGCAGTAACCATCAGACCTATCTCACCCATCTGCATGAGCTGCTGGTCAACACTTTGCTTAGCGCCGCGCATCCAGAACTCTACTGCATAATCATCATCAACACATACGGGGAGTTGTGATGCATCAATGCTCAGATAGTGCTGACCATCCAATACAATACTCTTGTTCGCATTATTGAGATACCAAGTAGCATTGGTCATAGTCATGTGACGATTCCGTGAATAGTCACGAATGCTAGTTCCTTCACCCTCGTCCATCTTCCAGTAACCAATAAGGTGACGTGTTGATGGATTCTTGGTTATGCTACGGTTAAGCAGAGCAGTAGTCATATCATGAGCCTCATCCCAGAGCAGCAGTTCATGAATTGAACCAGTCAGGTTCTTACCCACTTCAAGAGGACCGTTTCCATTATACTTGACAACAGCTACATCATCAAACAGTCTGATCTCATATGCATCATATGCAACATTTGCATTCAGAATACCACCGTTTGCGGTGTTCTTGTAGCTTAAGGTCAGGAATGACCATTTACCTACGGGAACACTATTGGCCGATGTATATGTCTGTCCTGCAATATTAACTGTCAGTTTATTGTCAGCAGTAATACCTGCAGCAAATCTGGCTGTACCGCTACCATGACTTAGCAATGTACCGGCACCGGCAGAAAGGTTAACCCATGTATCAAATGAGAAATCCTTACCGGCCAGGTTGATATTGGCCTCCGTTGAGGCAGTTGCAACAGCAGTATTCTGCATACTCATAGCGGTCCAATGAGCTACCGGTGCGCCATTCAGGACACCAGTCACCTTGAAATTGGCGGTCTTAGTAAGTTCACCCTTCAGGATAATCTCATTGAAAGTTACGCTCAGGTCATCACCTATGTTAAGGATACCGTTTGAAGGCTCAGGCTGTCCAAGCGGAGTAGGACGTTGCATATCCTTACTCAAAGTCAATTCTTCACTGTATCTGTAAACCTCACCGGTACCATATGTGCTGGCTGATACCACACGGAACGTGTACTCTCCGTCAGAGTATGATGACATAGGCAGTTTGTAACTTACTGTAGCTCCGGTAGAGGGAAGCATCAGATTGTTTTCAGTCTTATTGCCAGAATCCAGGACATACTCCATAATCTGAGTCCAATCTGTTGCACCCTGTCTCTTAAACTGCAGACGGAATGCCTTCAGATTATTATAGTTACGGTCAAAATCCTTGAATGTCAAAGTCAGGTCAGTACCTGTCTGAGTATTCATTATTGAATTTGATAGAGCCAATGATACGGGTGATGATGACGGTGTGAATCTTGCTGTAATAAACACTGTATCAGCAATATCCTCAGGCTGTGACTCAGATGCGAATACAATACCGATACCCTTTTCATAAAGTTCATTATCTGGCCTATTGTTTCCAAAATAGTCAAGCACGTCCTGTTTCGTCTGACGCAACTGGAGAGACTTGGAAACTGTCTGACCGCCTGGAACGTTAATAAGACGTCCCTCAGTCAGCACCTGACCGTCAACGCTGATCTGTGCACCATCAGGGTTGGTGCCGTCAAGTACAAATAGTTTATAGGTTACATCCTTGTTCACTTCGCTGGCATTACCTAATCGCAATGTGTAGTTGGCTGCAGAACCTGTAGGAACATCACTCATAATTGGTACATCCACATCAATTTGTGGTACCTCAATCTGCATGGTAGCATCCATAATGGTGGTACCAGGTTGGTAATACTTGGTCACTACCTTTCCTTCATAAGGTGCGCTGGTCTGACCGCCACGTGTACGGAATATGGGACCATATTTTCCATATTTATATACATCAACGGAAAGAGCATCGTCAATACCTGATTCTGCTAATGTATAATTGAAAGACACCACCTTAGTATCAGAAGAATCACGTTCATGTTTATAACCTGCAGAAACATTAGTGCCTATATCAACTACAACACCGCACTTGTTCAAAGTAAAACCGGTTTTAAGATTAAAATGAATTCCGGCTTCTCCATGAACCATAATTTTGTAACCCTCAGCTGATTCTTTATTATAGCTGTTAGTAACTCTTGTACCAGCGTCGAATGAGATGTTCTGATATTCCTTTACCTTACTTTTATCATTGCGATACTCAAATGCCTCGACTTTTTCCTGCTCATTTATAGCCAGATAGTTTATCCAGTTGGTTATCTGACTATTGCACCACATCACCTGGTCAGTATAGTTCTCATCTTTATTAATAGGAACTACCATCTTATATGATGGTCCTTCAGGACTGAAGGTTGCTGTAGCCAAGTCGCCCCATACAATCGAGTCGTTATTGTCTGATCCAAATCTTGGGTCATCTTGTTCTAGTAAAGTTATATAGACAGGGTCATTCTCATCATTCACAAAAGCATCATATTTTGCCTGGGTAAGAGTTCTCAAATAAGAGTTACGTAATTTTATCAGGCCAGGAATTAGTTCATTCTCAATGTAGTTCTGCGTATAATTGAACGCAGTTCCAAATGACAGACCTGTTGTGACAACGTTCTTCAAATTCAGTTGCAACTCATCACTATTTGCATTAATGCGTTCAAAGCCAATATTACGTGCTTCTCCAACAATGACGTTGGTAGCCTGTCCGATGAAGACATCACCTTGTGCTCCGACAAAATCGCTTTCATCACTCGTAGAGATAGTCTTGGTAGTCTCAATGGTACGGCTGAAAGTGTCACCACCCTCAAATTCTTCCTTTGCAATGAGGCCCAATTCCATATCTGCTGTCGACTCCACTTCCTCAATTTTCATGAACCCAATACCACCTGAACCCGCAGTGACCTTTTGTCCAATCTTGGTTGTTGTATTTATAAGACCTTCAAAACTCTGTGCAGCCATCTTAGCCTGTGTCATGGAAGTGATTGTACCAGAAGTCCATTCTGCTGAGGAACCTGACCCGGGAGGATCACGAAGAATCATGTCTATCACATCGGGACCGGAAGTGACAAAGTTATTACCAGTAGGCAGTGAACCTAAGATGACACCCTCCATACCATTGCCACTCCACGGATATGTGCGATCGCCAATATCGTAGGTCATAGAAATAGTACGAGAATAAGGACTGGTAATATTGGGCAGACCGGCTATCCAGCTGTAGGTTGCCTTACCCTCGTCATTTAATTGCAACTGATTGCTTTTCAGATCTACTATCTGTCCTTCTTTTACAACTATTCCTTCATCAGTTGTTCCACCTTCAGAACAAACAGCTTGTTCATTTGACAGTTCGTTGTTAATTGTCACAATAACGCCAGACAGAGGAACATGGTCTTTGACAACCGTTGCCGCATCTCTGTTTTCATACTCTTCATAAGCCTCAATATCGAACGAATAACGGTCATTCATCACAAATAAGGCTGCTCCTTCAGTTCCACCATATTTGTAAACAGGCTTGCCGTTTACTATAGAATATATATCATTGATAATTACCTCGCCGTTATCATCTTTGAATCTATAGTTCCTAATTCCAAAAGCGCCATCATTGATCTCTGTGATTGCATCTTCATGACCTTGTTGGGTCACAATGAATGTAGGAATGTTATGATAAGCATGCTTTAGAACTGTATTGTATGTATAGAGTGTGACTGTACCATCTTCGTTGTATAAAGTGTCATTGTATTCTGTTAACGGATTAGACAAATCAATGGTTACAGGATCACCAACAGATTCCTGGCTTTTTACTATCTTCATACTCACAATGGAATACTCCAGAGGAGGCAACATGGCAGAAAACTCGCCCGTTATGGAATCTGTGCGTATGATTAAGTTGCGACAGTCATCAGCTCCTGCGCCACGCCATGCTTTGCTGGCAATACGATCGGTAGCCGAGGCGATGGGCACTGTATTAGCATTGGTTTCGTAACTATAAGTGGTTTCCGTTACTTGCTTCACCACGTTCATTCGCGGAACTGTGTTCAATGGAGTGAGCACCAGCTCGGTCACACCGATATTATTTTTGCTGAAACCAAAGCCAACGGCCTTTTCACCTTCAATGTCACCACCTACTACACGTCCGGTAAAGTTAACAAGAGTCTCGTCAATAAATTCAAGATTTTTTATCTCACGATCAAAAGTGTGTTTGGTTCCCACATCATTTGGATCAGCAGGATAACGTCCTGAATTGGTAAATACATGACCATTTTTCTTCACCGTGATAAAGTGGTCGCCTATAGGCACGCTGATTGTAAACTCACCTTGATCGTTTGACTGAATCATCTCACCGTCCTTTGAGCAAATAACTCCGTCCACATAGAAAGTAGCTCCTTCAAGCGGATAGTCAGTGCCGGCATAAAATACCGTACCACTGACGGGGAATGAAGATACGTCTTTAAAATCAACAGCACTGTGATTAAGTGTTGACATGCTGATATAACGTGATTGCTTTGCGGGCGAGAACTCATGGATACCTAAAGTAGGAATTACGCTATAGCTTGTACCTTCACCAGAGAATGGAACACCGCGAATCTCATAGTAGCCGTTCACATCTGTGTATGACATCAGACTCAGCTGATTCTCAGAGGGCAGAACGGTTGCGCTGCTGCTTGCCGGCACCTTTGTAGTACCATGACGGCCATTGCTTACTCCGTTTTTCTTGGAGAAGTCATATGCAACTCTCTGTTCTTTTATGCCTTCATCCAAAGGATAGTAAATAGCCAAACCTTCCTCATTTCCTGCCAGAGGATGATTGTAGTTGCGTAAGATCTCCAATTCCGTAAGAGCTTTAGTCCAGAATCGGAATTCATCAATATAACCGTCATACCAATTATTGGAAAGGAATGTTTGGGTATTACCGATAATCAGGTTTTCAGCAGAAGCATTACCCCATATTGAGGATGAAGTAGTTGTTGCCACTTCTTCTGATTCGGTTGCATCACTCTGTGCAATATAAGCTGTCAACTGTTTGGAACTACTGCCATAAACTATTGAAAGTTGGTTCCATTCATTAGCCAAAACTGCTAATGATGAAGTTATCTGTGCACCAGCTATACTGCCAGCAAGATTGTAGGTATTATCACTTGCATTATACTTAAGTTTTATGTCAAGCACATCTTCAACATACAGCAGTTGGTAATCGTCGCCATTTTCAGACATAACCTGATTGTTTGGTTTGATATACATCTGCACAGAAAAATCATTTTCGAATAATGATTTCAGCGCATCGCTTTTTGCACCATAGCTGATACCGGAACCGTAACCGCCTAATTTCAATGAGTACATACCACTGACCATAGTGCCGTCGGCACTCTGTTGCTTGATCATTACCTTGGCACCTTCAACAGCTGTGCCGGTACCATAGGTAATATTACCGCTTATGATTCCTGAAGATACACTGAATCCGTCAGTAATTCTGGAATCATCAACCAACTGTGTAACAACACCGGTGGTATTATCCTTCTCTTCACTCCATATTATTATCTTATACTCATTGAAACTGCCTGGCAAAGCAGTCTCGTCATCATAGCTGTAACTGGTAACTGTTCCTGAAGTAGCATAAATATCAGCCCAATCCCTCTCTTCTCTGCTACCCAAAGGACGACGCTGAATGATAAAGTTTGTAGCATTTGTTCCAGCCTGCTTTACGGTCCATTGCAGTTTTACCATGCTGCTATAGTTGCCACGCGTAGCTGAGAATGACTTAATCTTAGAACCGCCTAAACGAGCCGATGCAATAGGACTATAAACTACCATATCCATAACATTGGCTTTTATACGGTAGTAATAGGTAGTATTGGCATTCTGATTGCTATGGTCGTTATACTGTCCTTCAACAGTTGTTTTATCTTTGATGGTCTTGTCGAAGCCGTCAATGTCCGTCCAAGTACCATCCTGAGTCGATGTGCTATAGTTTGTGCTTCGCTGTAAAATGAGAGAATACGGTTTAGTGCCTGAAGCATCTTCTATGGCATTATGAGACCAACTCAGGTCTATTCCGGCATTATCTCCATCACTTACAGCAGCTTCAAGATTAGTAAAACTCCAACTAGGTACTATCTTGGCCTTCAGTGCGGACCAAAGCGACAGTTTCTGTTCACTGGGATCTGGCATGTCTTTGGGGGCAAATAAGACACGAATATTGTTGACGTTATTCTCATCGCCAACAGAATAACCATCCAACTCTATTTCTCCATACTTAGTGGAATAATCATTGACTCTGACGGATGCGCCTGTATTTGTATTCTTGATTATCCATGATCCTTCCTTACTGCGAGGGTAGCTTGTACCTTCAGCATCCGTATAATTCTCTTGTGTTTCCCACTTTACCTTAATCTTCTTACTCCACTGGTCTGTAACCTCATAAGAGAGATTCTTTGGATAAGAAAAACCAGGCACGTATACGGAATGCCATCCATATACTATCATATCATTCATAGTGAATGTATTAGTAGTAGAATATGACTTTGTATAAGAGACAGTACAACTGTATTGTACAGGTATATTGCATCCCTTGGAGTAATCAAAACCATAAGGGGTTGCCGTAGGACTCTCGCTCTGACTGAATGACGTTTTTCCCTTGTCATACTGCTTTTTGGCACTTGTATTAAAATCAGTAGTATATCCCGATGGAGCCGTGGCTTTTTTGGTGTATATACCCACAGTTGTCGGTCCGTATGAACTGGGCAACGAACCACTCAAAGTAACCGTGTTATAATTGGTCATCTTTGCAGTAGGCTTAGGCCAGATGGTGGTCAATGCAGTAAATGCATTAGTTGTCACAGACTTGGACTGATTCGTACCAGCTGATCCTTTCACTGCCCATTCACCGCCAATTCTTATAGTATGTGTCTTACCTACTTCCCAATATTTGAGAAAGACATACATAGATACGCGGTAGTGCCCACTGTTAGTTGAAGATTTGTAAGGATTCCAAAATTTGATAGTATAAGTGTTTTCGGAACGCTCTTTTGTATAGGTATGTTCACCGTCCCACTGGTTGTCCTGAGAGTTAACAACCCACCAACCTTCTTTTTTTGTTTCATCTTCGGCTGTTTGCTGGTGTGTATTCCAACACAATTCTCCTCCAGGCGAGCAAATATAATAACCGTCCACATACACTGCAGGACCTTCCTGATCGCCCTCATACGGATCTTTGGTAAAGTAACTGTCGGTACCATCGGCATCAAAATAGAGAACATCCACAACGATGTAAGGTTCTCCAATTGTAGGCTGATGAGTAATCGTCATATCCGCATCTTTGAATTGGATTTTGGCTTGTAGTACGCTGCTACCTGTCAGCAGGCATACAACCAGCACCAGCAGCTCTCGCCACCAATGCGTCAGTTTGATTCGTTTTAGGTTCATAATTATTTAAAAGAATTAATTTGTTTTGTTCATTTTACTGTTATTTCCTGCACCGGCCCGATTATCCTCAAATTGGGGAGGATATGTCATATTGAACTCATCCTGATGCTCACGCATATATTTGGTAGCCTTGCGCAGGCACCATATTATATACAGCACGCAACATACCAGAATACTGGTCATAATAATTTCAAATGCTAACATACAAACAAAAGAATCGGAAAAGGACTATCCTTCCCCATTACGGTATGGAGAAGGCTGTTGGGTTGAGAGATAAGACAGAAATTGCCCATAGTTTTAAAACCAGAGCAAAGTTCGGAGGCACAGAAAAAAAGCCTGTCAAATCGGGTAAAAAAGACGGGATGGTTTTGTCAAAATCGGTAAAAAATTTAACCCGCTTGTAACGTCTCAGTAAATTTTACTGATTTTGACAGTATGGAAATTGCATCGTTATTCCAACTGACGGCGCACATTGTAGTATGACTGGCGGGAGCCGAAGCCTGATGCTGTTGCAATCTCTTCGATGGAAGTATCTGGCTGCTGGACTTTGAGGCGGGCCACATGAGCCAGGCGGCATCGGTTTACATATGTATAGAATCCGCCCATACGCTCGGTTATCACCTGTGACAGATAGGTGCGGTTAACACCGCAGGTGCGTGACAGACTGGTAAGCGTCAGATGACTGTCCAGATACGCCTGCTCATCCTCGACATGACGGCGTATTATACTTACAATCTCATCCTTACGCTCCTGTGACAGGGTTTCTTCCTCAATCACAGGTTCGGGTTCAGGCTCAGAAATCTGCGGCTCGGGCAGATCAGGAACCGCCTCTATCTGGAGCTCGCCTGACTCCAGGCGTTCCACATCCATCGTACGATGAGGTGCCAGTGCGCCTATAAGGAAAATCACTCCTATCACTGACAATAACAGCATGCCGATTGATAAGGCTGTAATCGAGCCAATGGAAGTTGTAACCCAACTCACCACAAGATGCAATATGGGCAGCCAGATTATACCTTTGGCAAACTGGCGCGGGAAATCATCAGGATTAGAGTAGTTCTCCTCCTGAAAACGGCGCATGGCGCGGGCCACCATAATGACAGCCAGCATAAAACAAGCCAGATATACCAGGGCCAATACGCCCGATATACTGAAGAACCAGGTACAGAAACTGCCTGTTATCTGCGTACCGGGCATTAAGGTCAGCACCAGAGCGGTAATGGCCATAATACTGAACGGTATGTAGAGAGCAATTACCGGATTGCGCCACCAACCCACTTTGAGTACCTTGCCGAAATAGCTGAACAGGAGTGCTGCGCAGAATAAGGGTGACGCCAGAATCAGCATCATGCGCAGATACAGGACAGCATCGGTATCGGTAGGCATAAGGACTATGGGAAACAGCAGCAAGTCTGATATATAGCACACCACAACCACCTTCCAGGCAGGATAATAGTAATCGGCATAGCGGGCGTAAGGTTCACACTTGTGTCCCCACCTTATTGCACCTATGCACACGCTGACAGCTATATACACCGCTACAGATGCGCAAAACATCATATCCTGGAACGAATACATCATATAGTCCTTCTTTTATAACAGTCCTTCTTGTCACAGATTCCGCAGGAATACGGCAGGTAACGGACATCGGGGCCGATGCCAATGACGCCGCTCACTGATTTCATGGGGAGCATGAGGCAGGACTCAGTGAGTTCTATGCCGCAGGGGTTCTTTTCGGGGAACAAGCTGAACAGTTTGGGCTGCTCCGATACGTGCCATCCGCAGTATCCGGGGCTGAAACGGTTGGTGCGCTTGAATCCGGCGGGATCTATCTCGGCCTGCAGCACCGTCTCCATGTAATCGGCTACGCTCTCCACTATCTGGCTGCCAACGCAGTCCATGGCGTAGGTCTGGAACATGTCGTCACGGCGTTTTACCGCATCGGACCACTGGAAATAGCCGT
>JAEEGL013633439.1_pt1 | contig 10896 bp, 10 predicted proteins | sample 9134231 | NCBI WGS metagenome assembly JAEEGL01 (sample SAMN16246548, study PRJNA631951) | gut metagenome | biome: gut microbiome; feature: rumen; material: fiber-attached | host: Bos | place: Iran: Karaj | collected 2018-10
CGCCCCGAAACGCGGTATCAAAAGTGACGGAAAGACATGAGAAAAGCACTCCGGTTCCGTAGCGCTTTTTTATACCACCAGATCGCCTTCGTCGCTGTTGACGACCTCGAAGATCTCCTCCTCGGCGCCGTTCTGCGCGTTGATGTAGACGATGAAAAAGGTCTCGTCCCGCTTGCATTTGCACTCGTAGCAGAGCACCTCCAAGGTATTGCACTTCGGGATCAGGGCGAGGCTGACCGCCTCGATCGTAAGCGCGTCCGAGATGCGGTCGCGCGCGTCCTGCTCGGTCAAAACCGGTTCTTCCAACGTCCGCGGACTGTGATGGAAGCGGTAGTTGGCCGCGTCGAGTCCGATCACCGCTTCGGTCTGTCGATCCACATAAACCTTGACAAGATCCGCGTAGAGGATCACGCCGCCCTGTACCGCCGCGTAGTTCAGCACGACCGTGCCCGCGTAGTACTGCGCATAGGAGGGTTCCATCTCGCCGAAGCCGTGTTCTTCGAGATACCTGCTTGCTGCGCCGTGCAGGCGTTTGCTCTCCTTGTCGTTCGGCGGGTCGTTCTTGTCACCCTTCGGCGCGTCCATGAAATAATAGAGCGCGCCGCCGCGCTCGGTCAGCGAAACGCAAAGCGCGCCGCCGTCCTCGGAAAAATCGTAGGTTACGATCGTGCCCTCGGTGCGTCCGTCAAAGCGCAGCGTGCGGTCGGGAAACAGCTCCTGCGCAATGCGCGCGGCTTCCGTCTCGTCGATCGGATCGCCGTCCAACCCCTGCGGTTCCGCCTGTTCGCTGCTTTCGGAAAACGGTCCGTCGTACAGAAGCGACGGGTACTGCGCAAGGTTTTCCTCGTTCGTTTCACCGCCGTAAAAGACCTTGTCCTGCGGGAAACTGTCTGCTGCGACACTGCCGTCGAAGGTCTTTGAGAGGTTTGCGCAGCACGCGCGCAGATCGGCCAGCGCGTTGACCTGATCCGCCGTCAGCATCTGCCCGTTCAAAACGCGGTCGAGGAGCGTTTCGGCATAATCGCCGGTGCGCATCAGAAACTGCATGAGAGAGGAATCGTCGCCGTAGGAGACCGGCAGCAGGCTCAAAGCCCTCGTCGCGCCCGCGCTCAGGCGCCGCACCTCGGCGAAGGATTTACTGAGCCTCGCGGGCGTCGAAGCTGCCTCCGTCTTGGACAGGGCGACGGAGAGATCGTAAAGGTCGTCGGAGAGCGTGCGGTAGGCGCTTTCGGTCTGCGCCTGTAAAAGCCGTTGCTGTTCGGCGATCGTTTCGCGCTGCTTAAGATACGACGCGCCGAGCACCGCGAAGCCGATCAACAGCAGCGCGGGCATTCCGAACAACCAGATTTTCTTGGGCAGTCTCATCATTTGCAGAACACATGCTCGCCGATTGTCACCACCACGGGACGCGAGCGAATCCACGCATTGGAGGTTTTTGCAGGGTTGTAATAGAACAGGCAGCCGCCGGTCGGGTCCCAGCCGTTCATGGCGTCCTTCGCCGCCTTCAAAGCCGTGTTGTCGGGCGTCAGATTGATCTGTCCGTCGTCCACCGCAGAGAAAGCCCCGCGCTGATAGATGACGCCCGCTATGGAATTGGGAAACGCGCTGCTTCGAACGCGGTTCAGTACCACCGCGCCGACCGCGACCTGCCCTTTATAGGGCTCGCCGCGCGATTCACTGTAGATGCATTGCGCCAAAAGATACACGTCGCCGCTTGCTGCGCCCGCGCTCTGCGTGCCCGACGAGCCGGACAGCGCAATCCCGATTGCGGCGGCGGTTTTGGGACCGATCACGCCGTCGACGGTCAGCCCGTTCTTTTTCTGAAACAGCCGTACCGCACGCTCGGTCGCCGCGCCGAAAACACCGTCGACCGCGCCTTCGTAGTAGCCCCACTGCTTGAGCCGCTTCTGCACCGCGGCAACCTCGTCGCCCTTCGATCCGCGCTTCAATGCCGCCTCTGCGGAGAGTATCGGCAAAAGCGCGCAGAGCGTAATCAGCGCAAACAGCAGAACGCGCTTCCGTTTGCGAAACAAATCCCTCATTTGCGGTCCCCGATCAGCGTTTTGAGATAGGTCCATACCGAGCTTTCGAGCTCGATTTCATCAAGATCGACCGGCTCGCCGTTTTCGCTGACGATGCACAGCGGCGGGAACAGCACGCACCACCAGTTGTGCCCCGCGGCGCGGCCGAGCCGCACGCACAGCGCGTCGTAGTCGCCCGCCGGAAACGCGATTTCGGAATAGACGCGATCGGGGAATGTCTCGCTGCCGAGCGAGAGCTGCACGCCGTAGTCAAGTCCGCGGCTTTCGAGCACCGCTTCGGCGGTCTGTTGCAGTTCCCTGCCGTGGTGCAGCAGATAATCGCGTGCGTCCGCATACGACGATGCCGAGGTAAACAGCGGCAGAATCGCGTCGCGCACGGCGAGCTTGGCGCTCTGGTCCGTTTCGCTGTCGCTGTTTGCAATCACATGCAGACGCAGGATTCCGTCGTTCGACGTCACTGTCTGCAGTTTAGGCGCGGTTGTCCATATGCCGACGATCGCGACGACGGCCAGAATCAAAGAAAGCAGCATTCGTTTGCGCATTGTTTTTCACCTCATCGAAAGTGTTGCCGAAATGCCCGCGATTCATACATTTTGCATACAAATCATGACAGTCTGTTCATCGCCGCCCGAATTGACAAGCACCGTCGTTTCTGATACTATTACGGAAACGTATCATTGATGGAGATTACCGGATATGACCTTTTGGCATGCATGCTATCAATTGCTGATCGGACCGCTTGAACTGCTGTTCGATGTGCTTTTTGCGCTTGCGTACCGCGTGCTGAAGCATCCGGGACTAACGATCGTTTTTCTGAGTCTCGCGGTCAATTTTCTGGTGCTGCCGCTTTACCGGCGCGCGGATGCGCTGCAGGCGGAGCAGCGCGATCGCGCAAACGCCATGAAGCCGATGGTCGATCATATCCGGAGGACCTTCCGCGGCGACGAGCGCTTCATGATGCTTAAAACCTATTACCGGCAGCAGGGCTATCGGCAGACGGACGTTTTGAAGGGTTCGGTGTCGCTGCTTCTGGAGATTCCGTTCTTCATCGCCGCGTATCGCTTCCTTTCGGGGCTTTCGCTTTTGCAGGGCGTTTCCTTCGGACCGATTGCCGATCTCGGCGCGCCAGACGGGATGCTGCAGATCGGCGGGCTTACGATCCATCTGCTGCCGATCCTGATGACGCTGATCAATGCCGCGGCTGCAGCCGTCTATCTCAAAGGGTACCCTCTGAAGGATAAGCTGCAAATGTACGGCATGGCGCTGCTGTTTCTGGTGCTGCTCTACGGTTCGCCGTCGGGGCTGGTGCTCTATTGGACGCTCAACAACCTCTTTTCGCTCGGCAAGAACATCTTTTATAAAATGAAGCATCCGAGGCGTGTATTGCATATTCTGCTTGCCGCCGTCGGGCTGATCGGCATTGTCTTTGTGCTGTTTGTGCATCCGATATCGTCTTTGCGCCATCGGCTGCTGCTGCTCGGCGCGTTGCTGCTGCCGATTCTTCCGCTGCTGTTCGATTTGCTGTCGCCCGCAATCCGGCGCATGCGTGCACGGCACGGAAAAACCGCTGCTGTTCCGGTCGCGCCGACCGGCGCCGAAACGCGCGGGTTCTTTTATGGCATGCTGCTGCTTGCGCTGCTCACCGGACTGCTGATTCCGTCGGCGATTCTGCACGCGTCGCCGGAGGAGTTTTTGAACACGCAGGCGCGAACGCCGCTGATGTACCTTGTCGAATCCATCCTGCTTGCCGCGGGCACCTTCGTCGTATGGGGCGGGGTGTTCTACCGGCTCGCCGATGTGAGCGCAAAGCGGTGGATGGGACTCGGCGCTTGGGTGCTTTCCGTGTGCGCGGCGGTCAATTATCTGTTCTTCGGCAAAAGCCACGGAAACCTTTCCGAAATGCTTCAGTACGACACCTATGTCGCGCCGCCGAAGAAAGAAATGCTTCTGAATTTGTTGGTACTTGCTGTTCTGGTTGTCTTGCTTGCCTGGATCTGGAAAAAGAAACGCGTGATTGTGCGTATCGTTGCTCTTGCCATGTGCTGCACGGTCCTCGGTCTGTCGATGGGAAACGTCATCGGCACGGCGCGCGCACTCAGGGAGACCGAGTCGAGCGCTGAGCTTGCGGAGATTCATCTCAGTAAGAACGGAAAGAACGTCATCGTCTTTATGCTGGATCGCGCGATCACCGCATATTTGCCGTATGTACTCGAGGAGAAGCCGGAGCTGAAGGAACAGTTTGACGGGTTCGTCTACTATCCGAATACGCTGGCGTTCGGCGGCGCAACAAGCTCGGGCGGGCCTGCGCTGTTCGGTGGGTACGAGTACCGGCCGATCAACATCAACAAACGTCTCGGCGAAACGCTGACCGAGAAGCACAACGAAGCGCTGAAAGTCATGCCGGTGCTCTTCTGGCAGAACGGTTATGCCGTTACGGTCTGCGATCCGCCGCTGGCGGGCTACCGTTGGCGACCGGACCTCACAATCTATGACGACTATCCCGGGATCGCCCGCTACAATACCATGGGAAGCATGCCGTACGACATGCCGTCGATTGCGGAGGCGATTGATGCGTTTCGCGCGCGCAATTTCTTCTGTTATGGGATCTACCGGATCGCGCCGGTAGTGCTGCAGTCGACGTTGTACAACAACGGTCGATACAACGCTGCGGAGCAGAGCGCGGGCGAGGCGTCTTTGATTGCGCCGCAGGAGCGCGACGGTCTGTCAAAGGCGGAGGGGCTCACGGATTCGTTCATGCGCCATTATTCAACGCTTACACATCTTTCGGACATCACATATGCCGAGGAACGGGAACAGAACACCTTCCTGTTTATCAGCAACGATTCGACGCACAACGGCATGCTGCTCAAAGAGCCGGAATATGCGCCTGCCGCGAAGGTGGACAACACCGCGTACGATCGGGAGCATCCGACGCGTGTGAACGCGGAGGGCAGGGAGATCCGGTTTGAGACGGATAATCAGGTGATTCACTACCATGTGCTCGTCGCAAGTCTCCTTGAGATCGGCAAGTGGTTCGACAATCTGCGCGCAAGCGGCGTTTACGACAACACGCGCATCATTCTCGTGTCGGATCACGGCCGCACGCAGGGGATCTTTCCAGAGCTGATCTATGATACGGAAAAGGATTATCAGGACATCATGCAGTTCACGAGTCTGCTGCTGGTCAAGGATTTCGACAGCCACGGGTTTTCGACAGATTGGCAGTATATGACTTCGGCGGATACGCCCACGCTGGCGTTTCGGGGGCTGATCGAAAATCCCGTCAACCCGTTTACGGGCAATCCGATCACCGACGCGGCGAAGCAGGAACCGGTGCAGTACACGCTGCAGACGTTTTTCAAGAATTTCATCACGGTCAAGAACGAGGAACAGATTCCGGGCGTATGGATTCGCGTGCTCGGTCATAACGTGTATGACGCTTCGCAATGGTGCGATCTCGTGGAAATGCCGCAGGAATGAGGGGGAGAAGAGATGCTGCTGTATATTGATCCCGGCACGGGAAGCATGCTGTTCGCCATACTGGTGGGCGTGCTCGGCGCGCTCGTCTTCGCACTGCGTGAGCTGTACTTGAAACTTCGCTTCTATTTTTCGGGCGGCAAGCAGAATAAACGCGACGGGCAGCGTCGCTCGATCGTCATCTTTTCGGAGAGCAAGCGCTATTGGAACGTGTTCGAATCCGTCTGTGACGAATTGGAAGCCCGCGGGCAGGACGCGCTGTATCTGACCGGTTCAACGGACGATCCCGCGTTTTCCAAGCCATATACTCACGTCCGCTGCGAATGCATCGGCGAGGGCAACAAGGGCATCGCGCGAATGAACCTTCTGAAAGCCGACATCGTACTTTCGACGACGCCCGGGCTTGACGTCTATCAATGGAAGCGCTCGCGCGACGTGAAATGGTATGTGCATATGCCGCATGCGTCGAGCGATATCGTTTTGTACCGTATGTTCGGACTCGATTATTACGACGCCGTTCTGCTCTCCGGTGCCTATCAGGCGGAGCAGATTCGCGAGCTGGAAACACTGCGGAATCTGCCGGAAAAGGAGCTGCCGATCGTCGGTATGACCTATATGGACGCCATGCGAAAGCGGCTTTCGGAAGCGCCGCCGCTTGCCGCGCATCCCGTAACGGTGCTGCTCGCGCCGTCGTGGGGGCAGAGCGCGATCCTCTCCCGATACGGCGCGCGCATCATCGAAGCACTGCAAAAGACGGGTTATCACATCATCATTCGTCCGCATCCGCAGTCCTTTACGTCCGAGACGGCATTGATCGAAGGACTGATGCGGCAGTTTCCCGACGGCGAACAACTCGAATGGAACAGAGACAGCGATAACTTCGAGGTGCTGCGCCGTTCCGATGTGCTGATTTCCGACTTTTCCGGCGTGATCTTCGATTTCGCGCTGGTCTTTGACAAGCCGGTACTCTATGCGGACACATCCTTTGACCGTTCGCCGTACGATGCTTACTGGTTGAAGGAGGAACTCTGGACGTTCTCGACGCTTCCGAAGATCGGTGAACCGCTGACCGAAGTCTGCCTCGACGATCTCAAGGCGCACATCGATGCCGTGCTTTCCGAGCCGCAGCGGCAGCAGGCGCGCGACGACGCGCGCGCCGAAACATGGTCGTATCCGGGCGAGGCGGCAAAGCGCACGGTTGATTATCTTCTGGAGAAGCTGCAGGCGCAAAAAATGCCGGAAACGGAGCGGACAGAACCGTGATTTCGCTGAAAACCGCAATCGAGCAAGCGCTTTCGGCATTTGTCGAGAAATATACCGGTGTGCGTCCCTTGCTTAAACCGTCGAAAAAAGCGCATCTTGCCACCGGCTCGTTTTTGCGAAGCGATGCGGCGGGCGCGGCGCAAGCGCTGAACGCGCACCTCGACGCATGTATGCTGTTTCAGATGCCGCTGCTTGTCTCGGTGACGGAGGAAAATGGCTGGCTGCTGTTCTTCTTTTCGCCCGACGTGCTCGACGCGTACGCGCAAACGCTGCCCGAGGCAGGGGAGCCGGACGACTGCTATGTTGCGCAGCGATTCTTTATGATCGCAAACCGTGACGACGTGCCGGTGCCGGACGACGGGGCAGTGCTGCAGGGGTTCTTTGCGGTGCTGTTCGGACATCCGGACGGCGAACGGCTGTTCCTTGCCGCGCCGAAGCGGAAGGACGGCATGGAGCGCATCGCGCTGGAGCGGCGCATGACAAGACTTGCAAAGATATTATTATACGAACGGAGGAATCACGCATGAAACGGGCTTGGCTCGGTCATTCGACCTTTGTACTGGAAACGGACGCAGGAAAAGTGCTCGTCACCGATCCGGTGGACGCGGGCAGCGGCTTTGATCTGCCGCCGATCGAGGCGGACGTCATTACGGTTTCGCACCGCCACTTCGATCACTGCGCAACCGAACGCATCGGCGGGCATCCCGTCATCAAGGAGAGTTCGGAATCCGAAACGATCGCGGGCTTTCGCATCACGGGCTATCCGACTTACCACGACGAAGTAAATGGCGCAAAGCGCGGACCGAACACGATCTTTTCGATCGAAGCGGACGGACAGCGCATCGTGCACTGCGGCGATCTCGGACACGTGCCGGACGACGCGACGATCGCGGCGCTCAAAGGTGCGGACGCGCTTTTGATTCCGGTCGGCGGCATCTTCACCGTCGACGGAAAAACCGCATGGGAGATTACAAAGCGCATCGCGCCGAAGGTCGTTGTGCCGATGCATTTTGCGCTGCCGAATCTGACCTTCCGTCTTGAATCGGTCGACAATTTTCTGAACGCGGCAAAGGCGGATCCCGCACCGATCGAGATCGCGGTGCCGCAGCGGTAGAAATTGCCGCTTGTTTCGAACTGCCGCGCAGGTTGTTTTCGAACGGCGGTCTGTTATAATACGGGAGAACGGGCGACTGCCCGAAGGAAACGGAGAAAACGGTTATGAGCGAACGGAAAAAGATCGGCCTGTGCCTCGGCGCGGGCGGCGGCAGAGGCATGGCGCACATCGGCGTTTTGCAGATTTTGGAGGAGCATCATGTGCCCATCGACATGATCTCGGGCTGCAGTGCGGGCGCGTTGGTGGCGGCGATCTATGCGGCGGGGACGGATTTGAAGCTTTTGGAGCAGTATCTGGTCACGCTGCTGCCGAAAGACATTCTCGATCCGACGATCATTACGCGCGGCGGAGTGCTTTCGGGCAGTAAGGTCGAGGAAATCGTCTGCACGCTCTCGCACGGGCTCGATATCGAGGACACGAAGATTCCGTGCTTTATCGGCGCGACCGATCTCGAAACCGCAGAATATCACATCTTCGAGCATTGCAAGCTGCACGAGGCGGCGCGCGCCAGCATGGCGGTGCCGGGCGTCTTTTCGCCCGCCTATGTGCAGGGACATTGGTATATAGACGGCGGCACGCTGCAGGAGCTGCCGGTTGAAGTGCTGCGCGCGCACGGCGCGGATGCGGTCATCGCGGTCGATCTGTCGATCAAACGGCCGTTCGTGATTGCGGAGGGCAAGGCGCCGACTGCGCACGCAACGGTGCTGCGCGCATTTGACCTGATGCAAAAGGCGATGGGCAGGCTTCGCAATGATCCCGTCGATGTGCGCATCAAGCCGGACGTCTCCTTCATGGGCCTCGTCTCCACCAACGGCGCCGAACGCGCGATCGCCATCGGCCGCGCCTGCGCCGAAGCGGCAATGCCAGAGATCGAGGCGCTGCTGAACTGAACGGTATTCACACAAAAACGCCGGTAAAACCGGCGTTTTTTATATGCAAAAAACTAATTCTGCGGGAACGTGACCGTAATTTCGGTGCCGATGCCCTCGGCGCTGTTAAGTGTAATCGAAGCGTGATACAACTCGCAGATATGCTTGACGATCGCAAGCCCGAGTCCCGTGCCGCCGGTCGCCTTGCTGCGGCTTTTGTCGACGCGATAGAAGCGTTCGAAGATGCGGTCGCGGTGGATGCGCGGAATACCGATGCCGGTATCGCGCACGGTCAGCGTGTTCTTATCGACGCGGACGGTTACGTTGCCGTTCGAACGGTTGTAGCGGATCGCGTTGTCCAAAAGATTGTGTATCAACTCGCCCATCAGCACGGGATTTGCCTGTACATAGCACGGAGCGCCCATGAGCTGCATGGTGACGCCGCGGACCATCGCGGCGCCGCGCAGCGTTTCGATGCTGCTTTCGGCAAGCGCATAGAGATCGACCGGCTCCTCCTGTCCCTTGATGTCGCGCTCCTCGAGTTCGGAAAGGTTGATGATATCGGTCACAAGCGATTGCATGCGGTTCGACTCGCGGCGGATGCGTTCGGCGAACGCCTTGACGTCCGCGTCCTTTGCCATGCCGTTTTCGATCATTTCGGCATAACCGGAAATCGAGGTCAGCGGCGTTTTGAGTTCGTGCGAGACATTTGCGGTGAATTCACGGCGAATACGGTCCACGCGGTCCTGCTCGCCGATGTCAACAAGCGTCAGCACGGCGCCGGCGCGCAGACCGTTTTCCGTGATATCGTGATACCGGAGCCGGATCGCCTGTCCGAACAGTTCGACCGTTTTGCTGTCGCCGCTGCGGACACCGCCGAAGAACGCGCGTACCGGCGTCGGCAGATCAAACACATGCCTGAGGTTCTTTGCGTCCATGTGCAACAGGCGGCACGCCGCCGCGTTGCAGCAGAGTGTGTGTCCGTCGAGATCGAATGCCGCGACGCCGTCGTCCAGAGAATCCAGAATGCCGGAAAGCAGCGTTTCGTTCATCGTTTACCTCCCGAGCTGATAGCCGACGTTTCGCACGGTCAGAATCAGCGCGCCCGCGCTGCCGAGCTTTTTGCGCAGCGTCTTGATGTGCATGTCGACGGTGCGGGTCTCGCCGGTGAACGCAAAGCCCCAGACAGCCTCCATCAGTCGTTCGCGCGTGACCGTGGTGCCGCAGTTTTCGAGCAGGAATTTCAAAAGCGCATATTCCTTGTACGTCAGCTCGACGTCCTGTCCCGCGACGGTGACGCGATGGCGCTCGTCGTCCATCTCGATCGTCTCATACGCAAGCACGGGTACATATCGATTCGTGCGGCGCAGCAGCGCTTTGCAGCGCGAGACGAGCTCCATGATGCCGAACGGCTTGATGAGATAATCGTCCGCGCCGCTGTCCAAGCCCTTCACACGGTCCGCCTCGCTCGTTTTGGCGGAGACCATCATGATCGGAATCGTCTGCGTCGTATGTCCTTCGCGCAGCTTATTGAGAACCGCCATGCCGTCCTCGCCTGGCAGCATGATATCGAGCAGTACAAGGTCCGGCAGGCGTTGGGCAAGCGCGGCGAAGAACGTCTCGCTGTCTGCAAACGCGTCGACGGAGAGGCCTGCGCTTTTGAGGGCGTAGGTCTCCATCTCGCGGATGTCGGTATCGTCTTCTGCAATGTAAACAAGGGCCATTATTTTGCGGCAAGCCGCCGGATCGCTTCCGCCATAACGTTGGTGTTGAAGCGGATGTCCTCGATGGAAATGGACTCATCCGGCATGTGGCACATGCTTTCCTCACCCTCGCGCACGGTGCCGAACGCCACGGCATTCTCCATCTCGCGCGCATAGGTGCCGCCGCCCATCGACAGCGGTTTGCTGTTCGAGTGATTCAGCTCGTTATAGATATCCATCAGCGTGGAAACGAGCTCACTGTCCGCCGGTATGAAGTGACCGGGCTTGATGACCGTATCGGTGCGCGCAAAGCCGATTTTGCCGTACGCCGCATCCCACGTCTTCAAAAGGTCCTCCTCTTTTGCGGTGAACGGATGGCGGCAGTCGGCGATGAAGCGTACGCCGTTTTCGTCGAAGCGGATCACGTC
>JAEEGL015633593.1_pt1 | contig 10896 bp, 5 predicted proteins | sample 9134231 | NCBI WGS metagenome assembly JAEEGL01 (sample SAMN16246548, study PRJNA631951) | gut metagenome | biome: gut microbiome; feature: rumen; material: fiber-attached | host: Bos | place: Iran: Karaj | collected 2018-10
CCACCAACGCACTGACAGCCCTGCAGGCTTCTACTCCTGGTGTGAACATCATGCAGGCATCATCTCAGCCTGGACAGGGCTTCAAGGTGAACATCCGTGGTATGGGTACCATCAATGAGAGCTCTCCGCTGCTGATCATCGACGGTATCAATGCCGGTACAGCCGATAACGGTCTGAATGGTCTGAACCCCAACGACATCGAGTCAATCGACGTGCTGAAGGACGCTGCCTCTGCAGCTATCTACGGTGCCCGTGCTGCTAACGGTGTGATCCTCGTGACCACCAAGCAGGGTAAGTCTGGTAAGCTCCAGATTCAGTACGACGGCTTCGTTGGTTGGTCTAACGCCTATAAGGTGCCTGCTATGGTGAACGCCCAGCAGTACATGCAGATCATCAACGAAACTAACTTCAATACTTACGGAACAGCTCAGAACTGGCCCAGCATCGTCCCCCAGAGCATCATCGACAAGGTGAACCAGGGTTGGGAAGGTACTGACTGGTTCAAGGAGTATGAGAACAAGAACGCCCTTCAGTTCAGCCACGCTGTGACACTGAATGGCGGTACTGATCGTTCTAAGTTCTCTATGTCGCTGAACTACAGCTCTAACGAGGGTATCATGGGTGGCGACAACGCTTCTTCATACAAGCGTTATGGTGGCCGTATCAACTCTGACCATGTGCTGCTGAAGGGCAAGGACCTGCTGGGTGAAGAGCACGACATCATCACCCTCGGTGAGAACCTGAGCTACTGGTATCACAAGAGCCACTCTCTGGCAGAGTCTAACGGTTACTGGAACGTGATGCAGGCTGCCTACATCGCTTCTCCGCTCGTAGAGCCCTACGACGCCAACGGCAATCTGACCAGCTACGCCAACAACCACACTGGCTACAGCGATATGATCTACGGCAACCCGCTGAACCATTTCGTCAATGGTGGTTTCGGTTCTCTGAACCTGAGCCGTGACTTCGGTGTGGGAGCAACCTTCTACTGGATCATTGAGCCCATCAAGAACCTGAAATATCGTGGTCAGTTCAATACAGGCTACAGCGCCAGCAATTATCGTCAGGCTGGTCTGCCTTACTCTTCAAGCTCAACATCTGCCAGCGGTTCATATACCCTGAGCATGAGCGAGAGCCAGAGCAGCAGCTTCACCATTGAAAATACGCTTTCTTATATCCTGCCGAAGCTCGGAAAGAACACCATCGACGTTCTGATCGGTCAGTCTTTGGAGCGCTCTGATTGGAGCACTGGTATGAATATGTCATTTGAGGTTGATGGTGCTAACCTGAACACTTTGGTGCTCAACGGCTGGGACTACAATATTCCCGCTAACTACGAGACTCAGTATCTCACAGGTCATGGTGGTTATGACAACCCAAGGTCTGGTAGCATTGCTTCATTCTTCGCTCGTGCCAACTGGAACTACGACGAGAAGTACATGGCAACGGCTATCATCCGTGCCGACGGTTCTAACAACTTCGCCCGCGGCAAGCGCTGGGGTTACTTCCCCTCAATCTCTGCAGGTTGGGTGATCAGCAATGAGAAATTCCTGGAGAGCACCCGCAGCTGGCTCGACTTCTTGAAGATCCGTGCATCTTGGGGACAGAACGGTAACTGTAACATCCCTAACTTCTATTACTTGTCAAATATCGCATTCTCTCCGACAGACTATGCCGACTATGGTTACAAGTTCTCCAGCGATATGGCTAATACGGTGAACCGTAACGTCTATCAGACTGGTGCTTACGCATCTAATGTACCTAACCCCGACGTAACTTGGGAGACCTCTGAGCAGATCAACATCGGTCTTGATGCCCGCTTCATTGGCGGTCGTCTCGGTGTGAACGTCGACTGGTACAAGAAGACCACGAAGGACTGGCTGGTAACAGCACCGATGAACGCTGTGCTCGGTTACGAGAGACCTGCTATGGTGAATGGCGGTGACGTGAAGAACACCGGTTTCGAGCTCGCCCTCTCCTGGCGCGACAAGATCGGCAGCGACTTCAACTATCATGCAAACGTTAACCTGGCCACCAACAAGAACGAGGTAACCCGTCTGCAGAACCTTGACTACATCAATGGTCAAGACAAGGCTATCTTCGAGAACTCTTCATGGGTATCTCGCGTTGAGGTAGGTCACCCCATCGGCTACTTCTCTGGTATGACTTACAGCGGCATCTGGCAGAATCAGGCTCAGATCGATGCAGCTATCGCTAATGGTAAGGCAGTGCTTGCCGGTGCTGTTCCTGGTGACTGCATCTGGGACGACTGGAATGGCGACGGACAGATCTCTCTGTCTGAGGACCGTCACGAGATCGGTAGCCCCCATCCCGACGTAACACTTGGTGTCACCCTCGGCTTCGAGTGGAAGGGTCTTGACTTTGGTGTAACAGGTTCTGGCGCATTCGGACAGCAGGTTATGCAGTGCTACCGTACCGCTTTGCTGGCCAATCCTTATGGAAACTACACTGTTGACGCATTCGACCGTTGGCATGGTGAGGGCACCAGCAATGAGCAGCCTCGTCTCACGGTTGGCTCTATCAACGACCAGTGGGTATCTACCCGCTATATGCAGAATGCTGACTACTTCAAGATTCAGAACATTACACTGGGTTACGATATTGCTCAGTTGATCAAGGGCTTCCCCTTCTCTCAGTTCCGTGTCTATGTGCAGGCTCAGAACCTCTACACCTTCACCAAGTACACTGGTGTTGATCCTGAAATCGGTTCATCAGGTGGTAAGGACGCTTGGGCTCGCGGTATCGACGTAGGTCTTTATCCGACAGCACGTACCTTCACAGTCGGTGCAAGCATTAAGTTCTAATATAATATAAATAAGGTATATAAGAATATGAAAAAGATATATTTAATGGCAATCGCGGTTCTCTTCGCCGTAGGTCTGACCTCTTGTGAGGACTTCCTCGATTCCTCGAATTATACAGGAGCAACGAATGAAAACTATCCTGCCACCCCTGGTGACCTGAATAAGCAGTTGGCTGCCCTGTATGGTGTGATGAACCAGATCAGTACCAATCCGCTGCAGACTCCCTGGTTTGTGAACTATATTATGTCTGACGATGCCAACGGCGCCGGAGGTACTGGTGACGTTGAGTCGCACGCCGTAGGCCACTTGATGACCAATAAGGAGACCCTTTATGACGATATCTGGAAGCAGGTTTATGTAGGTATTTCCCGTGCCAGCGCCGTCATCTATGGTGTTGACGCTTTCGACTGGACAGGTCAGGAAGGTACCCGCAACCAGATGCTGGGTGAGGCTTACTTCATGCGTGGTCTGTTCTACCTCTGGGGCGTTCAGTTCTGGGGTGACATCCCCGCTTACTGGGCTATCGCAGCTCCCGATCCCTGTCCTCAGCTGAGTGCAGAGACCGAGATCATGCCGCACATCCTGGCAGACTTCACTTCTGCTGCCAACCTGATGACTCACGGTGCCACCACTCGTGGCGACGGTCATGCCACCAAGGGTGCCGCCGAAGGTATGCTGGCTCGTGCCTATATGTTCTACGAGGGCTTCTATAAGAAGGCTGGTGAGTTGGCTTCTGCCTCTCTCCCCGATGTCGCTTTCGACTTCGAGCAGGAGGGTGCTGGTTCTTCTCTGAGCAAGGCTCAGGTGGTCAGCTATCTGGAGGATGCTATCAACAATAGTGGTTACAAGCTGGTCGATGACTTCCGTCAGCTCTGGCAGTACACCAACGAGCTGACCATTCAGGACTATGCTTACGTGGCTGACCTGAAGGAAGCCGGTAAGGTTTGGGCTGGCAACGGCAACGAAGAGGAGATGTTCCAGATTCAGTACATGAACTCTAACTCTTGGAACGGAACCATCGGTATGGGATTCTGTAACCAGGTAGAGCTGTACTGCGGTCTCCGTTGCGATACCGACGCTGATGGACGTGCTAATGGTGGTGCTGACACCTTCCCGTTCGGACAGGGCTGGGGTCAGGGCACTATCAACGCCAACCTCTGGGATGAGTGGAGTGACAACGATCCTCGTAAGAAGGCTACTATTGCCAACGGTTGGGAAGGAAACGGCGACGCTGAGTTCAAGATTGCCTTTGCAACCTCTTGCTCTGAGGAAACCGGTCTTTACAACAAGAAGTGGATGTGCATCACTTCAAAAGAATCCAATGAAGATATTGTAAAAGATAAGGAAACTTATTCTGGTGGTACTGGTGGTGACCACTATGCATGGTGGGGTGTATGGCGTTTGAAGAATACCGACACACCAGCTCCTAACGGTAACTCTTTCCAGGGCGACCACTTCTCAGACATCGTGCTGCTCCGTCTTGCTGACGTGATGCTGATGCACTCTGAGCTGACTGGTACAGCCGATCAGATGAACAAGGTTCGTGCCCGTGTCGGACTGCCTGCAACATCTTATTCTTGGCAGAATATCCAGAATGAGCGCCGCTTCGAGCTCGCTGGTGAGGGTCTGCGCTACAACGACCTCCGCCGCTGGTCTGGTAAGGATGGTGGTTCTGGCTGCTTGGCAGCAACTACTCTGCAGAAGCAGGACGGTTCACGTGTGAACTATACAGGTGCTTGGACTGTGATGCGTCACGGTGCTGGTGTTGGTGGCAGCAGCTGGGCACAGCGCTACGCTGATACCGACGGTTTCCTGCCGAAGCCTCCCTCTCAGATCGCCATTGTCAACGATCCTGCTCTCCTGAGCCAGAACAAGGGTTGGTACGACGGAACAGGCTGGAATATGTCTGGTACACCGATTTATTAATTAAGAGTTAATAACTAAGAATTAAGAAATAGCAATATGAAAAAATCAATATTATTGTTCGCAGTAGCGCTGGGCATGCTGACGGCTTGTGATCCTATCAAGGAAGATGGCAGCATGGACATCGACAACTTCACGGCAGCCAACCTGCTCGACGGTGCTTCGTTCTCGCAGTATGCTGATGAGGCTTGCACAACGCCCAAGGCCGACGGTAACTGGATCAAATATGATATCCCCAAGGCCTCTGGTATCTTTATCTTCTACCTGAAGCCAGACGGCAGTGAGTTCAAACTCGCCAGCGGTGGCGGAGGTGGTGTGTTCAACTTCGTTCCTGCCCGTGGTTCTGATCCTAATCAGACTGTATACTTCAAGTATGTCAATGCCAACAATGAGGAAGTTGTTGCTTCTAAGGACTTCACCGTTGAGGTAGCTTCTGAGCTGAAAACCGAGATTCGTTACCTTGCTTCTAACGACTATGGTAAGAAGACTTGGAAGTGGGATCCCACTGTAGGAAACACTGGTGGTGTCGTTTGGGGTAACATGGGTTACTGCGGTGGTGCAGGTGCCGATGTAGGCCTCGCTGGTAACGGCCAGTGGTGGGGTGTTGTCGCCGAGTCAGAGACAGAGGCAGGTTCCGGTAACGGCTTCCTGCAGCAGCTCCAGCACACTGAAGATGGTGCTTACCATGGTGATGGCGATGTGGCAAACTCCTACATGGTATTCACCGAGGACGGTATCCTTACATCTTACGATGCCGGCGGCGGTGTGATCCGTCAGGATGCTTACGCTGTTGAGAACTACAATCCCAATGGTGAGTGGAAGGTCGGTGACCTCGTAACAAAAGCTATCCTGTGGCCGTATGAGATCAACTCCGGCGGTAACATTCCTGGCAGATATGAGATCTGTTATCTGTCCTCTAGCCAGATGACCCTCGTATATCCTGATGGTGGTGACTTCAGTAGCCTCGGCGGCTGGGGTGAAGCTACATTCTGGCACTTCGCCAGCAACAGCGATATCAAGGGTATGGCCTACGGCTATGAAAATGGTAAGGACTGGACTTGGGATTCTGGTGTTGATGCTGACGGCAATGAACTGGTTGTCTGGGGTAACATGGGTTACTGCGGTGGCGCAGGTGCTGATGTTGGTATTGCTCATAACGGCCAGTGGTGGGGCGTTGTGGCTGAGAGTGAGACCGTGGCCGGTTCTGGCAATGGCTTCATGCAGCAGCTGCAGCACACCAATGACGGTGCTGCTCACGGTGACGAGAGCATGGATGCTTACTTCACTCTGACTCCCGATGGTGTCATCACACGTCATGCTGGTGACGGCTCTGTCATCAACAGCGGTTCGTTCTCTATCGACGAGACTGTAGCCAACGAATGGAAGGTGGCTGACCTGCATACCACAGCCGGTACCATCCTGTGGCCGTATGAGATCAATTCTGGCGGTAATATGCCCGAAGTCTTCGAGATGGTCTATCTGACAGGCAACAAGATGTGTCTGGTATATCCTGACGGTGGTGACTTCAGCACCAACGGCGGCTGGGGTGAAGCCAGCTTCTGGCACTTCAAGGCCAAGTAATCGATTAAGGGATTAATCATCTATATTACCGCCCCGCAGGTTCAACCCTGCGGGGCGGTTTGCATCATATACACCATCAACCTCGGCGTTATACTATAACGCTTTACCGCAGCCTCACCCAGTAGACCATGCCGGAAGTCTTGCGGTAACTCTCGAACTTATACTCGGGACGGCTGAGGAAATTGCCAATCCTGACGTAGGAGCCCGCATCCTCCGAATAGGCACCCCTGAAGACCTTCTTCAGATGGGCAGAGATCTCCTTCAGCGACATCCACTGGCCACCGTCGGGATGGCTCATCGACGTCCCTTCGGGTTTCTTGAAGACCGACATCAGCTGCTCACCGAGTTGCGTCAGACGCTGGTACTTCAGGTTATGTTCCATCAGCTGGTGTTCTTCCTCACGGGTCAGATGATAGCGGAGCCGCTGTGCCGACACCTCATACTCTAACTGGGCATAGAGCTGGGGATAGTCGATGGGACTCTCGAAGTCGATGTCGCCCTCCACCGTTACACAGATAAACCTGCGACTGCCACTGGGATCCGTCAGCGGCATACTCTCGTTGGTGGTGCCGATGAACGAGGCATAGCGGCGATGGCTCGAATAGGCCTTGCCGTAGGGCGGACGGTATTTCAGGTCGGAGGTAGAGACAAGATACTTCAGCACGACCTGCTGGCGCTGGGTGATCTTGTCGAACTCATCGAGGTTGATCAGCGCAAACGATGTCAGTCCGAGGTTCAGATCACTCTCATTCTTGAAGTTGATACGGTCGTTGTAGTACTCCCGCTGGTCCCTGGGCAAGAGGATCCGGCAGAACGACGTCTTGCCACAGCCCTGACGACCAATCAGGACAGGAACAAGCGCATTGCCTGTCAGCTGTCCTTTCCCTCGCCACATGGCCACCATCGACCGCATCCAGATATGGAACAGGCGGGGCCAGTCTTTATAATCGGTCTTGATACGACGGGCCAACGGCTCCACACGGTCCTGTCCGTCCCATTTCGGCAGATGGTCGAGGAAGTCGGTCATCGGCTCGTAGAGCGGGATGTCGTTCGAGTTCACATAGCGGCTGATGTCCTTGTCCCAGCACTTCACACCCTGCGACAGAGCCCTCATCGTGATGGAGTTCTTCGCCTCGTCCGTCAGGTCCTGATACGAGAAGCCAAGCCCCGTCCGCATCCTGTATTCCGCCACGCCCCGCATCACGTTCTTCCTCAACTCGTAGTTGGCGTTGAGGAACATGTCGACCTTCATCATCAGCAACGTCTCCGACGGCACATGCTTCAGCGGTTTGGCGAGTCCCTTCCTCCGTCGGTACTGCTTCTCATGCTCCTCACGGTAGGCATTGTCGAAAGCCATCGTCACTACATCCCTAATCTGACCGAAGTGCAGGTCGTAGAGCGCCAGCCGCCTGGCGAATGCCATCGGTAGTCCGGACTCCTGACAGTAGCCCGCCAGACGGGTGAGCAGCAGATGACTGCGGTCATCGTCTTCCGTCAAGCCCGTCACATCGTCCTTCGCCTTCGACAGACAGTACTCATAGATCAGCTCCATCGCATGGCGGTCATCGTGGCCAGGCATCAGCGTTCCCTCCTTTTCTATAATAGGAACGACGGTCTGGACAGCCTTGAGCGTCTCCGTCGCATCGGCATAGAAGGGTTGCGACCTGGGGTCGAAGTACAGTTCCGCATCACAGCTCATGAAACAGTCGCGGTCGAGTGTCGGCTCCAGTTTCTCGATGGTCACGCCGAGCTGCATGTTATAGGCCATGCGGGCCTTCTCGTAGAGGTTCGTATGGAAGCGTCTGATGTCATCGTCAGCCTCGGGCAGTCCACCGTCGTAGCACTCTCCTCGGCATATGATCTTCACCGACCTCCCACTGGCGCCGACGAAAGCGAGCATCGTCTGGGGAATCTGACTCGCCCCTTGTCTGACGGCCTCCGCCTCCTCGAAGGCAGCGAGGTTGTTCACTTCGAGCAGCACCAGGCCGTTGTAACTGCGCATCAACCGTTGTTTGTTCCTGTTCTCCCAGGCCGCTGCGAAGCAGACACTGGGCAGGCCCTGTGTATAATAGGACAGGAAACCGTCGCCACCTTCGTATTTCTTGCGCACTTCTGCCAACGGATAGACCTCGCGCACCTGACGACAGATGTCGCCAAAGGCCTGGTCTCGGATCATCGTCATAGCCTCTTCCAAATCTATCATCCTGAGTGTCTGCGTGTTACGGACTTGTCTTAGAATCGTAATCTTCATCATTGTTAAGTGTTTTGTCATTTCTTCCGGCAAAGGTACAAAGATTATTTTGATTATGCAAATAATTGGATAAGAAAATACAAAACAAGCATACATACCTACATTTCTGCATTAGTCCTCTATTTTTCAGATGTTTATCTTATGTATGGTACCTACATATACTACGTCAGTCCTACATAAAATGACCATATTCTTCACTTTTAAGGAGGTAGGTCTATGGTATTAGAGATAGTGTTTCACTATTATTCCAGTAATGGAAACACATTGTATCAATTAGAGAAACACATTGTTTCCGCTGATGAAACAAAGTGTTTCCATTATTGGAATAAATATGGAACATATTGGTTTATAGGTATTTAAACTATTCTTACGTATGTATTTAGACCTAAAATAGATACGTTTATGTATGGTGAACACATATTATGTAGGCATCATACATCATGTAAAATGCTTAAATACAATATGATAAAAAGGAAATGAAGGAATGTATAGTGAAATTATAATTTGGAATAGAAATATTTGCATAAGTCCGACAAAATTCGTACCTTTGCATCCGAAAATAAAATCAACCACGATATGAAACAGTCAAAAGTCCCCACACCGACGAGAGAAGAGGTGTTCCGCCGGAAGGCCGCCACCTATACCGTATGCTACAGCACCACCTGTCCTCACCGCGACCACTGCCTGCGCAGTCTGCTCAGCCCCTATGTCCCACAGGACAAGATGATCTGTGCCAGCATCAGCCTCAGCCATCCCAAGACCCAGCAGGCCGACTGTCCCATGTTCCGCAGCGACCAGCCCGTCCGCATGGCTCAGGGATTCATCGACCTCTATTATGATATACCAGGCCGTCTGGAGGTTGCCATCAAACAGCATCTCATCAGCACCTTTGGTCGAAAGCGCTACTATCAGTACCGTAACGGCAGTCGTCTGATCCCACCCGAGACGGAACAATACATCCGCAAGACCCTCCTCCGCTACGGCTGGACCGCCGAACCCCAATTCGACGACTTCGTCGAGGAGTATCAGTGGTGAGCCTCCCTGAAGGCATCCATGATGACAGTGGGACGATGGTTGCGGAAGGCACCGAGACGGTAGTGGCCCTCGGCCTCGGGAGCCCAGTAGAAGACACCCTCACAATGGCCGCCGGTCTGGGTACGTGCCGCCTGGATGAGACGCTGCATGAACTGTTTGCCAGCCTCTGGACGGTCTGCGTCGTAGCCCGTCTCAACGATCATCAGCGGTGTGTGGTACCTGTCGTAGAGGGCGTTGATGTTGGCGATGGCCCGTTCCAGGGTCTCGTCCTCACTTGAAGTCAGCTTGGCCTCGATGTCCCAATAGGGATAGACGCTGAGACCGATCATGTCCCACTTGGTGCCGTACTGTCGCAGTCCGTCGAAGATAAAGTGATAGCGGTGGGGATCGCAGGCGGCGTCGAGGTGTACGATGCAGATAGCCTCAGGGAAGATCTCCTTCACGGCATCGTAGCCTGCCTGAGTGAGTCCTGCGTATTGCTCCATGTTATCCTGCGCCCTACCCATCGGCCAAAGGAAGCCATTGGTGGTCTCGTTGCCCACCTGAACCCATTTCACCTCTATATCATTGTCTTTCAACAGCTGCAGGGTTTCGCGGGTATGTTGGGCCAGCGCCGCCTTCATACCATCATAGTCGAGCTGTTCCCAGGCCTTTGGCGGATACTGTTTGCCGGGGTCTGCCCACCAGTCGCTATAGTGAAAATCGATCATCAGGGCCATATCGTGCTGTTTGGCACGGAGGGCCATCCTGAGCACATCCTCCTTGCTGCAGAGGCTGTCCTTGGGATTGACCCAGACACGCAGCCTGACGGCGTTGAGACCATACTCTTTCATAAGGGCCGTATTCTCGCGGGGCTCTCCCTGGGCGTTGTAAAGGGGAACATGCCGTTTCTCCAGAGCCGTCGTGCCGCTGATGTCGGCACCCAGCCAGAACGTCTGTGCCTTCACTGGCGACACCAGCAACAAAAATAAAAAGAGGAACATGGATATCCAAGGATAAAGACAGAATCTGTTTAGCGATAAGTGACGGGCCATAATGTAAGAATTTTAAGTTTTTGATGGCAAAGTTACGAAAAAACGAGGGAAATGCAAAAGAAATACTTGATTTTCTTTTCATTTCCGAGTGCCAAGTAAGTTCGGTGAATACCAAAGTTACAAAAAAAGCTTGTAACCGCGAAGCGATTTTGGAAGATTAACGCAATTCAGCCTAAAATAAAGGCAAGACGGGGATTTAGAGCCCCTTGATAAGGGGCGGCTACAATGCAGGGATATGCAAATTGGG
>JAEEGL015994840.1_pt1 | contig 10896 bp, 5 predicted proteins | sample 9134231 | NCBI WGS metagenome assembly JAEEGL01 (sample SAMN16246548, study PRJNA631951) | gut metagenome | biome: gut microbiome; feature: rumen; material: fiber-attached | host: Bos | place: Iran: Karaj | collected 2018-10
CGGATTGCTTCTCTTCCTGACTTCGAACAGTTCGTTCAGGTGATCGAAGTAAGCCTTTATGTCTTTATCCCCTTCCTTGTATTTGTTAAGCAGGACCGGTCCGTAGCAGGCCTGTTCTGCAGTTAACGCCGTGCTGATTCCCTTAAAGACAACGCGCATACAATTATAGAATATATCCCTGTCATAACAAACCTTCTCATCCTCGAAAATAAATCCCGTTTTTGCAAGGAAATTCCTTACGGTCTCGTTGGATTTCTGAGGCTGGAGAACGAATGTCACATTCTCTAATACACTATAACCGTTGTCTTTGATCGCGTGTGTGATTATATCGATGATGTTAAGACCGCCCATTCCGGCGATGACGACAATGTCGCCTGCTCTTAACGGGACGCCCTTAAGACCGTCAGTAACAAATACTTCCGAGCATTCACCGAAACCTGCTTCGGTCAGTGCATCCATGGATCTCTGAGCGGGAGCCTTATGGATCTCAGTACAGACGGCAGATGCGGCAACGCCTTCTTCAAGGCTCCTTACAGCCAGATATCCGTGATCGGAACCAACGTCAATGACTCTGGTGTTTTCCTTACCTTCAGCAGCAGTCTTAACCTGCTCAAATACCATCTCAAGTCTTATAGGCAGGACCTGCATCAGAGTTCACCTATTCTTTCTCTTAACTGCAGTTTGTAGTCAGCAAGACGTCTTAATGCCTCATCGATCTTTGCTTTGCCTTCAGCATCACAATTAGCCCTGATGCTGAGCAGATGCTCTTCCTCACGGTTGATGATGCCTGTCCTGACCTTAAATAACAGCGTCAGATACATGTCTCTCTTGATCTCGACATTTGCACTCTTATCAGCTGTCTCAACAGCACGGAGCATTACGTCCTCTGCAGGCATTCCGTTGATGGTGAGCCTTGAGAAATAATCGCTCATCTTTGCGAACAGCGTCTCATTCTTACCGTCAAAGACATTAAGGAATATCCTGACAAGCTCTTTTATCGTATCACCTGCGAAATCATCTGGTCTGATTATGTCTTTTGGATCTTTGATTATCTTCTTGTCTGCAAGTGCGCTTCCCAAAGACATTGCATAAGCAAAGAGCTGTATCTCTTCAGTTGATGCTGTATCAACGATCTTCTTATATTCACGTTCCGGAACAGGTTCGGATACGTCCTGAACCTCCTGGGGCATGTTGTCTTCGATATCTGCAGCGTTATTGCGCTTACTGATATCTTCCCTTCTCTCACGCTCCAGTGCCCTGGAGTTAGATAATTCCTGCTTCTTATCCTCAATCTGGGCATAACGCTCCATCTGGCTCATGACTGCCTGCTGCGTAGCGCCGAGGAAAGGCGCGGCAACGCCTGCCATTCTGGACTTCTTAATGTCGTCATTCATCCATGAACCGTAAATACAGATATCTTCCTGATATCTTCCGCGGTCGAGATTGCCTGTCTCGGGATCCGTATTATCGTTCTTTGCTCTCTCGAGCAGATAATCCTCAACATAGAGAGCGTTCTTAACGACGTCTTTGAACTTATCCGCGCCGTTAGTCTTTATGTATTCATCAGGGTCCTTACCGTCAGGAACCTTTGCGATCCTGATGCGGATATTGATGCCCGTGAGTTTTTTAAGGTATTCCATCATCATCTTGATGGCTCTTAAAGCTGCCTTCTGACCCGCGGCATCTGCATCGAAGAAGAATACAACCTCATCGGCATATCTTGAGCAGAGCTTTAACTGGCTGTCAGTAAAAGATGTACCTAGAGCAGCTACGGTGTTCTTAAATCCCGCAACATGCATTGCGATGGCATCCATGTAGCCCTCAACAACAATGAGCTGACGTGACTGCTCTTTTCTCGCGAAATTCATTGCATACAGATGATTCTGCTTGCTGTATACGATCGAATCAGGCGAATTAACATACTTGGGCTTCTCATCGCCCAATGCTCTTCCGCCGAAAGCAATGATCGTGCCGAACGAATCAAATATCGGGAACATGAATCTTCCGCGGAACAGATCGTAAGGCTTGCCTGTCTTAGGTGACTTCTGGAAGATACCGGAACTTAGCATCTCCTCGTCCGTATACCCTTTACCTTTGAGGATGTTATATAAACCGCCGTTGATCGGAGAATAACCCAATCCGAAATTATCGATAGTCTGTTTGGATAATCCTCTCTTTGCGGCATATTCACGGGCAGGCTGACCGATAACTTCATCATTGAAAGACTTGTAGTAGTACTTCGCAGCTTCCTTAAGAATATCTTTCGCGCGGTTCTTAGCTTCCTTCTGAATGTTCTCTCCGGAATAACCGGTCTCGGGGATCTCGACTCCGTAAAGGCCGGCCAGATGCCTGATGGCCTCAGGATAGCTCATATGCTCGATCTCCATTATAAACTTAATGGAATTGCCGCCCTTACCGCATCCGAAACAGTGGAAGATATTCTTGGACGGATTTATCGAGAATGAAGCAGTCTTCTCTGAATGAAAAGGACAGAGGCCCCAGAGATTATTGCCCTGACGCTTGAGCGCAACATAACGGCTCACAACGGATTCGATGTCCGCTCTGGTAAGCACCTCATCTATTATGTTGTCAGGTATCAATCCCATAAAGACCTCAGTTAGTAATTAAAAGGCCCGGTAATATGCCGGGCCTGGATAAACAGCCGATAAATAAGATATCAGTCTTCGTCTTTAGACTTCTTTTCCTTCTTCTTGCCGAACAGACTTGTCTTCTCAGGCTCATCAACCTTCTTGATAGAACCGTCGGGATTGAGATTCTCTCTCTTAACAACTGTCTGGATAGCGTTCTTTGTGAAAGTAACAAGTGTGTTTGCTGCAGATGTGGAGATCGTGATCTGGTCATCCTTGATGTTAGCAACAAAACCTACGAGACCGCCGATAGTAACAACTCTGTCGCCTACCTGGAGCTTATCCATCTGCTCCTTGAGTTCCTTATCCTTCTTCTTCTGAGGTCTGATGAGAATAAAATAAAAGACCACAAACATAACGACAAGGAGCGCAAGGGATGCAAAAGATCCCATCATCTCGCCATTCTGGCCTGAGAGCAGTCCTGCAAGGCCGGTTTCACCTTCAAAAGTAAACATTATTATATTTCCTCCAAATAATTATTCGCCTGTGTACTCAGCAATTATATCAGACATATTGAAATATCCATTCGCTTTTCCGGACATAAATTTTGCAGCTCTGAGAGCGCCCTTCGCGAAAACATCTCTTGTCTGGGCTCTGTGGCTGATCGTAACGATCTCCTCATCGCTGATGAACATTGCATCATGGTCACCTACGATGTTTCCGCCTCTGATGGATGAGATGCCGATCTCATTCTTGGATCTGGCCTTATTTACACTATGTCTTTCAAATACATATTGAGCCTCATCAGGCATCTCCTGCTTGATCGCATCAGCGATCATCATTGCAGTACCTGAAGGAGCATCGAGCTTTCTGTTGTGGTGAGCCTCAACGATCTCGATATCGAATTCGGGATAAAGGATCTTTGTAGCCTGCTTGCAGAGCTCGATCATGAGGTTGATTCCGATGCTCATGTTGGCAGATCTGAATACTGCAATCTCTGAAGATGCCTTATCCAGTTTTGCAAGTGTCTCATCAGAAAGTGCTGTTGTGCAGCAAACGATAGGCTTCTTGCGTGCAAGAGCAAAATCAAGGATTGCTGGAACTGCCTTAGCATTGGAGAAATCGATGATTACGTCGAAATCTTCATTGCATTCCTTAAGATCGGAATAAACCGGGAACTTATAGTCAGGGTTTGATACGATATCGCCGCCTGCAGTTATCTCATATTCATCGCTGCCGGAGCAGAGGTTAACGATAACCTTACCCATTCTGCCGCAGCAACCGTTAAGAAAAATCTTTGTCATACGTTTTCCTGTACCTTTGCAATTACTTTGCGAGGAATTCCTTCATAGCTGAGAGGTCATACTTTGCAAGAACATCAACAACCTTATCGTGGTTAGCCTTGCTCATCTCGCAGAGAGGAAGTCTGCAGGGACCTGCATTCCAGCCGAGAATGTTCATAGCTTCCTTAACAGGGATAGGATTAACTTCGCAGAACATAGCCTTAACAAGAGGAATGAATGCGATCTGCTGATCCTTAGCTTTCTCTGTATTGCCGTTCATGTAATCGTGGATCATCTCGGATGTTTCCTTAGGCATAATGTTTGCAATAACAGAGATAACGCCCTTAGCGCCGAGTGAGATCATCGGAACAGCGAGTCCGTCCTCACCGGAATACAGAGCATATCTGTCACCGCAGAGACTGTAGATCTCAGGAACCTGACCGAAGTTGCATTCCTTAACACCGATGATGTTCTCGCACTCAGAGAGTCTTAAGAGAAGCTCAGGTGAAATATTAACGTTAGTTCTGGAAGGAACGTTGTAAAGGATGAGAGGCAGATTCGGAACTGCATCAGCAACCATCTTATAATGACGGTAAAGTCCTTCCTGTGTGCACTTGTTGTAGTAAGGAGTTACGAGCAGAGCAGCATCTGCACCGAGTGCCTCAGCCTGCTTTGTGAGCTCAACACAGTAAGCTGTGTCATTGGAACCTGTTCCTGCGATTACGGGAACGCGGCCTGCAACAGTATCAACAGCACACTTAATAGCTGCGATATGCTCCTCGTGGTTCATCGTAGCAGCTTCAGCGGTTGATCCGCAGATAATGATAGCATCGATCTTCTGAGCGATCTGGAATTCGATCATTCTCTTGAGCTCATCAAAATTGATTCCGCCATTCTCAAAAAACGGAGTAACGATAGCAACACCGGCACCTTCAAATACAGGCTTGGACATATGATTGCCTCCTAAAGAAAACTTGAAAAAGATACGGTTAAAAACCCTAAATCCTCATTCTGATAATGGATTTTATCACCTAATATAAATAGTAGTCAATTTATATTTGTGGGGTGTACATATGTACTTCCACAGCGTACAATTCGGGCTTTTTAGCCTTCCTGAGGGTCGTTGTCGAACGACATCGGGAACTTGGTGTGATCGAAATCCTCGATGAGTCTTTTGAACACCCCGTTTATCGCCGATTTGTTGGCTGCCTTTATTACAAACGACATCCTGTACTTACCCCTCAGTTCATAGATAACGCAGGGAATCGGCCCGAAAACCTCAAACGCATACCGTTTGTCCTGATAAGACAGGAACTCGTTAAGATATTTAGCCAAAATATTCGCTCTCTGGATCAGGAGATTCTCATCCGGCAGCGACAGAACTATCTCACCTACCGCTTTAAACGGCGGGAGCCTCAGTTTTTGCCTGTATTCGATCTCCTGCTCGTAAAACGCCCTGTAATTCTGCGTGCATGCGAACTGGAACAGCGGCTGGTCAGGTCTCATGCTCTGTATGAACACTGTTCCCGGGTGATCTCCTCTGCCCGCTCTTCCCGCAGCCTGGGTTATGAGCTGGAACGCTCTCTCCGAAGCCTTGAACGAAGATGATGCCAGCATAAGATCTGCACCTAACACGCCTACTACAGTTACGTCAGGAAAATCCAGACCCTTTGCGATCATCTGCGTACCGATAAGGATCGAAGCCTCTTTATTTGCGAACTTCTCGATTATCTCCTTATGTGCACCGGGTGTCATTGTTGAATCCTGGTCCATTCTCAGAACCTTCTCATGCGGGAATACAGTATGCAGGAATTCTTCCAATTGCTGCGTTCCGAATCCTGCCTTCGTAAAATGCTTGCCTCCGCAGACATTACATACAGCCTCATAAGAAGGGATCGTATAACCGCAGTAATGACATACAAGACTCTGCGTACCGTTACGTCTGTTATTGTGAAGCGTCATTGCAACTGAGCAGTTCTTGCATGTAACAGGTTCTGCGCAGTCCTCACATATCATCGTCCTCGAGAAACCTCTTCTGTTAAGAAGAAGTATAACCTGCTTATTCTCGGAAAAAGCTACGGACATTGCCTGTCTTAACGGAACCGACAACATATTGCCGCTGCCGAGTTTAATCTGTTCCTTCATATCCACGGGAACGATATTCGGCAGCTTTGCTTCTGACCTTGCTCTGGACTTAAGTTCGAGGAGTTTGTATGCACCCATGTTTGCAGCATAAAAGCTCTCAACAGAAGGTGTCGCAGAACCGAGCACCACGCTGCATCCCGTAACAAGAGATCTCATCCTCGCGATATCTTTTGCTGAATACCTCGGATGTGATTCAGACTTATATGAACTGTCATGTTCCTCATCAAGGATAATGAGCCTTAAGTTGACAGCAGGTGCAAAAACGCCGCTTCGGGGTCCTACAATGACCTTTGCCTTGCCTGTCCTTATATTGTTCCACTGTTCATAGCGTTGCTTATCGGTAAGCCTGCTGTGAAGCACCGCTACATCATCACCGAGTCTTCCCTTGATCCAGTTGATCGTCTGTGGAGTAAGCGAGATCTCAGGAACCATATAGATAACACTTCCGCCTTCGGCAATTACCTTTTTGGCGCAGTTAAGATATACTTCCGTCTTACCGCTGCCGGTAATGCCGAACAGCAGAAATGTATTTGGTTTCTTTTCATCAATTCCTCTGAATATCTCATCTACCGCTGCTCTCTGCTCATCACTTAAGTCGTACTCTTCCGTGAATTTACCCTTAGGAGCATCGTCAGTCACAATGACCGGAGATTCGTTATCGGAAGTCTCTTTAACAAGTCTTACGAGCCCTTTATCTTCAAGCGCCTTTACCTGAGCAGCAGAACAGGATAACGAAGACATCAGTTCTTTTCTCGAACACTTGCCGCGTTCCAGGAGATACTCAAGGATATTGATATGTGCGATCGATCTTAAAGATTCACTCTTTAAGATTTCTTCAGCTGTTTCTTTAGATTCAAGTTCCACAAAGACTTCGACAGGATTCTTGTGATTGACGACACAGGAAGGTACCATCAGTTCAACAACGTCACCTTTGGTGCAGTTGAACCTGTCACTTATCTTGTCAATAAGCGCTAACTGGTCTTCCTTCAGAACCGGCGAAGAAGATATGAGAGAAGAAATGTCTTTGACCTGCGAATCATCACCATCGAAAACATCCTTCATCTCAACGACAACGGCACATCTTTGGGAGTCACCTTTTCCGAACGGAATGGAGACCAGAGAGCCGGGTACTACCGTGCCTTCCAATTCGGAAGGCACACGGTAAGTGAACATCCTGTCTATCTGCTTTGTAGCTCCTCTTAAGATAACGCTGCAGAACATTGTGATCACATTCCTCCGAGCATATCGAACAGATCGATCTGCGCACTCTCGGGAAGATCGTTTAAGATACCGCCGTATTCGAGAAGCTTCTCAACCACGGACTTACCTAAACCGGTCCTCTTCATGAACTCATCACGGTTCTTGAACGGACCGTCTTTCCTGGCGTTCTCGATATCCATACCGTTTGCTTCGGATACACCGGCAATGGCACAGAAAGGGGGTCTGATCAGCTTGTCTCCTGCCTTGGCAAACTTCTTGCCGAGAGAATCTTCAAGTGTGATCGGAGCAAAGGTTATGCCTCTTGCATACATCTCCTCAACGAGTTCATAGAAATAATACTTAAGCTTTGTATTAGGATCGCCCTTTGCATGCATCTCATCAGCAAGTTCTATTCTTCTCTTCTTTACTCTCTCAGGGCCGTTGCACATCTGCTCGGCATCGAACAAGCCTTCACCTCTGTGAGTAAAGAATGAGCAGTAATATTCTTCAGGATAGTAAACCTTAAACCAGGCTACTCTCAATGTTGAGATCGAATATGCGGCAGCATGCGCCTTAGGGAACATGTACTTGATCTTCTGACAGGATTCGATATACCAGTCAGGGACTCCGCACTCCTTCATCTCCTTAACGTATTCTGGCCACTTCTCAACTTTTCCTGCAGCAACCTTACCCTTACGTACACCCTCCATGATGTCGAAAGCATCCTTATTGGGCAGACCCCAGTAGATAAGTGTCGTCATGATTGAGTCACGGCATCCGATAACTGAATTAAGGTCACATGTTCCGCTCCTGATAAGATCCTGGGCATTTCCATTCCATACGTCAGTACCATGGGAAAGACCCATGAGCTGGACGAGATCGTAGAATCTCGAAGGTTGCGTTTCCTTGATCATTCCGCGTGCCATGTTGGTACCGAGCTCGGAAAGACCTAATGTTGCTGAACCTGCATCCGTTGCTTCTATCGGGAAACCCAGTGCGTCAGTACTCTTAAGAAGGCTCATGACCTTCTCGTCAGGGATCGGAATATCAGTAATGTTTACACCCGTAATATCACTAAGCATTCTCAATACCGTAGGATCGGCATGACCTAAGATATCGAGCTTCAGAATAGTATCGTGCATCGCACGGAAGTCGAAGTGTGTCGTTATGATTCCGCAGTCAGTCTTGTTCGCCGGGAACTGGATAGGCGTAAACTCGTAGATATCCATTTCCTTTGCAATAACGACGATTCCGCCCGGGTGTTGGGATGTTGTTCTCTTAACACCGATGATGTCCCTTGCCATGAATGCGAGGTGCGCCTGGGTAAACGATTCCCCCCTCTCTTCACATATCTTACGGCATACACCATAAGCGTTCTTATCCTGATAAGCACCGATGGTGCCTGCCTTGAACGTATGCGTACCTCCGAACAGCACACCTACATAAGCGTGCGCTCTCGGCTGGTATTCACCCGAGAAGTTAAGGTCGATATCAGGCTGCTTATCGCCATAGAATCCGAGGAACGTCGCGAAAGGAATGTCCTGACCGTCAGGTATCAGCGGTTCACCGCATTCAGGACAGTTCTTCTTAGGAAGATCGTAACCAGAACCGTACTTACCGCTGTTATCGAACTCGGCATAGTTACATTTCCTGCATCTGTAATGCGGAGGCAGCGGGTTAACTTCGGAAATACCGCACATCGTCGCAGTAAACGAAGATCCAACTGAACCTCTGGAGCCTACTACATATCCGTCGTTATTGGACTTCTTAACAAGTCTGTATGCGATGTAGTACATGATCGCATAACCGTTACCGATAATGGACTTGAGCTCGCTGTCAAGTCTTTCCTTAACTACTTCATTAAGGACACCGTTATGACGGTACATGCGGTTAGCCTTTGTATATGCAATATCTCTTACATCGGCTGCAGCTCTTGCGATCTGCGGCGGATAAGATCCGTCGGGGAATGGCTTGATGCCGAATTCTATCATGTCAGCGATCATGTTGGTGTTATCTACGACAACTTCCATCGCCTTTTCTTCGCCAAGATAACTGAACTCTTCGAGCATCTCGTCAGTTGTTCTGAAATAAAGGTCGCTCTGCATCTCTGCATCATCGAAGCCCATACTCATCAACATGTACTTTCTGTAGCGTCCGTCTTCCTTGTTAAGGAAATGAGAGTCGGTCGTAGCACATACGGGCATGCCGTGATCGTCTGCTGTCTCTACGAGAAGTTCATTGATAATACGGATGTCATCAGCATTCATCGGTACAGTACCCGTATCTGATTTAGCAGGATCCTGTCTCGTAATGAACATGTTGTTGCACAGCGGCTGTATCTCAACATAATCGTAAAGACTTAATATCTTTGCGAACTCTTTTGAATCTTTCAGGAATTCTCTTGTTGCATTTCTGTCCTTATTGAGTTCTCTGTATTTCGAGATTACAAAACGGTAGATCTCACCACGCTCGCAGGCACCGCCGACAATAATGCCGGACTTGAAATACTTGAGCAGACTCTTGGGCGTTCTTGGTCTTGACGCAAAATAATGAATCTGGGATTCAGATACAATATGATACAGGTTGTAAAGTCCCATGTTGGAACGCACAAGATAGATAATATGGTATGTAGGCGCTACTCTTATGGGGCTGTCGGGCGAGATCTTCTTCGTGGATTTAATTCTCTCAGGAGTATAGTGACCAACATCATAGTTGATCTTAAGCGCATCAACAGAACCTGCATCCTTAAGGCATGCTACGAGTAAAGAAGCAGACTTATAACAAGCAGTAAACATCTCATCAAATTCACCGCCGTCAGCAGCATAAATAAAATCAGCACCCTTGCTGTTCAATGCTTCATCTACACTCTTGAATTCTTCCTTATAGAATGTCTCCAAAATATCTTCATCTGAAGTTGCAGGCATAAGGAACTTATGTCTGTAATATACATGATCTTCAATATTGATTCCGTAACCTGCACGGCGGAGGAATGCGAGCGTCGTGAAAACATCAGGACCGGTTACATACGAATCACCGATAAATTCCAGAAGTTCGCCCATGGCAAAGTAAGAATCACAGGGCTCACCTGAACCGGGATAGATAATATCTTCAAACTCTGCATGGAAATCTGCCACATGCTCGAAAACAAGCTCAGAAGGAATGACTTCATCGCTGCCGTCAGCATACTCTCCGTTAATGTCGAGATCCACATTACAGGAAGCACCCAACGGTTCGTGCGGTTCCAAAGGTTTTGCATTGATACTCTCATCTCTTAATTCTTCCGGGATCTCATCAGGATTCCAAAGAGACTTATCGATATCGTGAGATGCGAATTCCATTGCATCCTGATCTGATTCACCCTCTTCCTCAGGCTTAACTGCCTTATAGCCTTTAAGTCTGTACTTTGATGCGCATACGGATGTGAATGTGTCACGCAGTGCATCATCACCGTTACGCTTGATAACGATGGAAACAAATGAACCTACGGCCTTCGGTTTTGTAATAAAGTTCAACGATGCATCATCATCAACTTCTGAAGGCTTGATCTTATCATTCTTTACGTCATAAGGAAGATTGTAGAAAACAGTAGGACCGTCATCCACAAGATAACCCTCGCAGCCGAGGATACACTTGATCGGAGGCTCATCTGTTCCCTTACGCTTCTTATTAATGCCTTTTGC
>JAEEGL016525000.1_pt1 | contig 10896 bp, 6 predicted proteins | sample 9134231 | NCBI WGS metagenome assembly JAEEGL01 (sample SAMN16246548, study PRJNA631951) | gut metagenome | biome: gut microbiome; feature: rumen; material: fiber-attached | host: Bos | place: Iran: Karaj | collected 2018-10
GCTTACAAACTTCCGTAGAAATAGTAAATCCCGGAGGTACCGGAATTCCAAGATTAGTCATTTCAGCAAGATTAGCACCTTTACCACCTAATTCACTGCGCATTGCAGCATCACCTTCGGCCTTGCCATTACCGAAGAAATAGACAAACTTTGTCTTTGACATTTGAGTTTCTTTCTCCTTAAGTCACATTAAGTCACATATCTTATTGTAAATAATACCATTGAAAAATATGTGATGTCAATGTATCATGTACCCACGTATCACAATATAACATCAGGGAAACTCACTACTCTATGAATATTTCTTATAAAACGCTTCCGGTATATGAACAAAAACAGCGAATTCTCGATACATTGACAGAAAATCAGGTTATAGTCGTACAAAGTCCGACTGGTTCCGGCAAGACGACACAACTTCCAGTTATCCTTCATGAAGCAGGCTACTCAAAAAACGGAGTCATTGCCGTAACACAACCACGCAGAATCGCAGCACTTTCTGTAAGCGAATTCATATCGAAACAACTTAAGACAAGCTATCCTGGACTTGTCGGATACAAAATGCGTTTCGAGGACAAGACAGACAATTCAACTCTCATTAAAATAATGACCGACGGTATTCTTCTTCAGGAAATGAAGCTTGATCCATGGCTGAGTAAATATTCGGTCGTAATGGTAGACGAAGCACACGAAAGAAGCCTTAACATCGATTTTGTTCTCGGCCTTTTGAAACGTATTCTACCAGATCGCCCCGACCTTAAAGTAATTGTTTCATCTGCGACGATGAACGCAGAGGCTTTTTCTGAATACTTCGATTTTTGCCCGATAGTAACCATAGACACGATAACTCATCCTGTTACCGTAATTTACGACCCACCGGCAATAACTGCGAGCACTGCATCCGCATCTGCAGAAGACGCGCTTTTAATGAAGATTGAGGACATTATCGACAGGGTGATTTCAAACAGGCATTCAGGTGACATTCTGTGCTTCCTGCCCGGAGAAAAGGTCATAAAAGATTGTATTAAACGCCTTTCGCATTCTTCTTTTTCGCGGAAGATTCACCTTGTGCCTCTTTACGGACGACTCGCGAAGGAAGAACAAGAACGGGTTTTTGATCCGGCTCCATTCGGCAGACGAAAAGTAATAATCTCAACGAACATAGCAGAGACCAGCGTCACCATCCCTGGGATTGCAACGGTCATAGACTCAGGGCTTGCAAAAATGAATTTCTATAATCCGCGAACATACACGTCTAGCCTTACAGAGACTGTCATATCAAAAGCATCGTGCAACCAAAGGAAAGGCCGCGCAGGAAGAACCGGACCCGGAATCTGCTACAGGCTGTATACGAAAAAAGATTATGAAACACGCCCTGTTTACACAACAGAAGAAATTTATAGAACCGATTTATCAGAAGTTGTAATGAGAATGTCCGAACTGGGCATAACAGATTTTGAACAATTTCATTTTATATCACCGCCTGCACGCGAAGGAATGAGAAGCGCGATAGAGACTCTGAATATGCTTGAGGCATTGAATCCTGACAACACGCTTTCAAAGACCGGTTTGATAATGGCAAAATTCCCGCTTTTGCCAAGAATAAGCCGCATAATCACAGAAGCAATACTGAAATATCCTGATGTTATGGAGCAATCTCTGATTGCGGCTTCATTTCTTTCGGCACAGTCGCCATTCGTCCTTCCTCCAGGAGAAGAAGCTGACGCAAGGCAAGCTCATCATCGTTTCCGCGACATTCAGGGTGATTTTTTGACATACGTTACCCTTTTCAAGCTTTTCACATCAACAGAAGATACATCTGCATTCTGTGAGGAAAATTACCTTGATGAACGCGTAATGCTTGAGATTGTAAACATAAAGGAACAGCTTGAGCAGATTGTTTCAAACGATGGAATTCCAATTCTTTCAAGCGGCAGTTCCGACGACTACCTTTGTTGCGTCGCTGCCGGACTTATTCAGTTTGTCTGTGTACGCTCCAACAAAGAAAGCTACAGAACTCTCACTGCCGAAAACATCCAGATTCACCCAGGCTCAGGGCTTTTCCGCACAAGTCCGCTTTACATAGTTGCCGGCGAAATCGTCAGAACGTCGCGTATGTTTGCAATGACAGTTTCTCCGCTTACAAAGAACATACTTCACAGGCTTTCTGGCGACATAGAAAAGCAACTTCAGTCAGTTCGCAGAGTCAAGGATGACGATTTCGCCGGAGAAAGCGGGGGTTCATTCGGTGGAGTGTTTCTCGGCAATGCGCCGTCCAAAGTCGCCTCGTCCGGTATTAAGAAAAAATGCATGGGTACAAACGCAGAAAGCCGGATAAAAGACGAACGCAAAAAATCCGCCGCAGGAAAAGAGATTTCAGAAGAAAACTCCGTGTGTATTGGCAATACTCGCTTCGAGATAAAAAAAATCAAGGGCAAAAAAACAATTATATTGCCGTGGAAAAAGCTTCATGAAGAATTATCTGCAAATCCAGACGCAGACATAATGGCGAAAGGCAGTGTAAAAGGAATTAAGGGCGTTATACAAATGGACTCTTACTCTTTGCTTTCCGGCGAGAAATTTGACCTTATACTTAAGCTCGCAAAGTGCCTTGATTTTTCAATCCTTCCGGGTGATAAATGGAACAGAAAGATGAACGCTCATTTTCCTGAGAACAAAGCAGAGATCGCCGCCGCGCTCGAAGTTGTTCTAAGAGTAACAGAAGCAAAAGCTAAAAGCCGTGAGCTAGGGTTTATATGTCTTTTTACAGACGGGAATGGAACTTATTGGATGAAAGTATCGCGCGGATTTTCCACCGCACTTAATGAAAGCCTTTCAAGTCTTGAAATGCTTATTGATGAAAGTGCCGGTGAATTCTCCGAGGAGCAGAAGGCGCGTCTGAATGCGGTGTACAGGAAACTGCACGACCTGTACGAATAAGCGATTACAGTTCCGTTAAGAAGCAGTTTAATAACATTAGGCCAGTGGCATTCAGCGCGAAAAATGTATCACCGTCTTTTTGGAACCGCACAGCGCGCCCCTGTTTTTCCCATTCTGCAAAAAGCCCGTTTTCCGAACCGATCCGTTCAGAAAGCTCTTTGCCGAAACGCTTTTGATATTCCGCCGAGCTCACGCCAGACCGAAGCCTGAAACCCATCATTAAAAACTCGTACTCGCGAGTCGCTTCGTCAAGCTTTTCCACTTCTTGCGGGATGTGCGATATGAGCGTACGCTGCGCTGCGTTGCGATTTGTCTTGTCAGCGAGCTCCGCCACCGAGTATGCCCCTCTCGCCGCTGGACAATCGCGCTTGTCACCTCCCCCCGCAGTTTGGAACGCTGCCCACGATGCCGTATACTCATGCACGGACTGTACGCCCGTCCAGCGGATTTCTCCTACAGTACCGGACGCGCCCGCACCGATGCCTATAAAATCATCCATATGCCAGTATGCTGTGTTGTGACGGCTCTCAAAACCAGGACGCGCGAAATTCGAAACTTCATATTGCAATATGCCAGCTTTTTCAAGCCGTTCTTTGCCCAAAAACCATTGACGTTCCGCGTCCTCATCGGTGCAGGGCGCGTCCCCGGAGCAAACTTGCTTCCAAAGCGGTGTGCCCTCCTCTACCATGAGCGAATAAAGCGACACATGATCAGCACCAGAACGAATTACAGTCTCAACGCCCTCAAGAAAAGCCACGTCGGAAAGGAACGGCAATCCTGCTATCAAATCAGCCGAAAAGCGCCGTGGACTTTTCCGCTGATTGCATCCATGCCTCAAAATATCACACCGCCCACTTGAGTTCTGTCCACATTTATCATTTCCACACATCCAATACTTTCCTATGCAATCAAGCGCGTAGATAACAGTTTCTGCGTCAGCTCTTCTTCCAATAAACTCAAGGACACGTTGATTACAAGACTGAATGCCGACAGAAAGCCGGTTTATTCCAACATCAGCTATACAAGACAAAAAATCACGGTTTATATCAGCCGGATTCGCTTCGATCGTAACTTCCGCATCATCGGCTATTCCGGCAGGAACAGCGTTTCGCACAAAAGAAAACAAAGACGCCAGTTGTTCCGGTAACAGCAAGCTCGGAGTGCCGCCTCCTACATAGACTGTTCTCCATGAATCAATTTTATAAAGACGGCAACGATACTCAAGCTCTATTTTAAGAGCATCAATATACGAATCTGGAACAGCCTTTTCACACACCGATGGGACAGAGAAAAAATCACAATAACTGCATTTTGAACGGCAAAAAGGAATATGGATATAAAGCGGAATACTTTTTTTCACAGCCGACACAAATCAACTAATCAAAAAACAAACAAATCACAACGTACCGAAAGACGAGAGAGGGAAATACCGCAAGAAAGCCTTGCCACCGATTCTGTCTTTTGATACAGGTCCATAGATGCGCGAATCAACAGAGGATGTTCTGTCATCGGCAAGAAGAAAGTATTCATCATCGCCAAGAACAATCTCATCAAGCTGAGCTGGAATTCCGACATTACGTAGATTCTTGCCTTTTGTAAGCTCTATCGTTTCATACATCCTGGGTGTAAGCTCAAATTCTGTAAGATAATGCTGTTCTCCTGCGGGTTTTATATAGAGAACATAATCCTTCATATACACACTGTCTCCAGGAAGTCCTACAACCCGGCGAACCGATGGATTTCCAGATATCTCGTTTTCCGTCTTGAATGCCTGATATTGCTGGAAAGTAAAAAACTCAACGAAAAAGTTGACAGCCCTTTTATAAAACGGAAGCTCTTCCTCGACCTCCGGATTAACATATACAACGGAACCACGTTCAAGAGCCTTGTCAAAAATCGGAATCTGCCACGATGAATAGTTCGGAGCTATAAAAACAAATGAATTCTCAGGAAACTCAGGTTTCATAGCCTCTGACGATATACGCACTGGAAACATAAGGAATTTAAGAACGAGGTTCATAAAAACGAAAATGAGCAAAGCTATATAGATAATTATCAAAACTTTTTTGTGAAATTCTTTTCTTAAAGAAAACGAGAAATCATAAGGATTGGCTGCCATACTGATACCATATCATATAGACTTGCTGTTTTCAAGTCTTCGGAATATAATAATATCTATGGCAGAAGGAACAAAACTTATAGCACAAAATAGAAAAGCATTTTTCAACTATCAAGTTGATGAAAAATATGAATGCGGTCTGGAGCTTCAAGGAACAGAAGTTAAATCAGTGAAAGCCGGCAACATATCTTTCCCGGATTCATTCGCAGAAATCCGCAATAACGAAGTATGGATGAAAAACTGCCATATCGCCGAATACTCATTCTCATCAATTTTCAACCACAATCCGGACAGACCTAAAAAACTTCTTCTTCACGCAGAAGAAATAAAACGTCTTATACGGAAGACAGAAGAAAAAGGATACACACTGATTCCTCTTGATTTTCACCTTAAGAACGGAAGGGTAAAAGTTACTTTGGGTGTTTGCAAAGGAAAGAAGATGTACGACAAACGCGCGGATATAAAAGAGCGTGACAACAAACGCGACCTGCAGCGCGAATTCAGGAAACGGCTCGACGGTTAAATTCTCACAATTAAATATAATTTTGCTAAACGAATCTCAGTTACGACAAAAAAAGCTCGCTACTTACAAAGACTTTGAGGAACGACTACGCTTCCTTGTCTTATGACTTTACATTTTCCGTCCACAAGAGACACGATAGTAGAAGGGACAGCATTGCGCTTATCTCCATCGTCTATTATAAGCTCAACTTCTTTCCCGAATTCCTCAATAATATCAGCGATATCAGTTAGAACAGGTTTTCCAGAGCGGTTCACACTAGTTGAGTAAATTGGAGCGCCAGTTTCGCGGATAACTTCACGGAGCCAGGCATCCCCAGGGCAGCGGACAGCGACGGTCTTTTTTGGCTTCGCAGCAAAGTCGCCCGCGCTCGCCACAACACTTTCATCGGAGCCGTCCGCCGCGTCCACAGCCGTGTTATCACGTTTGTCGTTCACGATTATCGTAAGCGCGCCAGGCCATAACGAAAAAAGCTCGTCGGGAAGAGGATCGTCTGTTATAAGATTTATGTCTTCAGGCGAAGAGATAAGCTGAATAAAAGGTTTATACGCTTCCCTGCCCTTTATGCGGCGAATCTCCGCGTCTGTTTCGTCAACACAAGAGTGCGCATCACCAGAACAGCTTACAATTCCAGAAAAGCCATACACAGTATCTGTGGGAATTATTACAATTTTTTTTGCTTTTAATGCTTCTGCTGTCTTTATGACAGACTCTGGATCAGACTTGAGGTATTTCATCTGTAACTTCTACAATTTCAACGGGGAGAGTTATCTCATCATTGCCGTTCACAAGAACAGCATGCGGTGTCTTTTTCTTTTCTGAGTTCAATGATACAATCATCATAATCACCATCGAAATGCAAAAACCTATGATTCCTGCTATTTTACATATATACTCAGGAAGATACAATATCTCCTCAACATTCAAAACAGTTCCGGTATCGTAAACATTATGCTCGGGCATTCCTATGCCGGTTATTTTAATTATCTTCTCATTCTCGTATGCAAAACCTAAATTTCTTGCATAAGACTCGATTATCGCACGATCTGTCTTAAGAGCCTCGTATTCAGCAGAAAGAATATCATTTACTTTTTGAAGCGATGCTACATTTGAGGTGAGCCTTAGTTTTTGCTCATAAAGCTGGTTATATGCATAAAAACCATTGCGTCCGGCTGTTATTGAAAGTAGAATATATATAAATGTGCCGATGCACACAGAAATCATAAACTTTATACGTGTCATAATCATTTTGTCGGCATACGTTGGGTATTTTTTTACAGATAGTTTTATGGTAATCTCTAAAAAATCACCAAAGTGCGTTTTTCGAGATTGCATTATATAAGATAAAAAATCGTACTACTAATGAAATTGCTTTTTATTACCGATAAGAATAAAGAGGTATCAGATTTATTCGGAAACATTGTTTCCTGACTGGTCTTTCGTAATTAATCAGGCTGAAGCCTTGCAAAATTACAGGATTGTAAATGTTGTGTCCAGAAATCCATAGATTTCGAATACATCTATTATATCCTTTTAAATATGATAAGTTTTGCCTTGGAGCAGGTATGTCATTAGAACTTGATAATATTAATGAACCGAATGAAGAAACAAAAGAACCGAAACTGGAGCAGTTTGGAGTTTGGATAAAAAACCCTCCGCATAACAACCAGTCTGAGGATGCTGCGAACTCTGAAAATTTGCAAAAATCCGCTGTTTCATCTGGTTTTGACGATACATTCGATATTCCGTCCGTCTCCAATTCCTACGACGGTTTTGAGAGCGCATCTTTTACTGACCTTTCAGATTTTGATAGTGATGTTGATGACAAATCTTATTCAAGCGACACTTCTGCAAAAGAGGAAGATGAAAACTGGGATGATTTTAATCTTTCAGAGTTTGACATTCCAGACCCACCGGAGTTTTCAGATTCTGAAAAACATGAAATCGATGATCAATTGCCGCTTGAATCGGCTTTGAACGATAAAAGCACCTCAGAAAATGATTTTACTTCTTCTGATGCAAAAAACTCACAGAAACAAGAAGAATCATTAGGCGATAGCGAAAATATTGACTTTGGAAATTCACAAGACGCACTTTCCGACAACAAAGAAACTCCTATAGCAACTCCAGATGTTTTAGATACAGCCGTATCATACGGTGCGGACGAAACATCCGTCTCAGACAATAAATCCGAAATGACCGAGAAATACGAGGATCAAAAAAAATCTTCTATTGAAAATGATTTCAATGATTTTCTTCCTTCTGCGGCAACGAATGATCTTGATATTTCTGACTTATCTGATTTTGATTTCGGTGATGACACCTCATTTCCTGTTCCAGACAGCATTACCGGGGAGTCATATATAAAGGAAGAATCAGATAAGGATACAGAAAATAATTCAGAAGAAATACCTGAATCTACAGATCAAGATACCCCACTTACAAAGAGTGCCCCAGATGATTTTGAAATTACAGAAGATTTTTCTGGTTCAGAGACTTTCTCAATTCCTGAAGATAAAGAAATTTCAGAACATGAGGTCATCAATGAGAAAAGTATAGAAGATTTTGATACCTCAGCAGAAGATATTTTTACTGAAGTTTCATCTTCTTCATCAATGTCTAATATAATAGAAGAAAACAACATTAACGCAAAGATTCCAGAGCCAGAAACTGAAAAATCCAATTATGTAGAAAGTGCTCCTGAAGTTGAGAAAAGTTCTGTATCAGAACGAAATAATTCCGCAAATCCACCGTCAAAAATCTCTGGTTATGATGAAATTTCAATTGCCGACATTTCCGGTGACATTGGAGCACTCGACGACATTAGCGAATCACATCAAACTGATGCAAAAACAGATGCATCTGACGATATCTTCATTACAGATACTCCTGACAATTCAAGCATCGGGGAAGAAATGTTCGGAGACATTGAGTTCGAAGATATTACGGCTGCTATTCCGGAAGAAGAAAAAGTCATTCCAAAAGCAGAAGAAATAGATGAAGTTGCAGAGGCAATTTTCAATAACGTTACAGAAGAAATAGATATTGATTCGTTCTTGAATGATTCTCCTGCCCCATCTATGGGTGGAACAGAGGAAATCAGCTTAGAAGATTTCATGTCTGATTCCGATTTCTCGGATGTATCTGAATTCAAGGATTTCATTTCTTCCACAAGTTCTGAAAAAAGTGATATCCTCAATGATCCGCCTATCGATATGTCGTTGACGTTCGACGACTCGTTTTCACTCGAAACAAAACCAAATCCTGAAGACGATATTGAAATGGATATTTCAGTAACACAGGATTTTATTTCTGATATAGTGACTACCGGAGATGAAACGTTCGACAACTTTGATGATATATTCGAAAACATAACGGATATGAACGCACCGGAAGAACCGGAAATAAAGACGGAAGAAATCAAGGTTGACAGTAACATTGAATTTGATGACGTATCAGAATTTGATGACCTTCTTAATTCTTTTCAAGAGCCTACAGGAACAACAGATGAGTCAGTAGTAGTTCCTGCTTCGAAAGTAACTAAAAAAGTAGATTTTGATATTCAGGTAAATCTTGATGATTCAGAAATAAAACAAGAGACGATTGAGACACCGGATGATTCCGAAGAAGATGTTGTAGTTGAGCTGTTCACAGACAAAGGTTCTTCGGCAAGTCAAGTTACGGGCGGTTTCTCTGGTTCTTCTGAACCATCTTTCACTATGGATGATCTTGATGATTCTATTTCTTTCGTAGATGAAACGCCCGGAGCCCCTGCTTCATCTATTATCGATGATCTTTCGTTTGCAGGAGTGGAAATTGTGGATATTTCAGACAAACCTGCTGAGCCAAATTCATCTGAAACTGAATCTGAAACTGAATCTGAAACAAAACAAGAACAACCCTCAAAAAAACAAGAATCAAAAGAATCAATATCTTCGATGGGTTTTGAAGGTGTTTCAACTGATTTTGATTTTCCCGAAATAGACGATGCTCTTTTTGAAAAAGCGATGGCGGCTGGCACGCAGCCAGATGATAGCGTAGATAATTCTATCGCAATTCCTGAAGACGAGCCAGACACAGATATTTCATTTGACGAACTGCCAGATACCGATGATATTTTTGCCACTGCTGAACAAGAATCCGCTGAAACAGATGATTCTCTTCCATCATTGGATGATATACCTGATTATACTGCGCCAGAAAAAGAAAACATTCAGGATGGAAATGTTTTAGCTGCCGGGATCGCTTCTGTAGCAGGGATTGCAGCAATTTCAGGCGCATTGGAAAATGCAACAGAAGAAGAGCCTTCATTTTCAGAGACTGTTGATTCAATGAAAGAAGAAGAAACGACTATCGAAGATTCAGTTTCGTCAATCGAAACACCGATTACGGATGAAATTCCAGTAATAGATGAGTCACCATTTATTGAAGAAGAGCCGTTTAGCGACGAAACTCCTATTATAGAAGACTCGCCTTTTATTGAGGAAGATCCGGTCACTGATGAAACGCTGGTTATAGAAGACTCATCGTTTTCCGAAGAAGAGCCTACCATCGATGAAACACCTGTAATAGAAGAAACCCCTGTTATCGATGAAATGCCAGCTATGGACGATTTCTCTATTTCAGAGGATTCACCTAGCACAGAAGAACCGAAGATAACTGAAGAAACATCTTTCACGAGCGAAGTAACTAATACGGACAGTTCTATGGACGATTTCTCTATTACAGATGAAATTCCAATAGAAGATATTACATTAGATATTCCAGAAGAATTCGATATTCCAGATTTGGACGAACCGTTAAATATAGAGCAACCTCCGGTTTTGGACGATGATACGTCATTAGCGGAAGAATCACCAGTTATTGAAGAAACTCCAGTTTTCGACGAGACTCCAGTTATTGAAGAAACGTCAGTTATTGAAGAAACACCGGCCATCGACGAAATGCCAGTTATCGAAGAAACGCCAGTTTTCGACGAATCGCCAGTTATCAACGAAACCCCGGTTATCGAAGAATCACCTGTTATTGAAGAGACTCCGGTTTTCGATGAAATGCCAGTTATCGAAGAAACACCAGTTTTCGACGAGACTCCAGTTATTGAAGAAACTCCAGTTATCGACGAATCGCCAGTTATCAACGAAACACCGGCCATCGAAGAATCACCTGTTATTGAAGAGACTCCAGTTATCGATGATACTCCGGTTATCGAAGAAACACCTGTAATTGAGGAAAACCAGATTCCAGAAGATACACCTATTATCAGTGTAACACCAATAGTCGAAGAAACACCGGCCATCGACGAAACGCCTGTTATCGAAGA
>JAEEGL010559416.1_pt1 | contig 10895 bp, 12 predicted proteins | sample 9134231 | NCBI WGS metagenome assembly JAEEGL01 (sample SAMN16246548, study PRJNA631951) | gut metagenome | biome: gut microbiome; feature: rumen; material: fiber-attached | host: Bos | place: Iran: Karaj | collected 2018-10
CATCTCACGTCCAAGCACTCTCAAGAGCTTAATGAATTCCCGGAACCCTCTCCGGTATTTCATATCGTGGAAGTCCCAGATCTGGACATAATAGGGCTTCTCCACAACAGGAATGCCATTATGGTCCTTTCTTACGGTATAGTCGAATGTCAGGAGATTTAGAAACCTCTCTGGGTCTCCAATAATCGTAAGACCGTCTTTCGCTAAAACTTCGTTCAGCTCGTTGACAAGCCGAAGGCAACGCCCGTGACATCCGGTGAAGCCTCCTTCATCCGTTTTTTGGCCAACTGCATAGCCCAAACGGGTGAATCCTTCCGAAAGCTCCGCCGGATCAACCTTGTCAATGCGGCGACCACCCAGAAATCTCTCGGCGAAATATTTTTTTGCTCCTGAATCTACCTCCCTAAGAGGAAGATCATGATATCGCCAAAGCCCCATCTCGTACTGAGTATGACGAACCTTAGCATATTTTTCAAGAGCAGCATCAGTGCCGGAGAATAACTCTCCGAGCACCTTAAAATAACCACTGCTAATCTGCTCTGCCATCTCTCTTTCCCCCCTTATCTAATATTTTGGCAGCTTAGGTTAATTATAGCACACTTTTCCTAAAAAGTCAAATTAGCCCTTAAGCTTATCCGCTTCGGCCCGGTATTTTTTCACCCCTTCTCGCGCCGCTGCAGTCTGAGCCTCTTGTTTTGAATGCCCAGTCCCCGTCCCCTTTAAATCGTTCCCAACATAAATCCCAACTGTAAATTTCTTATCATGATCCGGGCCTTCTTCTTTCAAAGTCCGATAAACCGGCGTCACCCCATCAATTTTCTGCGCCAGCTCCTGTACATACGACTTCGGATCTCGCCAACTTCCCTCTTCTAGAATTTCGTCAATTTTCACTAAAATATGCTTAGAAATAAATTCTTTCGCCGCATCATACCCCTGGTCTAGATAAATTGCCCCAATTACCGCTTCGAAACAATCCGCCAAAATTACCTCATGCGCCCGTTCTGAACCCTGTTTTTCACCTCTGGACAATCTCACTAACGGCTCATAGCCTAATTCTTTCCCCGCCGCACCAATTGACTCGGTCCGCACTAACGCCGCTCGAAGCGCCGTCATAATTCCCTCAGGTTCGTCGTAATTTCGGTACAAAAAATCTGAAGAAACTAATTCTAAAACTGCATCCCCTAAAAATTCTAACCGCTCATTATGCTCATGTGTAGTCTTATGTTCATTTACATAACTTCGGTGTGTCAAAGCTGTCACCAGTAAATTGATATCATTAAAAGTAAAACCTAGTTTTTCTTTTGCAAATTCTTGATATGCTTTGATATCCATTCTGCCTCCTAATAATCCCCCGCGCGAATCTTTTTCTTCGCAATTAACATTAATTTTTCGATATCTTCATATTCGATCGCATCCAACGCTTCTGAGAACGAAAACCACTTAATCCCCTTCATCCACTTTTCGCCCATCGGCATCTCGTGATCATCCAACGCCTGTACCAGATAAATCTGCGTCGTCATTAAAACTAACTTATCTAATCTGCGATATTTAAAATGAATTTTTCCCAACCAAGCTAAAACCGAAACATTTCTTAACCCCGTTTCTTCCTCAATCTCGCGTCTCGCCGTCATTTTTGCTGTCTCACCCGGTTCGATATGCCCCTTCGGAATCGTCCAACGCTCCTTAGAATCCTGGATGAGCAAAATTTCTACGTCTTTCTTGTTTTTTGTAAAACGAAAAACAATTCCTCCGGAGGTTGGTTCTCTGACAATCTCCTGAATAGCCGTCTTCTTCCTTAAAACAGCTGATTTAAATTTTTCGAGGGCGGATTCTTTAATCTTTTCCGTCGGTAAGGCTTCCGGAACCTTTAACCTTCTCCTCGCCGTCGGTTCCATCGACGGTCTTATCATTTGATCCATGCTTCTTCTCTTCAGTAATTCCGAGCTTCTTATAGGCAGTTCCTAGTACTCCATTAATAAATTTCGATGAATTTTCGCTTCCAAACGCTTTTGCCAATTCAACAGCCTCATTGATTGCTACTTTCGGCGGAATCGAATCTCCACATTCCGAAAGTTCATAAAGTCCCATCCTTAGTACATTCCGGTCTATCGCCGCAATTGAATCAATCGGCCATTCCGGCGCCATCGGCTGTAAAGCCGTATCTAGAGTTGCAAAATTCTCCGCTACTTTGTGAGCTAAATTGTAGACAAACTCCGTATCCCCCAGCGCTTTTTCATATGGCTCAATGTTTCTTGCAATTACCACATCAAGATCGACTTCCGGGTCTTCAGCGAGCGTCCTTAGTTCATATTCATACAAACTTTGTAATACAATAACTCTACCTAAATGTCGATTACTAGCCATTTTTTAATCTTCTCTTTTAATTTATTATTTATTAGTTTTAATTTTTAAATTCGGGGTCTTTTTCTTCGTCTCGAAAGCTTTAACCGGAGAAGTCTTATTTACTCTCCGAGCCAAATCGAGCCTAAGATGACTCCGACGCAAGCCCGTTTTACGTGGGCTACTTTGTTTCTTAGGTTCAGGCATCTTACTCCTTAAATTTAATAGATAATTTTATTCATTTTACCACTATTTTTCTAATTTCGCAAGAGCTCTTTTAATTGCCGGGCGATCGAATCCGACAATTTTTTCGCCACCAATTTCCGTCACCGGAACCACCTGAATATCTTCGTTATCTGACGCATCAATCTCTTCATATTCCACACCCTTAGAATCTAGCCAATCCATTAAAGCGTGACAATATGCACAAGTCGGCGTCGTATATATCTTTATCATAAGTTCATTATACCATACACTGCAATACCAGTCGCAACCGAAACGTTGAATGACTCTTTCTGGCCCTGCATTGGAATTTCTAAGAACAGATCAATTATATCATGTAGTGAATAGTCTATCCCTTTGACTTCCTCACCCAAAATTAAAACTACTTTATCTGTTAATTTTGTCTTTAACCCCTTATCGTTCAGCTTCAACAAATTGGTTTTTTCAATATTATTTTCCAGCCCCACAATTTGCCACCCCTCTTTTTTCATACTTTTTAAGTCCAAAATTATATCATCAGATGCATAAATATCTAGCATTTTTTCTGCACCTAAAGCCGTTTTATGAATTTCATGATTCAACTTTTCTCTTAAATGTGGTAATAAATTAGTATCATCCACTCTTGGCGTATAACCCGATAAAATCACTCTGGAAACACCCAATCCCTCCGCCGTTCTGAGAATCGCCCCGACGTTATACGTCGACCGAATATTGTCTAAAACCAATATCAATTTCATAAAAATATGATATAATATTTTATATGAAAAGTCAAAATATTTTCACCGTTCCGACCGAGACCGTCGAAGGCTACGCCGTAAAGTTAAACGACGAAAACGGGATTCGCGAATTAATGCGCTTAAAAGAGCGCGATTTTGACTCTGGAAAAATCTTTACCCTTGTCCCATCCTCTAAATTTGAAATCGAAAACTATGCCATTATTCCTCCCGCCGCCAAACCCTTAATTGAAAAATATGTCCCTGGTGAATTAACCCTAATTCTCCCCAAAAATCCAAATTTTCATCATTTTTATTATGATCATTTTAGTACTATCGGCATCCGCATTCCTAATTACATCCCCTTTTTAGAAACCCTCTCCGAAACTGGACCCTTAATTCTTACATCCGCGAATAAAAAAGGAGGCACCCCAAAATCCCTCACGGGGCACCTTCCTTCTACTATCATTGATTTTTCCGGCAAAAAACCGAAAATCATCCGCCAGGGCAATCTAAAAATCAACCTAAACGACTATATTTAGAAGTTTCGCTCGCTTAACAAAAATCGTCTTCTTCACTCCCTTATCCGTATATTTCTTCACTTTTTCATCTTCAAGCGCCAACTTCTTAATCTTTTCTTCATCTCCTAAATCATCTACGCTTACCTCTAATTTTGCTCTTAATTTCCCATTTACCTGAACGACTACTTCAACAGTTTCGTCTACTAAATATTTCTCATCCCACTTCGGCCATTCGTCATCAGAACCTAATTTCTCCAACATCTCACTTGCAAGATGTGGCGCAAACGGCTTTAACAACTTCGCCAGCACAATCAAGTCTTCTTTGCTCGCTCCGACCTTATAAAGTTCATTCACATATTCCATCAATGCTGCCACCGCAGTATTAAAGTTATACCGATAAATGTCGTCCGTCACTTTCTTAATCGTCTTATTCCTCACAACAACATTATCTACTTTGCTAATATTATCTAATAAATTAAAACTTCGATTTAAGAATCGGTAAACCCCGCCAACTGACCGCGGATCCCATGCTGCATCCATATCATACGGTCCAATGAACATTTCATAAGTCCTCAGCGTATCCGCTCCGTAACCGTCATTTATTACGTCCAAAGGATCAATCACATTCCCCTTCGACTTTGACATCTTTTTCCCGTCTGGAGCGTTAATGTATCCGTTATAGAGTAATTTCTTAATTGGCTCTCTAAACGGTAAATACCCTTCATCTGCGAAGAATTTACACCAAAATCGAATATAAAGAAGGTGCGCTACTGCATGATCACCACCACAATAATAATCAATCGGTTCCCAATATTTCGTTGCCTCCGGATTCCACGCGCACTTCTTATCGTGCGGCGAAGCATAACGCCAAAGATACCATGACGAACATGCATATCCATCTAAGGTATCCGTCTCGCGCGTCATTTTTTCCAAATGAGTCTTGCCAGTTTTCGAATCTTTGACCGGAATTTCTACCTCGAGCCAATCTTTCGCCTTTGCCAGCGCTGAACGTCCCGTATGATCCGGCTTATAATCCTTTACTTCCGGGATAATCACCGGTAACTGATCTTCCGGAATCGGATGCGGATTACCTTCCTTATCGTAAGCAATCGGAATTGGACAACCCCAATATCTCTGACGCGAAATCAGCCAATCACGCATGCGATAAGTCGTCTTCGGCGTTCCGAATTGATCAAATTCGCATAATTCCGCCTCGACAATCGGCAAATCAAACTTCTCCGCAAACTCTCGATCCCTCTCATCATAGGCTGGTACCGCCATGATTGCTCCCGTACCATAACCCGAAAGTACATAATCCGCCACATAAATCGGAATTTTCTCCTTCGTCGCCGGATTTATTGCATATCCACCCGTAAATACCCCCGTTTTCTCCTTATTTTCCTGTCTTTCAATCTCCGATTTCTTTAAAGCATCCGCTCTATACTTTTCTACCGCCTCTTTCGCATCATCACTTACTATATGTTCTAGCCCCACATATTCCGGCGCCAAGACCAGGAACGTTGCTCCATAAATCGTATCCGGCCGCGTCGTAAATACCGTAATTTTCGGCGCACCCGATTCAACCTCAAAGTCGATTTCCGCTCCAACCGAACGCCCAATCCAATTTCGTTGCATCGTTTTAATCTTTTCCGGCCATTCCAAAGCATCAATATCCTCTAAGAGTTCATCCGCATATTCTGTAATCTTGAAGAACCATTGTTTCATCTTCTTCTTTTCAACTTCGTGTCCACAACGCCAACATTTTCCGCCTTCAACCTGCTCATTTGCAAGCACCGTCTGGTCTTCCGGGCACCACCACTGGTACGACTCTTTCTGATAAGCTAAACCCTTCTTATAAAGTTGTAAGAAACACCATTGTGTCCATCTGTAATATTCCGGATCCGAAGTATTAATCTCTCTATCCCAGTCAATCGCATATCCTAATCTCTTCGCCTGTTTTCGGAAATTCGCGATGTTCGTTTTCGTCACCTCTTGAGGTGCGGTTCCGGTCTTAATCGCATAATTTTCCGCCGGCAGTCCAAAAGTATCATATCCAAACGGACGTAAAACATTTAATCTCTGTTGTTCAAAGAACCGTGTTAAAACATCAACAATCGTAAAATTCCGTACATGTCCAACATGAAGCCCCGCTCCGCTAGGATACGGAAACATTTCCGCAAGAAACATTTTCGGCACGCCAGGCTTTTCAATAGCCTTAAACGGCTTTTCTTTCTCCCATATTTTTTGCCATTTTTCTTCTATTTTTAACGGTTCATATCTTTCCATGAACCATATTATACCATATTATTATCTATCACTCTTTGATAAATATTTAAAAACTTATCTAAAGTTCTTTCAAAATCATGTTCGCTGGCAATTTTCACCGAACCTTCCGCAAATTTTTTTCTTAATTTTTCATCTGTCAAAATCGAAATCATCGCCTTTTCAATCGTCTCCACATTACCAGGCTCACATAAATATCCATTTTCCCCAGTCAAACAAACTTCCGCAACCGCCCCCTTGTTGACTGCAATTAAAGGTAATCCCGTTGCCGCTGCTTCAATTAAAACAATACCTTGCGTTTCAATTTCGCTCGCTGTCGCAAACACGTCACCTATTTTGTAAAGTTCATACAAATCCGGCGGCAAAACCCGCCCCAAAAACTTTACTTCACCGCCTAATCCTTCTTCTTTTGCTACCTTTTCTAACCGCAGCCGATCCACGCCATCCCCCACGACAATCATCTCTGTTTTCGGCAAATACTTACGCGCTTTCTTAAATGCCTCAATCACTAATCCAACTTTCTTTTCTGGGTCCACTCTCCCCACATACAAAATCTTCAACCCATCCTGATCAATCCCATATTTTTTGTAAATACTTTTTGAAGCCTTCCCGGGTTTAAAATTCGTCAGATCCACACCATTCGATACCGCCGCAACCGGCACATCAAATTCTTTCCCAGACGACAAAATCAAATTATCAATTGCCTGCTTCGTCGGCATCGTTACAAAATCACTTTTACCCTGACGATTCCGAAAATATGCATATAATAAAGCATTCACCGGTTTCCTGACTAAGCCCGGCAATTTCAACGGTTCAGTCAGAACCTCCGGTTGGTTATGCTCCGTAGTTACAACCGGAACTCCAACCTTCCTGGCATATGCAACAACCGACAATCCAATCGGGTCCGAAACCTGAACATGCACCACATCCGGTTTAAAACTATCCAAAGCTTTTCGAATTTCTCGTGCCGGAAACACTGAAACTTTAAAACCATTTTTATAATATAAGCGTGGCCACGAAATTCCTAAAAACTTTTTCTTCGGCGGTACCTGGTTAATCTGATCCGGATAAACTTTCACATCAACTGATTTTAATCGCGTCACTTTCACTCCGTCCTCAACTCGCGTGTAATTTTTACCAGTCTGGGACGGACATAAAACTAATACTTCATGTCCTCTTTTTACTAAGCCCATTGCTAGATTATGCGAAAACACTGCCACCCCGTTTATCATTGGGTAGTAAACCGCTGTCGCAATTACAATTTTCACTAAAGCTCCTTTGCTTTATCCATCTGCGGGTCTTTCATCGCATTGATATCTTCGTATGTCCTCTCAACCTCTACATCTGGCGTAATACCAGTCTTGCTAATTGATCTTTCCTTCGGCGTGTACCATTCCGCCGTCGTTACTTTTAGAAGCGACCCATTAGATAAATTAAATAACTGTTGCACTACTCCCTTGCCATAAGTGGTTTCACCCACTATCGTAGCCACGCCGTAATCTTGTAAAGCCCCTGCCACAATTTCCGAAGCCGAAGCCGAAGAATTATTCACTAAAACGATAGTTTTCATATCTTTCAGGATAGCTCTTCCGTTTGCCGTAGCAGTCGAAGTATTTCCGAAATGCTTAGATTTCTGAATCAAAATCGTATCATCGTCTATCCAAAGGCTAAGCAAATCTTGAGCTGCCGAGACATAACCTCCACCATTGCCCCTTAAATCTAAAATTACCTTTTCAACGCCTTTATTTTTAAATTCCTTTGCAAAACCCTGCACCATCGCCCCCGTATCATTGTCAAACCTCGTCACCGTGACAATTGCCGTCTTACCATCATATTCAACATAGGCCGAAACATTATTAATTGCTTCTCGTTTCATTGTAAAATCAAGTTCTTTGCCATTACGTACAACCGTCACTGTCACTTCCGTACCAGTCTCCCCACGTACTTTCTTTGCAATCTCTTCCGACGACAAATCATAAATTTCTTCGCCGTCAACTTTATACAAAATATCACCTGCTAAAATTCCCGCTTCTCTCGCCGGATTATCTGGCAAAGTCCGGAGCACTCTTACATATCCGTCTCGAAGCCCCATTTCCACACCAATCCCCGAACCTACATTACCATGCAAATCGTCGTAGAACTCTGACGCTTCTTCCACCCCCATATAAGACGTATAAGTATCGCCAAGCGCCTCGACCATACCTTTTTTTGCCCCCTCAATCACATCACTTTCTACAATCTCGCCATTATAAGACTCTGATAATTTATTATAGACTTCATCTAGGCTAGACCAATCAACCCCCGAAGAATAGCTAGAACTTATTCCTAAATAGGGTGCAAATTTAGAGAACCAATTGTTCCAATTTGCTCCTAAAACTATTCCTATAACTAGCACAACCGCCGCAACGACAATCGCGCTACCTAAATTAACTTTTTTTTCTTCCCACTTCTTTTCATTCATCATTTTATTTTACCATAAACTTTTTTTATATGACGGCCTTTTTTCTTTTGCCTCTAGTGACAATTTTAATTATCGCTAGTACAATCGCGCAAAGTGTCACCGCCAAAAGTGCTATAAACCAAATCGGACAAATTACGACATTTTTTTCTACTATATCCACATCACCGTTGTAATAAATCGTCTGGCTAACTTTAATTACGCCTAAAGCTGGCAAATCATTAATCTCTCGCGTCACATTACGTGTCGTTTCAGGCATAATCAACTCATTATACTGTCCATCATTGTCCTCTGTCGGCAAAATCGACTCTCCCGTTATAGCATTCGTCACCTTAATAATGAAAGTTGCATCCGCATGCACATTACCTTCGTTACTAATCGTTGCACTTGCTACTACCGGAGGTTGCACTACAAACCCCGGCAAATTATTATCGACAATTTCACCACCACGCACAGTCTCACCCGCCACTTCTGCGTAAACGATACTCGCTAGTTCGAACACATTATTTACAGCAATACTACCACCACCTTGCGCCGCTTCATTAGAACTGACCGCTATCGCGGCATACTGACCACCAGCCGGAGCATTTTCCGGCACATTTATCTCAAACTCAACTTTCTTCGACTCGTTTGGTTTTACTGTACCCGTAGATTCAGGCACCTTAATCCAGTTTACCATCGCCGAACGATCAGAAACCGTTGCTAAATCAGCAGAATAATCCTCTCCTACCACGTTATAAGGCAAAACTTCAATTTTATAAGAAAAGTCCTCAGTCGCATCGTTTGGATTCACGACCGTAATTGACCCACTATAAGTTTCCCCAGCCACAAGAGATACCCGCTGGCTCATTGGCAATACGGTAAAAGCACTACCTTCCATTTCATCCTCCATTTACTTAATATAATTATAACAAAAACTATTCAATTGACAAAATTTTACCAGTACCATATTGCAGTTTTAAAAGTCTCTGATTTTTCGAACCCCTAAATCTCAAACTTAAATCTCTCTGCGCTAAAATAAACGGTCCGTCAATCAAAGCATCTAGCGATTTTAAAAGTTCCCAAGGTTCTTTTCCGTATTCCTTAATTATTTCGTAAGTAAACCCCGAAAAACTCCACACGTTCCAACCTAATTCTTTTCTGACAAAATCCGCAATTTCTTTACAGGCTTTCGGCTGCACAAACGGCTCCCCACCACAAAAGGTAATCCCCGCCTGACCTTTAAAAGTTCTTAGTTCTTCTTTTAAATCATCAATTTTAACTAAATGACCACTCTCGTAATCCCACGTTTCCGGATTTTGACAGCCCGGACAGTGATTTGGGCAGCCCTGTGTCCATAAAACCACTCTCAAACCATCGCCATTAACGATGTTGTCATGCTCTAGCGGACCCGAAAGCCGGATATAACCCTCCGGCGTTTCGATCTGCTTTGCAATTTTGCCTAATGCAATTTTATGATAATCCACTATTTACCCTTCGCACAGCTACAAACTTTTTCAAATGGTACGTCGCCTTCAAGTCTTCCGCAATGTGGACATCTGTCACCCGTAATTACGCCCGAAAAACCACAAATTGGGTCACGATCTACCGGATGGTTCACCGAACCATAGCCAATTCCTGAATCATGCATCTTTCGAATTACTGCTTCAAACGCCTCAATATTTTGAGATGGATCGCCATCCAGTTCGATATATGTAATATGTCCCGCATTGCAAAGATTATGGTATGGCGCCTCAATATCAATCTTGTCAAACGCAGAAATTGGATAATAAACTGGCACATGGAAGGAATTTGTGTAGAACTCCCTATCCGTCACGCCTTTAATTTTTCCATATTCCTTACGATCAATCTTCGTAAAGCGACCCGCAATCCCTTCTGCCGGCGTTGCCAAAAGCGAAAAGTTCAACTTATATTTCTTACAGAACTCATCACATTTTTCACGCATATGCGTCACGATATCCAACCCTAAATCTCTCGCATCTTCATCTTCCGCATGATGTTTACCCACCATCGCTACCAAAGTTTCCGCTAAGCCAATAAATCCAATCGAAAGCGTTCCGTGTTTAATCACGTCCCTCAAAGTATCGTTTGGCCCTAACTTTTCTGAACCAAACCAGTTTCCTTGACCCATCAAGAACGGAAAATTGCGTACATGTTGGTTAGCTTGGAATTCAAACCGCTCTAGGAGCTCATCTTTCACTAAATCTAATTTCTCGTCTAATTCGTGGTAAAATCCTTCCCAATCAGCCTCTTTTCTCTCGCCGAGACAGATTCCGTGTTTAATTCCGATTCGTACGAGGTTAATCGTCGTAAAGGACAAATTACCACGTCCAGTCACAATCCCATCCGATTCTGGAA
>JAEEGL011601591.1_pt1 | contig 10895 bp, 12 predicted proteins | sample 9134231 | NCBI WGS metagenome assembly JAEEGL01 (sample SAMN16246548, study PRJNA631951) | gut metagenome | biome: gut microbiome; feature: rumen; material: fiber-attached | host: Bos | place: Iran: Karaj | collected 2018-10
AAAAAAATATATATATATACACCTAAAATAAATTAATTTAAATATCTCTTTCCCAAGGTTCCTTATATTCAATACCTAATTTCTCAAAAATATCTTTTTCCTCATTACAAATAATCTTAACTCCACTTTTTCTTAAACTTAATTCTTTATCACTTAAATGAAATCCTTTGTGTTTTGCAAATAATCTCATACTTCTATTAAAAAAAGCACTTCCAGTAAAATATAAAAGAGCAAAAGGAAATAAATTTTTTTGATAAACTTTAATATCAATTCTTCTAAAAATATTACTTTTCCATTTATAAATTCCCATAAAAATATAACATTGATTTTCTCCTTTTGAATTATCACTTAAACTTAAAGTATCAACAATAATTTTTTTTTCAATTAATTTATTAATTAAATCATTTAATATATTATCAATTAATCCATCATCAATTCTAGTAATTAAAATATCAATATCACCACAAAATTTCTTTAATCTTCTATAAGAACCACAAACTTCAATTTTAATAATTTTTTCAGGTAAAATTTTATACAATTCTTCTTTTATTAAATTATAAATTTCATCTATTTCTTCTCTTGGAATTTTCTTTATTATATCATTATAATATTTTAATCCTTTTTGAATATTTAATGGTAATTCATTTGATATTTTTTGTAAATCTTCTATTGTTCTTATTCCTTTTTGATAAAATAAATTTGCTTGTTTAATGCCTACTCCATAAACTTTACTTAAAATATTTATACTTTTATTTTTTTTATCTTTTGATACATATTCACTTTTTTTACATTTTCCAGTTAATATAATTTCTTTTATTTTTTCCTTTATTTTTGTTCCTATTCCTTTTTTTTTGGGAATGTCATTTATATGTTCTATTTTTTTTCCATGTTTTTTTATTATATTTATTGCTCTTCTATATGCTAATGCATTAAATATATTTCCTTCATTATTATGAAATTCTAAAATTTTTTCTAATTCATTTGTTATTTCTTCATTTAAATTTTTTTCTTTTTTTGATAAAAATGCAAATGAATTTTTTATATTATTTAATTTCTTATTTTTCTCTATTTTTTTTTCTTCACTTAATGAATTTTTTTTATGAATTTTTTCTTTTTCTTCTTCTGAAAAATTCGTTTCTTCTTCACTTTCATTGTCATTTATTTTATTATTTATTATGTCATTTTTTATTTTATCAAATAAAATTTCATTTTCTTTTTTTTCTTCATTTTCTTCTTTTATAATATTTAAATTTGATATTAATATTTTATTTGTAATTTCTTGAGATAAACTAAATTTATTCCTTGGGAAAAATTCTTTAATTAAATTATCTTTTTTTTTTGACATTGAATCATTAAATTTTATTATATAAGAAGAATATTCAATAAATATTTTTTCTCTTATACAATAAGAAATCCATTCATAATTTAATGAAATTTTTTTTATTTTTTTTAAACTTTCATTATTTAATTTTTTAGACAATTCAAATATTAAATCTAAATTTTTTGGAGAAGTTATTAAAAAATCAGGTAAATTATTATCATATAAATTTTCTTCTTCAAAAATTTCTCCTCCAAATTTTTTTGTTAAGTCTTTAAATATATTTATTCTTTTTCCATTAAAGTCTACTCCAAATTTTATAAATAAAAATTTTTTCCCAGTAAACATTAATTTATTTATTTTTATTAATAAAAGATAATTTAAATAATTATTTTTAATTTTAAAATAAACTTTATTTTAAGGAATTATATTATTATTATAATTAAATAATAAAAATAATATATAAAATAAAATATGAGAAGAATCTTTTTTCTTCATAAAAAAACAAAAGAAAATATGAGAAAAAAATTTGAAGAAAATCTTTTTAAATCTCAATTTAATAAAAATAAATTTTTAAATTCTTATTCAAATTCAAAAAAAGATATTTTACAAACATATTCAATATTATCAGATTCAAATTATTCTATTTCAGATATAAATAAAAATAATAGTCAATTGAAATTACCTAATTTAACTTTAAAAAAAAAAATTAAAAATACATTAAATTATAATTCATCAAGTTTTCAAACAATGAAAAATTCAAATTTAGTAAATAATGAATTTTTTACTTTTCATCCAAAAAAAACATTTCCAAAAAAAATTTTTAAACCTAAATTATTAAAAGAAACTTTAAAAGAAAAAGAAGAAAAATTTAAAAGTTTAAGTGAAAAAAAAAATAAAACAATAAAATTAATAACTAAAACATTTTCTCTTAGAAAAAAAAGTTCAAAAAGAAATAATTCAAAATGTATAAATAATATAAATTTAGAAGAAGAAGAAAAAGATGAAATAAATAATTATGATATAAAAGATTATTATTTAAATAAAAAAATAAGTGATGTTTTAAAAAAAGATTTTAATGGTTCTTGTGAAAAAGAAGAAATTAATTTTTATAAATCATTTTTGAATAAAATTAATTTTATAGAAGACATTGCAATTTTTCCTCATTTTGAAAATACTTTAATGTGGAAAACAAAAATTTTTGATGATAAAACAATAAGAAATAAAGAATTATGTAATTTAAATTTAATAAATAAAAATATTTCTATTTCTTTAAATAAAAAAAGAGGAAAAATTTTATTTCAAAATAATGATATTATTCCTAAAAAGAAAATTCAAAATAAAAATCAAATTTTAAAAAATTTAAAAAGAAAATATGAAATTATTGATTTTTTCGACCAAAAATATGAAAGAAAAAAAATTACTTTTGCTAATAATAAAGATAAAAATTATTGTTTGAATCAATTTTATAATGATAAATTAATTTAATTAATTATATTTTTTTTATTTAAAATATATTTTTTTAAATATTAAAGTTAAAAAAGATATTATAAATATTTATGAAGTATTTTTATTTATTTAAATTTAAAGTATAAATAGCATTTAAATTTTTTTAAAAAGTATTAAATATAAATTTAAATTAGAAAAAGTAAATGTTGATTAAAAAAAGAATTTCAAATCAATTTTCCTTTAGAAATAATTATCCTAATTTCAATAATTTATATAATTCAAAATTTAAACTTGAAAAAAACTTTTCAAAAAAAAACAAACGTGAAAAAATTTTAATAAATAAAATTCCTTTTGAAATTCTGTTTAAAACAATGATAAAATCTTCAAATAAAACTTTTGAAATAATAAAAAAAAATTATATAAATGTAAAATATATTTTTGAAAAAAGGAAAAATTACATTAAAAAAATAAAAGATTTTATAAAAAAATATAAATTTAAAAATTCTTCTTTTTACTTATCAATATTTTTGATGGATTATATTTTTTTAAAAAAACAAAATTTTCATTATTTAAGAAATGAAGAAATAATTTTAGGAAGTTTATTTTTATCAATTAAATTTAATGAGAATTTAATAGAAATACCAAATTTAAAAGAAATATCAAATAACATTTTTTCAAATAATTGTTATTCAATTGAAAAATTAAGAAAAATAGAAATTAAATGTTTACAAATTTTAAATTATGAAATAATATATTATACAATTTATGATTATTTAAATTTATTTTTTAATTTATTTCATAATGAAGATTTAAAAAAAGAGTCTTTTCGAATTTTAGAAAAATTAATAATAAATTCTAATGATTATATTTTTTATAAATCTTGTTCTTTAAGTATAGTAATTTTAATTTATGTAAGTGAGAAATTAAATTTAATAAAAAAATATAATTTTAATAATTTAATTAATGATATTAATTTAGCAAAAGAAGTAATTATACAAATAAAGAATTTTATAGGAAAAAATATAGAAAAAAAAGAAGAAAAAGTTAATTTATTAAATAAAAAAGGATTAAAAAAAATAATAAATAAATTTAAAAATAATAGTCAATCACCTTTAAAAAATCAAATTATAAAAAATAAAAAAAAAAAATTTATTTCTTTTTCTTCAAATTTAACTTTAAATTCAAAATCTCCTCAAATAAAAAAATATCATAGAAATTCTTCAATAAGTACTTCTTCAGATGAAATAACTTTAAAGAATTTAAATAATAATAAACTTTTAATTCAATATTCTTTTAATAAAACTTTTGACCAAATTAATTCTTGTATTAATTTAATTAATAATGAAAAACATTTTCTTAAAAAAAATGTTTCTTTAGAAAAAATTGATTTTTCTAAAAATAAATTTATTAATAAATTAGATAATCATACTTTTCAAAAGTATAAAAATAAAAGTTTTGAAAAAAAAAAAAATTATTTTTCTAAAAAAGATATTTTTTCACGTCAATCAACCACAAATATTACTCATTCAAATAAATATAATTTATATACTTATACAATGAATAATAAGAAACAAAATTCTAAAAAACAAATTTCTAACTTTGAAAATATTTGGAATAAATTTGTGATTAAAAAAAAAATTTATTTACCTAAATTTCAAAAATTTTCTTCTTCTAATGTTTCTCAAGATAAAATAAATATTAATTCAAATTTATATAGTAATAATAATTCCACAAGTCAAAAAGTCTTAAAAACAAACTTTAAAAAATTTGTAAATTAAAAAAGCAAAATTTTTTTCTTATGAATATAAATAATTTTTTTTTATAAAATTTTATTAAATTCTATAAATAAATTTTTTATCCTAAAAAAAATTATTTAAACAATTTTTCCCTTTAATACTTTCAAAACAAACAATATCTCCATTATTTTCATTTTGAACATTAAAAAAGAAAGAATCTTTAGAATGTAAATATTGAATTCCATTAAAAAATCCTAAATATTGAAAATTTTGAATACAATTTAAATTATAATTAAAGACATGTCCAAAAAAGGAATTTTCCATAAAACAAATATTATTATTTTTCATCCAAATTAAATCTCCAATACATTCGTAATTACCAAATAAAGTATAAATACTTTTTTTTAAAAATCTAATATCCCAAATTTTACAACTTAAATCTTGATTTCCAGAAGCAAAATAATTATTATTATATTCATTAAATTTAATAACAATTCCATAATCATAATGTTCATTTAATTTATATAAAATTTTTTTTTCTCTCATATCAAATATATTTATATTTATTTCATCACCAACTGAAATTAATATATTATTATTTATATCACAATGATTTATTGGATTTTCACTTTTTAATTCATATGTTATTTTATTATTTTTATTTAAATCATATATTTTTATATATGAATCATTTCCTGTTCTTAATAATTTATTTTCTGGTAAAAATTTCAAATAATTTATACTTTCTTCTTGATTATTTATTTCATTTAATTTTAGTATTATTTTGTAATCTGGTGTAAAAATGTTATTTTTAAATTTCTACATTTTATATAATCTTCATACTTTATTTCATATAATTCACATAATGAATTTATTTTTCCTATACAAACATAAAAGTTATTATTTAATAATTTAGTTGTAAAACAAATTATTTTATTTGATTCTTCTTCATTATAATTTAATAAACTTTGATTTCTTTTTGATATTATATCAAATATTTCTATTCCATATTTTTTACAATATATTAAATTATTATTTATTATTTCTAAATTTTTTCTTACTTGAAAATGATTTATATAATTTGGAATATTTTTATATGTTTCTTTAAATTGATAAAAAATGTCTTTTTTTATTGTTTTTTTAAAATGATATCTTTTTTCTATTTCTTCATTTGTAATAAATTCTATATTTCTAAATGATTTATGAGTTAAAATATATTTTCTTATTATTTGTTTTCTTTCATTTTCATTCCAAAAATTACCTTCATTATCATATTTTAAAGTAATAAAATTTAAATAATCATTCTTGAAAAAATCATATTTCTGAATTAAATTCTTATTTTTTTCAACATTTAAATTGATCATAAAAAATTTATTATATTCTCTTAAAAAATTTAAAGAAAAAAATTAAAAAATATAAAAAAATGAAAAAAAATAGAATAAATGAAATAATTCCAGAATACATAAATCAAAGTAAAAAATATTTAAAAAAATACTTTGATAAAATAACAATAAATCGTTATTTAAGAGATTTTGAAAATACAGCATCTAAAGATTTTTCAAAAATAATAAATTCATCAAGAACATTATATAAAGAAGTTAAAAATGGAAGAGAAATAAAATCAACAATAAATTTATTATCAAGTACAAATTTACCTTTTTATAATTCAATATTTTCAAATAAATTATATTCAGAAATTAAAATAGAAAATGAAAGAGAAAAATTAAAAAAATTATTAAAAGATGGTTTAGAATCAAGAAAAACAATAAATTTAATTAAATTAAAACAAGTAGAAGGAAATATAGGAGAAACAGAAAAAAAATATAAAAATAAATTAACAGAACAAATTATAAAAAAAAAGAAAAATTTAAGTTGTGATTTAGAAAAAAAAAAATTATTATCTAATTATTCTTATGAACAATTTAAATTAGATTCTCAATATTTAGATAATATTTTATCAGAAGATGAAAAATATATTTCTAATCAATTAAATAATTATTATCAAAATATTAATCTTGTTAAAAATTTAATTCCAAATGAATCAGGTGAGGAAATAAAAAAAAAAAAACAAAAAATTTTTTTTAGTTTAGAAAGATTAAAAATGTTAAAATATAAAAAAATAAATGTAAATCCAATAAATTTAAAAAAAAAAATTCAAGTTGATGATGAGAAAATGGATTTAAAAAAATATAATAATTATTTTCATAATCCTTATAAAAGAAATAGTAATTTATTTTTAAATAATAATATTACTGAACAAAAGATAAATAATGATGAAATGTTTGATACAAGAAAAGTTGTTACTCAAGAAGTAAATAAATTAATTTCTAAAAATAATATTGTTAATGATAAAAAAAAAATACTTAATACTATTAATCTTGATTTACCACAATTAAATGAATATTCTAATATTATTCAAACTAAATTAAAAGAAAGAAATCAAAAAAGAATTTATGATAATTTAAAAAAAGGACAATTTCTTTCTAAAGAAGATTTAAGAAAAGTTAATTTTAATCAAAATCTTAAAGTTATTTTTTCTAATAGAATTGATGATTTAGAATTAGAAAAATTATATATTTAATAATAATCATTAATCATTTTGAAATAAATAATTTATTTATAATAAATCATTGAAATATTTTTTTATTTTTAATTATTATTATTAAATATTATTATATATAATTTTTATTTAAAATGTTTTTTTTTGCTTGTTTACATGCAATTTTAAGTTTTTCTCTTGTAGCAATTTCAATTCAAATAGTAAATAAATATTTAAATTTTATTTTTCTTTAGTTTACAAATATTGATTCATTATATATTAAAGAAGGAAAATATGAACAAATAAATGATAATAATAAAAAATATTTTTATTGTGAAATTGTAATTTCTACTTTATTATCTATTTCAGCTTTAATTACACATTCTAAATTGATTTCTTTATTAAGTTTAGGTATAACAATATATAATTATTATATTTTATTAACTGGGAAATTTAAATTAGATTTTATTTTAGGTGATACTAAATATAATCAAAGATCTTATTATCAAGAAAGTTTAAAATATAAAATTAAATTTATAATTTATATTTCTATTTGTTCTCTTTCATTTATTATTCTTTTTATGAGGATTTTATATGTTATTTTAGATAAATTATTAAATGAAAAAGAAATTTTATATGATATATTTAAATATTTTAATATTTATGAAGAAAAACATTAAATAAATATATTAAATAATATAATTTAATATTCACAAAAAAGAATCTGATTTATATTATATTTAATATTAAATAAAAATAGTAATTGTTCTAAAAAAAAAATATAAACAAAAATAAAAATGCATTATAAATATATTTAAAAAAATAGATTTTCTAATATTGTTTTTTAAGCATATACATAATTTCCATTTTATTTTTAATAGAATCAATTTCTAAATTATTAATTTTATAAGCAGCATTAGGATTATTATTATATCCTCCTTTAATTTTAATTAATTCTTTTTCATTTTTTGTTTGTAAATTAATATTGTCAAGATTAAATTTTAATTTTCTTAAATTTTCAAAATCCACTTCTTTTACATTTCCTAATTTTTTAATATTTACATTTTTAGAATAAATGATTTTTTTTTCTCTTAAATCATTTAAATAATTTATATTTGATTGAGATAAATCTAAAATATTTTTTTTTTTTGATAAATTTAACATCATTGGAATTTTTTTTTTTTTTGGTTTTTCATTTAAAATTTCTTTTATTTTTAAACTTGTATTTAACTCTATATTATTTGAATAATAAGAATGATTTAATTTATTTTTTATTGTTATATTTTTTTTTTTATTTTCTTCGTATGAATTTTTTTTATTTTTATTGTTTATTTTTTTTTCTTCATTTTCCTTCTTTATTATTTTTATTTCTGGAATTTTTTTTTTTGAATAAATTTTCATTTGTTTATAATTCAATTTTTTTTGTATTATTTCATTAAAAAAATTTTCTTTAATTTTATTTTCTTCATCTTTAATATTTTTAAAAAAAGGACTTTTATATTGAGAAATAATTTGTGATCTATTTTTCCATAATTTTTTCATATTTTCAGATTTTTCATTTTGTTCTTTTTTTATATTTAATAATTTTTCATTAAATTTTTTTTTATGTTCTTCTAAATTTTCAATTGCTGAATTCATTTTTTTTTTTCTTTCAGAAATCGATTTTTTTGAAAAATCATTTTCTTCTTTTTCAAAATTTTTTTTCATTTTATTATATAAATAATTTTCTTTATTTAAAGAATTTGAAGGATTAATTAAATAATCTAATTTATTATATTTTTCATTATAATTTTTTAATCTTTTTCTAATTAAATTTTTTTCTTTTTCTCTTTGTTCAATAAAATATTTTATTTTCTTTTCTTTTTCATCTTCTTCAATTTTATTTATTTTTTCAATATATTTTTTTTTAGAATTTTCTAATTCTTCTAATCTTTTTTGTCTTGAAAAATAACTATTTTGAATAATAGAACTTAAATTTTTTTGATATTTAATTCCTTCTTTTTCTTTTTCATATTTATCTAAAAAATCTTTCATTCCATTTTTTTTATTATTTATTTTTTCTTCTTTTAAAATCAAATCAATTTGAACTGTTAATTCATCTATTTTATTTAATAAATTTTTTTCTTTTTTTTTCATTTTCTCAATATTTGATTTTCTAATATTATTATCAACTTCACTTTGATTAATATTTAAATAAGATTCATTAATTAATATTTCTTCATTATTATGTAATTGATTTATTTTATTTTCTAATTCATTTTTCTTTTTTTTTAATAAATTTATTCTTTTAATATTTAAATTCTTTGTTTCTGAATATTTTTCTTTTTTATTTTTATTCATTAAATCAATTAAATTTTTCGATTCATTTGAAATTAAATTTCCACATTTTTTTATTTCTTTTTCTATTTCATTTAAAGTTCTATTATTAATATTATTTAATATTGTTAAATTTTGAAAACTTGAATCTGTTAATTTTCTATATTAATTATATTATAATATATTACTGAATATCTTCTATTTTAATTCCATTTTCTTTTTTAACATTATTAATATTTTCATTTTCTGATTTTTCATTTAACTTATTTTGAATTAAATTATTTTTTTCTTCTTCTTTTTCTTCATTTACACTTTCTTTTTCTTCTTTTTCTTTATTTAAATTTGACATTTCATTTTCTTCTTTCATTGACATTAATTTATTATTTATTTATATAATTGAAACAATGATAAAAAAAATGAAACAAGAAAAAAAAGTAAAAATAAAAGAATAAAATGAAAAAATTTTAAATAAATTAAACGTTTTTTATAATTTTAATATAATATCAATATCTTTAATTAAAACAAATAATAGTAATAAAAACATAATAATCACCTTTAAATTCAAAAGATAAAAGATTTTTTTCACGAATCTCTTGTTTTAATTTTGATTTACTAGGATAAATTTTAATTTTATAAATTGTATCTTCTTTTTCACCGAAATTTGAACAATTAAAATAATATTGTATTTCTTCTTCATTTCCGATTGTAAAAAATGTAGGAATTATTAAAAATTTTTTTGAATAATATAAATTTAATATTTTAGATATATTTGATGATAAAGTATTAATCAAATATTGTCCATTTTCTATATTATATTCTTCTTTTTGAGATAAAAATGATTTTAATTCTTCTTCCAAAAGCTTTAAATCTACATTTTCGTTCATTGGATTTTTTATACTTGCCATTTAATATATTAAAAAATTTTTTTTAAAAACTAAATTTTGTTTTTATTTATTTGTTTTAACATTAAAAAATGTTAATGAAATAAAAATAAAATATTTTAAATTTTCAATACAAATGCAATTTTTATTTTCTTCTTTTACATTTGAAATTCTATAATTATATGTTTTTGTTTCAAAATCTTCTCTATAAAAGGTTTGTGAAATAAAATAAAATTTTGTTTCTGGATTTTCTTTATAAAATAAATTTGTAATTATTGAAAATTTATGTTCTTCAAAATTTGATTGTAATCTTTTTATTATACTACTATTTATTTCATTTGAAATGTCTTGATTTGGTTTTTCTTTTTTATTAATTTCTGGTTTTAGTTTTTCTTTATCGTTGATTTCTTGATTTGTTTTTTCTTTTTTTTTTTTCTTCTCTCTCAAAATAATCTTCTATTGATTTTTGAATAATTTCGAAAAGATCTTTATCATCAATCATTTTTTTTATATAATTTTTATATTTAAATAAACTATTTTTTTATATTTTAAAAAAACTATTTATATTATAACAATTTTAATTTTCATTAATTTTATTATTTATAATATCATTGTAATTATCTTTATTATTATTAATATTATTATCTTTAATATTA
>JAEEGL011702342.1_pt1 | contig 10895 bp, 13 predicted proteins | sample 9134231 | NCBI WGS metagenome assembly JAEEGL01 (sample SAMN16246548, study PRJNA631951) | gut metagenome | biome: gut microbiome; feature: rumen; material: fiber-attached | host: Bos | place: Iran: Karaj | collected 2018-10
ATAAATTAAGATATAAAGAGATGAATATTTTATATTAAATATTTTTATATGAGAGTAATGATATAAAGTATAATATAGATGAAATAATACGTGAACAATTAGAAGAAACTAGTAAGTATGTATCTAGTATTGTTAAAGGTGTTATAGATAAGAGAAAATCTATTGATGAAGAGGCTAATAAATACTTAAAAGATTGGAATATAGAGAGATTAGGTTTTACTGATAGAGCAATTTTAAGAATAGCTATTTATGAATTATTATATACTGATACTCCTGATTTGGCATGTATTGATGAAGCAATTGAATTATCTAAGAAGTATTCTGATGATAAAGTTAAGAATATGATTAATGGTGTATTAGATAAGATATATCATGAAAAGGATCATCATGAATAATAATTATATTACAATATATGAATTAAATAAATATATTAAAACAGTATTTGAAAAGGACCCAAGTTTACAAACAGTTTATATTAAGGGTGAAATATCTAATTTTAAAGCTCATACAAGAGGACATTATTATTTTACTTTAAAGGATGAGAATAGTAGAATTAATGCTATCATGTTTTCTTATCAAGTAGGTAAATTAAAGTTTACTCCCGTAGATGGTATGAAAGTATTAGTTATTGGTAAGATATCAGTTTATGAAGCTACTGGTGCTTATCAAATATATGTTGAAGAAATGGCTGAAGATGGATTAGGTAACTTATATGTTGAATTTGAAAAGCTAAAGAAGAAATTATCTAGTGAGGGCTTATTTAATCCGGAACATAAAAAGAAGATTCCTAGAATGCCACAGAAGATTGGTATAGTTACTGCTTCAACTGGAGCTGCTATTAGAGATATATTAACTACAATTAAGAGAAGATATCCAATATGTGAAACTATATTATTTCCATCTTTAGTACAAGGAGAGAGTGCTAAAGAAGATATAGTTCGTAAGATAGAATTAGCTAATACTTATGATATAGATACTTTAATTGTAGGTCGTGGTGGAGGCTCTATTGAAGATTTGTGGCCATTTAATGAAGAGGTAGTAGCTCGTGCTATATATAATTCTCGTGTTCCAGTAATTAGTGCTGTTGGTCATGAAATAGATTATACTATAGCAGATTTTGTGGCAGACTTAAGAGCTCCAACTCCTACTGCTGCAGCAGAACTTGCTGTTCCAGATATGGATACTATTAATACATATTTATTAAATACTAAGACTAGAAGCTATAATAGTTTAATTAATTTAATAAGTATGAAAAAGCAAAATCTTAGTAGTTTACTATCTAGTTATATACTAAAGAATCCTAATGCTATGTATGAAGTAAAAGAACAGAAACTAGATCATTTAATAGATATATTAAATAAACAGATTAGTAATATAATAGAGACTAATAAGATTAGATTATTTAAGAATGTGAATAGTTATGTTTTAACTAATCCTAGTATATTATATAAATTTAAGGAACAGGCGTTAGATAATATTATATCTAAATTAGAAGTACTAAATCCTATGAATACTTTATCACGTGGATATGCTATTGTTAGAAAAGATAATAAGGTAGTAGATATTTCTAAGTTAAAAAGCGATGAAATAATTAATATTGATATTAAAGATGGTACGATAGATGCTAAAGTAATTGAGGTGAAAAAGAATGGAAAAGAAAGAAAATAATTTTGAAAATAAGATATTAGAGTTAGAAAATATTGTTAAAGAATTAGAAAGTGGAGAAGTATCTTTGGATGATGCTATTGAAAAATATACTAAGGCTATGAAATTAGCTAAGGAATGTTCTGATAAGTTAAATAAAGCTACTGAATCATTAAATAAGATACTTAAAGAGAATGGAGAATTAGAAGAATTTAATATAGAAAATTAAGTTCTTTTTTTTCTTGACTAATATAGTCTTTTTTGTTAGTATAAGCAGTAATAAAAAGGTGATTCTATGGGTGAAAAAGGTAAGATATTAAAATTTGTTAAAAAAGAAAGGGAAACATCTAATGATATGGTTAATGGTGGCGTAATTGTTAATCTTCTGGATAAAAGAAAAATTAAAGCTAAGAACGAATTAACTAATGATTTATTAGATTCAATATCATATATGTTATGGTTACTTGGAGAAATATATAATGATATGTATGATATTAAAGATGATGATTTTATAATAGTAACTAAACAGATTCATGAGGCTATTCTAGAGTTAGAAAAATGTTATGATAGAATGAAAGATATTAATATATCAAATATTGATGAGTTAATATTTAAATTAAAACTTATGACTAGTCAATCTTATTATTTTGTATCATTATTTAATATATTAGATAATGGTGAAGATATTGATTTATTTGAATTAAAATATTATGTATCTTTAGTATGCTTATATATTGAGTATATGAATAGTATTATTAGTAATGATGAGTATGATTATAATGATTTTAATGGAACGTTGGAAGTAGAGTCAGAAGGTTTGGAAGAGGTTATTTCAGAAATAGAAATTAGAAATAAATTAGATGCTTATACGGCTATTCTTACTAGCAAGACAGAAGATAGAATGGGTAAATTAGCTAATGAATTACAAATTAATATTTTAGCTAAATTGATTTCTGATACAGTAAAGAGTTTTCTTAATTTTGATGTTGATGTAATGTTAGAATACTATAATAAAATATTAGATAGATATTTTGAGAGCGGATTGTTAGATTTAGAATCTTATGATGATATGGAAAAGAAAGAAAAAGAATTAGAACCAGAAATTAAGTTACATAAACAATATTATCTTTCATATAAAACAGTTGATGATTTTCTTATTTTTATAGATAAATATGTTTCTGAAGATACGGCAATAGATATATCTAATAGAATGGATAAGCTATTTTATTTACTTGATAAGATGCATGATAATAATAATTTAGATGGTATGTCTACGATAGATAGAACGATAAAATTATTTTTTGATAAGATAATTAATATGGTTGATTCAGATAATGAAGAGGAAAGCAGATTAAAATTTGAAGAGATATTTAGTGATGAAATTATATTGGGATCCATTTATATGATTAATGATGATTTATTAGATGGTAAGATTAAAAAAATTAACAAGAGAAGTTTTGATAATAGATGGATTGATTCTAGAAAGATAGGTATTAATAAATATTTAACAGATATTATTAGAAGAGAAATATTTGGAGGAGAAGATAGGGAATTTTACTCTAATATAAAATATAGAGGACTAGTAGAATTAGAAATTAATGATATATCTAATAATGCTTATTATAGTGGTTTTGATATTGAAAAAGACTATATAAAAGATGATTTCGATAAAATATTAGAGATGTTAAAGAGATCTTTTAGATTAGAAGAGAATGCTTCATATTATGGACTTGATAATATACTAGATGATATTAATAAATTAGATTATTTAGATTATAGTAATGTTTCTAAATATCTAGATATGTTAGAGTATTCATTTTCAGGAATAGATAAAGTAAATTTAAAAGAATTTTTAATGGATTCATCTTATTTACCTATGAATGTTAAATATAAAGAAGGGGATTATATTTCTTTATATAGAAATAAATTAAATTCTTTAATAATGGATAATAATGATTATTATATAGTATCAAATAATAATATTAATGAAATGGAATCTATTATAGTTGATAGTAAATATAGTGATAAAGGATATATTTATGGTATGTTTATGAATCATATAATGGATAAATATAATAGTGGTAAAAAACTTTTAGAAGTTAGAAAGAAGAAGCAAAATGAAAAAAGATAATGATATAGAAAAGAAACAATTAGAAAAAGAAGTAGAAGAAAGTATTAATTTTATTGATTATAATTTATCTATTTTTGAGACTATAGCAGACTCTGTTATAGTAGATAAGAATCTTCCTAAAGCTTTATCTAGTTTAAGAAAGATAATATTTGATTATATAGATGGTAATAAACATATGGATATTTGTGAAGATATAATACTTATTGATAAGATAGTTAGTGATACATATACGGATTTTAGTTCTAATATGTTAGCTTCTGATACTTATAGTAATAATGATGATGAGGGTATGGATAAATTAGATAATAAATATTTAGTAGATTTAATTAGAAATACTACTTCTAAAATAGAAGGTATTATTAATAAGAGTGATGAAAAAGTAGATGATCTTTCAAGAGAAGATGCTAGAATTGATTATTTAAGAAAAGAATTAAATAATATAGTTATGAAGTTAAAGATGAGAGGTATTATTTCTTATAATGTATCTATGGATAAGATTAATGAAGTAATAGAATATGTAGCATCTAACTTTTATCCATTGCATTTATCTATAATAGAACCATTGTTTATAGAAAATATTAAGAATATAAATAATGTTTCATATGAAAAATATGATATAGAAATGGATAAGATTTCTTTACATACTTCAGTTAATAATATAGAAAATAATATATATGCTTTTTTAGATGAAGATGGTGAAGATAAATTAAAAGAAATTAGAGATATAATTAAGAATACTTCTGATTTTGATACATTAGAAAATATAAAGATAATATTAGATTATTTAGAAAGTATAGTATTTATTAGATATGAATATCCTTCAGTTGATATTTGGAAGAAGATGTTTTTAGAATTATTATCTATGGTAGTAGACTTAATGAATAGATTAAATAAAGAAAATAATAAGGAAGAATTAATTAAGATTAAAGAATTATATCTTAATTTAAAGAAAAAATATTATGAAATGATATTCATTGGTAATAGTATAGATCTTATTGATATAAAAAACACAGAAAGAGAGAATCTATTACTAGTTAGAAAGTAAGGGATAAAATGGGATCTATTGTTAGCATATTTGATAATAGTAAATATTTTGAAAAGAATGATAACAAGATATTATTAGTTCAGAATATAATTAATGATATAAATAGTGATATAACAAATGTTATTTCTGGGTTGAATAGTTTTATTGATACTATTTCTTATTATGAAGATGATGATAATAATATTCAAGATCTTAATGATAAAATAAATGATTTAGAAGAATTTAAAAAAGAAATTAATAATATAGATTTTTCTTCTTATGATATAGATAATTTATTATATAGACTTCATATTATGTTAGAAATTAGTCATAAAGATTTCTTATATAGATTTAAGAATAATTTTAGTTTAATTGATTTTGATGAAATAGTATTATTTCATACTAATAATATGGTAAGTATATATATTAATAGTATGAATAATACATTAAAATCTAATTTTTTAAGTCATGATTATAATGCTGATATAGAAGATATTAAGAGTTTTATTAACGATAGTTGTAATAATGCTTATCTTGATTCTAAGAGGAAAGTATATTATTTAAGTTTATATGATTTAATTTCTAAGTCATTTCCTAATGATACATTATCAAATGAAGAAAAAGAATACTTAGATTCTTTAGTGGAAGATACTGTTAATACTTTTATTAATTATCGTTATGTTGATATAAGAAATTATTTTATCGATATATTATTTTGTATTACTGATGGTAATATGTTTAGACTTAATATAGTTGATTTAAATAATAAAAATAAAAAAGATATCGAAAAGAAAATTTCTTCATATAAATTATATTATCTTACATTAGAAAATGTTAGAAAATGTAAATCATTTTTTATGAATGAGTGTATACCTTTAGATAATAGAAATATTCTAGAAGATAATTTTGATTTTATAGAAGAACAAGTTACAAGAAAAGATGATAATTTAAATAGTTTTATTAATAAGAATGTTAGTAAATTAAATGGTAGAATAATGAATTTAGTTACTGAAGCATTAGATAGTAATAAGAATATAGTTACTTTAATACTTGAATATTTGAATGATGAATTAGAAATAGATAGAATTATTAGATTTAGTAATAGTTTTAAAGATAAAGTATTAAATTATGATAATAATAAAACTTTTGATTTTGATAAATGCTTCTTAGAATCTAAAAGTAAGTCTATATTAGATAGATTATATGATGTTATTAGAAAAGAAATATTTAATGGAAAAGATAAAGAATTTTATTCTAATATAAAATATGGAAATAAATTAAATGATATGATTATATACATTTCTAATAATCCTAATTATCTTAATTATAGAAGTAATAATTCTAATTTAATAGATGATTTTAACATAGCTTTAGCTATGTTAAAGGGTGGTTTAATATTAGAAAATAGGGCTAGAGAATTAGGATTAGATATGATTTTAGAAGATATTAATAATCTTGATTATAGGGATTATAATTATACTTCTAATTATATAGTTAGTTTAAAAGATATAATTGATGAGTCTAATGTTATGGAAAGATACTGTTATATGAAAGAAGAATTATCTAAAATTAAAAAGAAAAAGAGATAATTCTCTTTTTTTTCTATATAAATTCTAAAAAATGTGATAAAATTAATATGTATAGATAGAGAGGGATATTATGATAGTTAAGAATATTATTTCAGATATGTTACCTGGCATATGGCCTATGTTACTTTTAATTACAATTATAGCAGTATCTTTGAGATTATCTTATTTGCTTAAAGGTGGTAAAAAGGTAGTTATATATAGAGAACTATTATATTTAGTATTTATATTATATGTATTATGTTTATATTATATAGTTACTTATCAGGATGTAAATTATGGTGGTGTTAATTTAACTCCATTTAAGGAGATATTTAGATATACAGTGGGAAGTAAGAAGTTCTTTAAGAATATTGTTGGTAATATACTTTTGTTTGTTCCTTATGGGTATTTTGCAGCATATTTTCCTAAGAATAGGAAAATGGCTACAGTTACTTTTTTAACATTACTTGTTAGTTTCTCTATTGAAGCAATTCAGTATAAAATAGGTAGGGTATTTGATATAGATGATATTATTTTAAATACCTTAGGTGGTATTATTGGATATTTATTATTTATTGTATTAGATAGTATTAAGAACAAGTTACCTAGATTTATGAGAAGTGATGCTTTTCTTAATTTTGTAGCAATAGCTATTGTGGTATTGTTTATTATATATGCATATAAGATAAAAATATTTTAGGAGGGTTTTATGTTTGAACTAATTAATAATAGTAATCAGAAAATAAAAGAAGAAAAATTACTTAATGATTATATTAAATATTTAGTTAAAAAGTTAGATTTAGAAAAATGTGAATTTAATATTATTATTATTGATAATAAAGAAATTAGAAAAATAAATAGGGAATATCGTAATATAGATAGGGAAACAGATGTTATATCTTTTGCTTTAGAAGATAATTTAGATATTAAGTATGATGATTTTAGACTTCTAGGAGATATTTATATATCTTTAGATAAGGCTTATGCTCAAGCTATGGAATATGGTCATTCTAGAGAAAGAGAATTATGTTTTTTAATTACACATGGGATACTTCATTTACTAGGCTATGATCATATGGAACCAGAAGATGAAAAAGAAATGTTTACATTGCAAGAATCATTATTAGAAGGATATAATATGGGGAGATAATATGAAAGAAAAGTTAATTAATTTATTGGATAAAGCTTATGCACCATATTCTAATTTTCATGTAGCTTCAATTATCGAAATGAAAGATGGTAAATTGATACCTGGTGTTAATGTAGAAAATGCTTCATATGGAGCTAGTATATGTGCAGAACGTAATGCTATTACTACTGCTATTAGTTTAGGATATAAAAGGGGTGACTTTAAGAATATTTATATAATGGTAAGTGGTGATAAATTATCAATGCCTTGTTTTATATGTAGACAAGTTATTATAGAGTTTTTTGATAAGGATAGTGAAATTATTTTAGTAGGAAAAAATGGTGAAGAAGAACATCATAGTGTTTACGATGCTTGTCCTTATCCATTCGATGAATCTGATTTATAGGGGGGATAATTATGAAGAGTGGTTTTATATCTTTAATAGGAAGACCTAATGTAGGAAAAAGTACATTACTTAATAGTATAATAGGTAGAAAGGTAGCAATTACCTCTGATAAACCACAGACAACCAGAAATATTATACAAGGAATATATACAGATGATGAAGTACAGATGATTTTTGTAGATACTCCTGGTATACATAAACCTAAGAATAAATTAGGTAAAGTTTTAAATAAAGAAGCTTATTATAGTATTAGTGATGTTGATGTAGTTTTATTTTTGGTTGACATTACAGAAGATCTTGGTAAGGGAGATAAATATATTTTAGATATTTTAGAACGTGAAGGTAAAAAAGTAATACTAATTATTAATAAAATAGATAAATTACCAAGAGAAGAGATACTTCTTAAGATAGATGAGTATAAGGATTTATATAATTTTGATGAGATAATTCCTGTATCAGCTTTAAAGAAAGAAAATATTGATAGATTAATAAATGTTTTAAAAACAAAACTTACAGATAATATTAAATATTATGATGAGGGTATGTATACTCCTCTTTCAGAAAAGTTTTTAGTATCAGAACTTATTAGAGAAAAGATATTAGATTTAACTAATGAAGAAGTTCCACATAGTGTTAGTGTTCTAACGGAAGAAATGATATTTAATAAAAATTCTATTAATATTCATGCCACGATTGTGGTAGATAGAGAAAGTTTAAAGAAAATAATAGTAGGTCATAATGGTAGTATGATAAAAGAAATTGGTAAGAGAGCAAGAGTTGATATTGAAGCTTTAATGGCTAAGAAAGTATATTTAGAATTATTTGTTAAAGTTATTCCTAAATGGAGAGATAGAGAAAAATATTTGAATGAATTTGGTTATAATGTAGATAATCTTGAATAAAAAAAATAATATCTAACATAATTATACTAGGTGATAAGATGACTAAAGAAGAATTATGGATGATGTTTAAATTGACAGGAAAGATAGAATATTATTTAAGATATAAAAAACTTGAAGAGGGTAGTTTGGATGTTAAAGAAAGTAGAAGGAATAATAATAAGTGAAGTGGAGTATAAAGAAACTAGTAAGATTATAAATATATTTACGAAGGAACTTGGTATTATAGGTGTAATTGCTAAAGGTGCTAGAAAAATAAAAAGTACTTTATCTGGTTTAACTACTAAACTTACTTATGGTGTATTTGATATTTATTATAAAGAAAATGGTTTATCTACTTTAGTGGAAGTTAATATAATAGATAATTTTAAAAATATAAGAAAAGATATTAATTTAATTAGTTATGCTTGTTATCTATTAGAATTATCTACTCAAGTATATAAACATGATTCTAATAGTGATATTTATGGTTTATTAATTGCTTCTTTAAAGAAAATTGAAGAAGGTTATGACTATCAAGTAATAACTAATATTTTAGAATTAAAATTATTAGATTATCTTGGTATAAAACCAATAATAGATTCTTGTGTATCTTGTGGTAAGACAAGTGATATTGTTACAATATCTAGTTATCGTGGTGGATATTTATGTTCCCACTGTCTTCATGATGAGAGGGTGGTTAATATTAAAACTATTAAATTACTTAGAATGTTTTATTATGTAGATATATCTAAAATAAGTAAGTTAGATATATCAGATACGATAAAAAAAGAATTAGATAATTTTATTAATGATTATTATGATAGATATTCAGGAATATATTTAAATAGTAAGAAGTTCTTAAAAGAACTAGAAAATTTATGATGGGGAGAATGGTTATGAAAAATAATAAAAATAATAGACAATGTAAGCCTTATAAGATTATGTCAAATGAAGAAATATTAAAGGAATTAAAAGATAGTTGTGGTAAATATGCTAAAATATTTAAATCTATACCAATAGCTAATGAAATATTAGAGGAATATGGTCTTCCTAGATGCAAGTATAAATCTGATATGAAAGAAAAAAGTAGACATGATAAATTATACAAGATAGCTACTGAAAGAAAACTAGATGTACCTCAAGAATGGTATAATGTTAGCATATCTTCAAAAGATATATTAAGAAGAATAGAAACTGCTTATTATGAATATGTTAATTCTATGACAAAAAAATCTAGAATGTATGTAGATGATGCTACTAAAATGAATGGTGATTATGAAAAAGCAAGAAGTAGAGTATACCGTTTAAAAAAAGAAGATTTAATTAGGTGATTTTATGGCAAAGATTATTCCTTATGAAGAGAAAATTTTAGATAGTAATGGTGCTTACGTTACTTTAGATGGAGAAATAATTTATGTTAATAAAAATCATGAAGAGACTGCATTAGAGTATTGTAATCAAAATTTATTTAGTGGTAAATTAAATTTAAATCAACAAGACATATATAAAATGTGGTGCAATCAAGAAAGATCGTTATCTGATTATATGTTATATATTTTATCAATGGATAAGATAATTATCTTATCAAAAGATAATGCTAAATTTTCTATTCCTAAGACAGTTATTACTCCAAATAAAAACCCACATATTAGATTTTATAATTATTATTTAATGGATTTTTATATTAATCATGTTAATAAAATGAAATATAATATTAGTAATCAAATGTTTGAAGAAGACTATGATTTTTATTATGATAGCTTTTCTGATGGGGAAGCTAAAGATGAACTTGATAATATTAAGAAAATGGTATTAAAGAAAGATAGAAAACTATTTTTTAGAAGATAAAAAAACTAACATTAAATGTTAGTGTTTTTTAATCTCGATAATCGAGTAATAATTAAATGGTGGCTCCAGCGGGAATTGAACCAGCGACACAAGGATTTTCAGTCCTCTGCTCTACCGACTGAGCTATGAAGCCATGATGGCGGTTCCGACGGGGTTTGAACCCGCGATCTTCTGCGTGACAGGCAGACGTGATAGACCACTACACCACGGAACCATGGTTGCGGGAGATGGATTTGAACCAACGACCTTTGGGTTATGAGCCCA
>JAEEGL012225843.1_pt1 | contig 10895 bp, 6 predicted proteins | sample 9134231 | NCBI WGS metagenome assembly JAEEGL01 (sample SAMN16246548, study PRJNA631951) | gut metagenome | biome: gut microbiome; feature: rumen; material: fiber-attached | host: Bos | place: Iran: Karaj | collected 2018-10
AAGGCGCAGATGGATCTGCTGACACTGGCAGGTCTCCTTCACGATATCGGAAAGATGCAGATACCCGAGGAGGTTCTAAACAAGCAGGGGCAACTCACCGATGAGGAATTTGCCATGATCCGTCAGCATCCTCAGGCCGGAAATAAGATTCTGAAGAAGGTGCCCGGTCTCGATCCGCGTATTCTTTTCGCCACTCTCCAGCATCATGAAAGGTTCGACGGCTCGGGATATCCCAGAAATCTCGATGGAGACGAGATCGACGATACCGCTGCCATCATCGCTATCGCTGATGTTTATGATGCCATGACTTCCGCCAGAAGCTATCGTGCAGCCAAATGTGCATTTCAGGTTATAGAGGCGTTCGAGGCAGACGGTCTGCAAAAATATAACCCGAAGTTCATCCTCACCTTTCTGGAAAGGATAGCTTCCAGCTACCAGAACAGCAGGGTGCTCCTGTCCGACGGATCAAGATGCAGGATCATCTATATCAATCACAGTAAGCTTTCAAAACCTATCGTACAGTTCGATGACGGAAGCGTGATCGACCTGACTACGAGACCGGATCTGCATATCACCTCGATCCTGTAGATCTTTACGGTACTTAGACTTCGATCAGTTCATATTCGAAATAAAAAAGATCGTCTCGATTGACCGAGACGATCTTTTATCATTTATGATCAACTATTTATGAAACCCTGAGAACGAACTTCTGAACCTCTCTCTCGGAATCAACTTCCTCTATATCCGCTCCAAGACCTCTCAGCTTCTCGTCGAAAGTCTCATAACCTCTCTTGATATAATGGATATCATCGATCACGGTGATGCCATCCTCTGCGGACAGGGCTGCCAATACAAGCGCCGCACCGGCTCTGAGGTCAGGTGCTGCCACTCTGGCTCCGGTCAGTTTTTCCACTCCGCTGATGATCGCGATATTACTCTCTACTTTGACATTCCCGCCCATGCGATTGAACTCGCCTACATACTTGAAACGATTCTCAAAGATGGACTCCGTCACAGTGCTCATGCCGGGTGCCAGACCGAGCACAACGGTCATCTGCGGCTGCATATCCGTCGGGAATCCGGGATAAGGAAGCGTGGTAACCTGTGTATGTCGAAGCTGTTTTCCGGTAGCGATGACACGTACAGCATCATCATACTCTATTACTTCACATCCTATCTCAAGAAGCTTCGAGGTGATAGCCTCCAAGTGCTTGGGAATGACATTTTTAACTGTGATATCTCCATGTGTGGCAGGTGCTGCAAACATGAACGTGCCTGCCTCGATCTGATCGGGAATAACGGAATACTCGGTCCCGTGAAGCTTTTCAACCCCGACTATACGGATGACGTCGGTACCTGCACCACGGATATTCGCGCCCATACTGTTGAGGAAGTTTGCCACATCTACGACATGAGGTTCCTTTGCCGCATTCTCAATGATGGTCTTTCCCTCTGCGAGCGCAGCAGTCATCATGATATTGATGGTAGCTCCTACAGATACCTTATCCAGATAGATATGTCCGCCTGTCAGACGGTCTGCCTGCGCGCTGATCACACCATAGCCGGTATCAACCTCAGCTCCAAGTGCTCTGAATCCCTTGATATGGAGATCTATAGGACGCGCTCCGATAGCACAGCCTCCGGGCAGTGCCACCTCAGCCTTTTTGAACTTTCCGAGAAGTGCACCCAAGAGATAATAGGATGCGCGGATCTTGCGGATATACTCGTAATCTACAGAAAATCCGAAGATGTTGGAGCTATCCAGGCGCACCGTGTGACGGTCCACCCTGTCTACCTTGACTCCGACCTCCTGGATAGCCACGAGCATAACGTTGATATCCCGAACGTCAGGAAGATTCTCTATCGTTACTATATCGTCGGTCATGATAGCAGCAGCAAGGATACCCAATGCTGCATTCTTTGCTCCGCCGATCGCGACCTCACCCTTGAGGGGCTTGCCGCCTTTAATAACATACTGTTCCATTTTTACCCCGTTTCGCCTTCCCTGCACAGAAGGTCGATATTCCTCACAAAAAACGTATTATATGCAATCCGTGAGGTTTGTCAAGCACACACATCTCGTATATAGTACCATAAGTTAAATCAAAACACAAGTTATTGTGGTCAATAAAAATTTTTTTCCAATGCTTTATGACGCCGACCAAAACGGACTCACGAAACCTCAAACTGGCTGCTGTACAGCGCTTTGTACTTTTTCCCTAATGCCAGCAACTCCTCATGTGTACCCTGTTCCACAACATTTCCGTTTTCCATATATAGTATCAGATCGGAATTCCTGATCGTCGACAGACGGTGAGCCACCACAAATGTCGTGCGCCCATGCATCATCCGGGAGAATGCATCCTGAATCTTAATCTCGGTACGCGTGTCGATCGAGCTGGTCGCTTCATCCAGGATAAGGATAGGCGGCAGCGCTAGCATCAGTCTGGCAATACACAGCAGCTGTCTCTGCCCCTGACTGAGTGATCCTCCCCCCTGAGTAAGAACGGTGTCATAACCCTTTTGCATATTACTGATAAACCTGTGTGCATGCGCCGCTGTTGCAGCCTCGACCACTTCCTCGTATGTCGCATCAGGTTTTCCCATCCGAAGGTTGTCCATGATGGTTCCGGAATGAAGCCAGGTCTCCTGAAGCACCATACCAAGCTGAGTCCGAAGGTCTGCCCTTTTTATGGTTTTTATATCTCTTCCGTCCAGACATATCACACCCTCATCCACATCGTAAAATCTCATCAACAGATTTATCAATGTGGTCTTCCCTGCCCCGGTCGGTCCCACGATCGCGATCTTCATACCCGGCTTTGCATCTATACTGACATGTTCTATCAGTTTCTTTTCCTTGTCATATGAAAAGCATACATCCTCAAATTCTATATGTCCTTCAACTCCATCCGGACTCACCAGTAAGCATCCATTGGTATCTGAAGCCTGCCCCTCTTGGGCCTCAGGCCTAATCTGTGATACGCAGGTGTCTTCCTCCCTCTTCTCATCCATTATCTCAAACAGTCTGGTAGCGCAGGCAAACGCATTCTGCATCTCCGTGATGACACCCGTTATCTCATTAAAAGGTCTGGCATACTCCCTCGCATATGACAAAAAGCTGGTCAGTATACCTACCGTGATGCCGCCGCTGACACAGGAGAGTGCACCGAATATCCCTATCCCCGTATAGATCAGACTGTTGACAAACCGGGTACTCGGGTTGGTGAGCGAGGAATAGAAGGTCGCCATCATCGAGCTGTGTGTCAGCTTTTTGTTCTGTTCATCAAATCGTTCCCTGATCCTGTCCTCATAAGACAGATTGCTGATCAGCTCCCCTCCCCTGACCGATTCCGTGATAAGATCAGTAATCTCACCCTTGTCCGAGGCCTGTTGAGAAAACATGGCATAGGAGCGGGACGATATGAACCTGGCAACAAAAACAGACAAAGGAGTGAGCAATATGACTACCAGCGCGATCTTCACATCGAGCCTGAGCATAAATACGATAACTCCTACGATAGTCAGCACACCCGAGAACAACTGCGTAAACCCGATCAGCAATCCATCCGAAAAAGTGTCTGCATCATTGGCTATCCTGCTGACATAATCCCCATGAGGGTGGGTATCCAGGCGGCTTAGAGGCATATCGATAAGTGTATCAAAGGCCTGCTGCCTCAGGCGTCTCGTAACATCATAGACGATGTGATTATTGATCAGTCCCGCGATCCACTGACACAGAAGAGCTGATGCCGTTGCGATGACCATCTTCAACAAGGTACCTTTCAGTGCCAAAAAATCGACACGACCGATCCCCACTATGCAATCGACTGCATCCCCCAGCAGAATGGGAAGTATCAAAGAAAAGAAAACATAACCGGCCGAAAAGATCAGCGACAGAGTCACCCATAGTCCATATGGTCTGATAAATGATATTATCCGCCTAATAACGCGAGAAGATGATGACTTATCCATTCTCACCCTCCTTCTCATACTGCGTATAATATATCTGACGGTATGTCTCGCACTGTGCCATCAGTTCCTCATGCGAGCCATAGCCTTCTACCTCACCATGCTCGAGAACGAGGATCCGATCCGCACCGCGAACAAACGAAGCGCGCTGGGACACTATAATGTAGCCTCTGTTTCCCTGATCCTTTTTCAGAGCCTCTCTCAGCGATCTTTCCGTAGCCAGATCAAGCGCCGAAGCCGAATCATCAAGGATGGTTATATCAGATCTTTTCAGGACCGCCCGTGCTATAGTAAGCCTCTGCCTCTGTCCTCCGGAAAAATTAGTACCGCCGGATCGTACTGCGGCATCCAGGCCGCCTTCCTTATTCTTAACTATCACATCTGCCTGTGCTACGGACAGCGCTGACCACATCTCATCATCCTTAGCATTCTCATCAGCCATGAGCAGATTTGACCTGACCGTCCCCGAAAAAAGCTTCGCCTGCTGCGGAACATTTGCTATCATGTCGCTGATCTTTTTGTCGTTATACGCGCTGATCGGTCTGCCATCCAGATAAATCTCACCCTCACCCGCATCATAAGTATGCATGATAAGCCGGATAAGCGTGCTCTTTCCGGAGCCGGTCCCTCCTATGATACCAATGGTCTCTCCTCTGTCTAAGTCCAGAGAAATATCATTGAGCACCTTGCGTCCGTCCCCATAGGAGAAAGATACATGGGACATCTCAAGGAGCTTCTTTCCCTTTGCATTTTCATCTTCCAATGTGCTCAGGTCATCATCATGCCTGCGCTCATCATTTTCTGTCTCTATGACCTCCTCGATCCTGTGAACCGAAGAGAATGCACGTGTTAGCAGAAGGATGAGATTCGCCAGCTTTACAAGCTCTATAAGGATCTGAGACATATAGTTGACCAGGGCGACCGTCTCTCCGGTGGTCAGGCTTCCGATATTGACCTGTGCTCCCGAATACCACAGCAGCCAAACTATAGCGAGATTGACTACTCCGAAGGTGAGCGGTCCGGGAAGCACTGCCAGCCTTCCGGCCGCAAGCTGAGACCTCCTGAGATCATCCGTTTCCTCATCAAAATGCTGTCTCTGAACTCCTTCATTCCTAAAGGCTCTGATGACACGCACCCCTTCGAGGTTTTCATCCACGATCGTAAAAATATGCGAAAGCTTTTCCTGAACCGATGCATACATAGGAAGTGTGGCACGCATCACTCCGACTACTATAAATGTCAGAACCGGCAGGACTATCAGATATATGACGGAGGCCTTCAGATCCACGATGCACGACATCACAAAAGCGCCAAACACGATGAATGGTGAACGGAGAAAAAGACGAAGAAACATATTGATGCCGTTCTGAACCTGATTGACATCATTGGTCAGTCTCGTGACAAGCGCTCCTTCACCCTGAGCACTCCTGACGCCTTCGGAAAAAGACGTAACATGATAAAAAAGGTCTCTTCTGATCGCACCCGCTGTGTTGACTGCTGCCATAGCCGCAAAATACTGTGCCGTCAAAGCCACCACAAGTCCGATGACAGCCAGCGCGATAAGGATGGCGCACATCCGATAGATATATGTGACATCCCTGTTTGCTATGCCCACATCTATGACCTTCGCCATGACTAAAGGCACCAAAAGCTCAAAGATAGCCTCCAGCATCTTAAACAAAGGTGCCGCTATGCTTTCCTTTTTGTACTTAGAAAGATACCCTGCTACAAAACGCATTATGCATCCTTCCCATCCATTAAAAATCTCTTCATGTCACCCAAAAACCTGCTCCAAAGCTCCTTTTGATCCTCGGAAGCTATACGGCTGTTCTTTTTATAGTAGAGTTCAAACGAAGGCTTCTCCTTATCAGCCGTAAATCGAAGCGCAGGAGAATACTCTTCTATCAGAGCGGGTATGCCTGCCGGATCCAACTTCGCTGCCGGATCCAAAAGAACCTTAAGCCTCTCATCATCCTGTTTCAGTTCCCTGATATACAGCCTGTGAGCCTCGACTCTCAAGGATGCGATATATAACAGATTCTGTACGGGAACCGGAGGCTCTCCGAATCTGTCTATAAGCTCATCCGTGATCTCCTGTCTGGATTCATCCGAATCAATGGACGCGATCCTCTTATATATATCCAGCTTGGCGTCGAGATCCCCGATGTATCCGTCCGGCAGATAGGCGTCCATCATAAGGTCGACGGTAGTATCATAATCTGCCGCAACCTCTCCTCCTTTTTCCACCCGGACAGCTTCATTCAAAAGCTTGCAATACAGGTCATAACCTATCGCGGTGATATGACCGTGCTGCTCCTCCCCGAGGAGATTGCCCGCACCTCGTATCTCTAGATCACGCATGGCTATCTTATATCCACTGCCCAGATCGGTATACTCGCGGATAGCAGCCAGTCTCTTTTCCGCCACTTCACGCAGTATCTTGTCCCTTCGATACATCAAAAAAGCATAGGCGGTACGTGATGACCTCCCGACTCTTCCTCTCAACTGATACAGCTGCGCCAGTCCCAGTTGATCCGCGTCATGGATGATTATGGTATTTACATTGGAGATGTCGAGCCCTATCTCAATAATGGTAGTCGCTACGAGAACATCGATCTCTCTTTCGATGAAGTCCCGCATGATCTCCTCCAGCCGGCTTTCATCCATCCTGCCGTGAGCATAGGCCACTCTCACGTCAGGCATCATCTCCTGTATCCTTCCGGCGATGTCCGCGATGTCCCTGATGCGGTTGACTACATAATAGACCTGTCCGCCCCTGCCGGTCTCCCTTCTGATCGCCTCCCGGATCAGCTCATCATTTCTTTCAAATACGAAAGTCTGGATAGGCATCCTTTCAAGAGGCGGTTCCTCCAAAAGACTCATATCGCGGATACCCACGAGACTCATATGAAGCGTCCTCGGAATGGGGGTTGCTGAGAGCGACAGTACATCGACAGTCTGCTTCATCTGTTTGATACGCTCCTTATGTGTCACTCCGAACCTCTGCTCCTCGTCGATGATCAGAAGCCCCAGATCCTTAAAAGAAACATCTTTTGAAAGCAGCCTGTGAGTACCTATGACTATATCCACCTCGCCGCTTGAAAGCCGGCGTACGGTAGCTTTATTCTCTGCATTGCTCCTGAATCTCGACAGCAATTCTATCTTCACAGGATATTCGGCCATTCTCTGTACAAATGTATTGTAGTGCTGCTGGGCGAGTATGGTGGTCGGGACCAGGTATGCAACCTGCTTGCCCTCCTGAACAGCCTTGAACGCAGCGCGTATGGCTATCTCCGTCTTTCCAAATCCGACATCTCCGCAGATCAGACGATCCATGATCTTCGGACTCATCATATCTCTCTTTACATCCTCTATGGCATCCAGCTGTCCCGCCGTTTCTTCATAGGGAAAGGTCTCCTCAAACTCATGCTGCCATACGGTGTCAGGCCCGTACACATATCCGTCCTGTTGCTGTCTCCTGGCATAGAGCTCCACCAGTTCATGAGCCACTACTCCGACAGAGGATCTCACCTTTTCCTTTGTCCTCTGCCACTCTCTGGTCCCAAGGGTGGATAGCTTCGGCTTTCTGTCCCCGGGCTGGCCATACTTGGATATCAGATCTGTCTGCGTAGCAAGCACATACAGATTACTTCCGCCCGCATAGGAGATCTTGATATAGTCCTTCAGCTTCTTGTCGACCTCGATCTTTTCCATGCCGCGATATATGCCCAGACCGTAGTTCTCATGTATCACATAGTCGCCCGCAGTCAGATCATCGAGACTAGCTATATGATCGGCTGCAGTATGTCGCTTTTTCTTTTTCTCGCTCTTTACTCCGCCGAAGATATCGCTCTCGCTGATAAATGCATATCTCGTATCCCTGTATTCGAAGCCTCTCCTGATAGCGCCTTTTGTCACCAGGATCTGTCCCGGATAGAGTACCTCATCATAATTCTCAGAGTAAAAAGCATTCACTCCCTCTGAGGAAAGGTCATCTGCCAGCCTTCTGGCTCTGGTCCGTGAGGGACTTATCACGATGACTCGGTATTTCTTGGAATGATAGGACTTCAGTTCCTTTAGCAGAACGTCAAAATGATTGTTGCAGGATATGACTGATGATATCTCCAGGTGAAGAGATCCGGTCGCTTTTTTTATCCCGTTCTTTGCATCCAGCATGGACAGACAGATACACGCTCCGGAAACCGCGCGGGAAATAGTCGCGTCCATGGGCAGCATCATCTGTGTGTCACGCGGCAGCACATCGCCGACCTCTCCTCGATGGAGCATACTCTCCCTGAACTCATCCTCGGTAAGCTTCATAAGCCCGGTAAGATGAGACGGTTCATCGAGGTAGACTATGGTGCCCTTTGGCATATAGTCAAACAATCCCGCAGCATCCTCACAAAAATACGGAAGATGGTTTTCCGCCTCGGATCTCCCCCAGCCCTCTGTCAGACTCTCTTCAAACTCTTCAAACGAACTCTTCAGGCGATAGGCCGCTTCGGTCTCCATCTTTTTCCTGTATGAATCATACAGGCTTTCCATATCCTCTCGCATAGCTTTGAGTCCGCTTGCGATGGTATCCTCGTCCAGCCAGAGCTCCATAGCGGGTGAAATGTTGACCTCATTAATGACCTCTATGGACTTTTGAGTGGATGCATCAAAGGTTCTAATGGAATCGACATCGGTATCCCAAAGCTCTATCCTGACAGGAGTAGCGGCATCAAGAGACCAGACATCGATTATACCTCCGCGGATAGCAAACAGACCGGGAGCATCCACCGTACCTCTCGACTCATATCCCATAGCGACAAGGGCGGTCCTCAGCTCCTGTATATCTATCTCTTCGGACTCTGCTATATGTATAGTCCTGTCCGTAAACAGCGACGGATCCGGCAGACGATTGAGCAGCGCATCAGCCGTGGTGAATACCGCCGAACAGCTTCCGTTGCACAGTGATATCAGGGTGGTTATACGCTCTTTTTCTATTGTGTTTCCGTGTATATTTGACCTGTAAAACAGAAGATCCTTTGCCGGAAAATACATGGCACTCGGATCAAAGAAACGGTATTCCTCCAAAAGCTCTCTCGCTCTGCTCTCACTTTCGGTGACTATAAGCCTGGCGGGAGCCTCGATTCCCGTAGTGTATATGATGTGACTTTTGGCATTGTCGATGCACCCGGAGAGCTCATAAAGACCGGGACCTTTTTTCAGAGCTTTCCTTAGCTCCGTTATATCCGGCCTTTCCTCCAATGCCGCTAGGAATGTCTTCATACTCAATCCGTCTTTCCGTTGAACCTGTTCATCGCTTCCTCGATACGACCGGCTACTATCAGCTCTATAGCATCCGCCGCATTCTCATAAGCGTTTTTCATATGGCTGCGGTCACTGCGATTAGGATGTCCCAATACGTGATTTATCATATCGCCGCCCTCGGGCACCTCTCCGACTCCTATCCTGACTCTGGGAAAACTCTCGGTCCCCAGATGCGATATGATGCTCTTTAGCCCATTGTGGCCGCCGGCGGAACCCTTTTTTCTGATGCGTATCTGTCCGGGAGGGAGAGTGACATCATCGGAGATCAGTATGACCTCACTTTCGGGATCGCAACCATAGTACGATGCCAACGGACCGACCGCCGCTCCGCTTTCGTTCATAAATGTCTGCGGCTTGACCAGCAGTACCTTATTCCCTCCGATCACTCCGCTTCCGGTCAGGGCGCGATGCTCGTTCTTTTTTATCCTGATACCTGCTCTCTTTGCAAGTACATCTATAGCTTCAAACCCGGCATTGTGCCTGGTGTGATAATATTTCATCGTGGGATTCCCAAGTCCCGCTATCAGAATCATCTCAATCTCCCTAACCCTGTCGGGAAAGAAATTGATATCCCGACCTGTATGTCATATCAAGGAAGAAAGCCCGGACAATGCCGGGCTAACTTCCGCGTTTTGCGAGGTGACTGTCTTTACTCCAGTTCGTTTCGCATCTCCTGCTCGTAGCGCTCCAAAATGATGCGCTCCAGGTTTTCTCTGGTTTCCGACTTGATCGGATGAGCTACATCCTTGAACTCACCGTCACTTGCTCGCCGACTCGGCATCGCGATGAACAGTCCCTTTTCTCCCTCGATGACCTTGATGTCATGAACGACGAACTCCTCGTCGATGGTGATGGAGACGACTGCTTTCATCTTGCCGCCGTTCTCGATCTTGCGGACCCGGATGTCAGTAATCTGCATGGCTACCTCCTTAAAACTACTACCTAGACGCCATATCGATTATTGTTCTCAGCTACAATCCTGATCTCGTTTTCACCAATGTATGTCGTGTCGCTAAGCAGCGTCTCGTTACCTTCTACGATGCAATTCTCAACCGTAACATTATCCCCGATATAGGCTCCGTTAAGGATGATGGAATTGCGGATAACGCTGTTGTTGCCTACAAATACCTTCTTGAACAGTACTGAATTCTCAACTTTACTGTTGATTATCGTTCCACTGCCGATAAGGCTGTTCTTTACATCTGATCCGACATTGTACTTTGCCGGCGGCAAATCATAAGCCTTTGAATATATAAGCGGCTGCGTTCCAAAATAGTTTCTGACCTCGGGCTTAAGGAAATCCATATTGGTCCTGTAATAAGCCTCGACCGTCGCTATGTTGCTCCAATACGTATCGATCATATAACCGTAGATCTTCTTCATACCCTTGTAGCGTACCAGGATATCCGTAACGAAATTGTAACGTCCCTCCTGGTTACACTGCTCAAGCAATTCGATGAGCTTACGCCTGCGGATGATATAAACGCCGGTAGATACGATATTCGAGTGAGCCATCATAGGCTTTTCCTCAAAATCGCTGATGATACCGTCAGGTTCGATCTTCACAGTTCCGAACCTGCTGATGTCATCTCCCTCGGGCATCTTGG
>JAEEGL012477754.1_pt1 | contig 10895 bp, 5 predicted proteins | sample 9134231 | NCBI WGS metagenome assembly JAEEGL01 (sample SAMN16246548, study PRJNA631951) | gut metagenome | biome: gut microbiome; feature: rumen; material: fiber-attached | host: Bos | place: Iran: Karaj | collected 2018-10
AACGCTTAAATTGAATTCATCCGATCCGATATTTGCACCGTCCATGATATCGGATGCAGCGCAGATGTTTTCGAATCCGCCGCCTGCACAGCCTGCGATGATACCCTGGTCCACAAGGAGCTTTCCGTTATGGATCTTGTTGCGCAGCTTAAAGTCCACAGCGCCGTCAAGGCTTACCTTGCCCTTTGCCTCGCAGTCGGCAAGGATATCATCAAGGTTTGCGTTGAGCTCGTCTATGGTATATGTGTTTGAAGGATGGAAAGGCAGGGCTATCATGGGCTTTACTGCCGAAAGATCGACCTCTACCACACCATCATAATAAGCCACACCGGCAGGCTTAAGCTCTTTATAATCGCCGCTGCGGCCGTGGATATCATAGAATTCCTTTATCTGCTCGTCTGTCTGCCATATAGATGAAAGGCAGGTGGTCTCGGTGGTCATTACATCCACGCCGATACGGAAATCAGCGGAGAGCTTTGCCACGCCGGGGCCTACGAATTCCATTACCTTATTCTTTACATACCCGTTCTTGAACACTGCTCCGATTATAGCGAGTGCCACATCCTGTGGGCCTACGCCTCTTGCGGGCTCGCCCTTAAGATATACAGCCACAACATCAGGCATATCGATATCATAGGTCTGGTTTAACAGCTGCTTAACAAGCTCGGGGCCGCCCTCGCCTACAGCCATGGTTCCCAGCGCACCGTAACGGGTGTGGGAATCGGAGCCCAGGATCATGCCGCCGCCGGTAGCCAGCATCTCTCTTGCAAACTGGTGGATGACAGCCATGTGAGGCGGAACGTATACGCCGCCGTAGCGCTTTGCGCAGGAAAGACCGAATACATGGTCATCCTCATTTATGGTGCCGCCTACGGCACAGAGTGAATTGTGGCAGTTGGTCAGCACATAAGGCATGGGAAATTTCTTAAGTCCCGAAGCCCTTGCAGTCTGGATGATACCCACGAAAGTGATATCGTGGGAAGTGAGCTTATCAAAACGGATATTGAGCTTTTCATCATTGCCCGACTTATTGTGTCCGGTCAGTATCCCGTAAGCTATCGTTCCTTTCTTTGCTTCTTTGACGTTTACTTCCTTACCGCATTTAGCGGCTGCGGCAGCTTCATCGGTGAACAGTTCACCGCCTGCAAGGAACGCTCCGCCTTCGTACAGTTTTACCATTGATTTATTCCTCCTTGTATTAAAGATCCGTCGCTTCGCTCAGGATAACACTTCCTTTTTTCAGGAATTTGCCCACAGCCCCATTGTATTCTCTATGTCGGTGGGATTTATCTTTACCGCTTTTTCAAAGCACTCCCTGGCTTTTGCCTTATCACCGTTTATCTCCGCCATATATCCCAGCACTATCAGCTTGTCGTAGCACTCCTGGAAACGGCAGGATAAGCAGAAGCACCCGTCATATATGTGCTTCAGGTACTCCTCACACTTTGCGGTATCGCCCTTCATCAGATACATAAGTGCCAGGCGCTCGTAGCGTATGGAATTATCTGCTTTTTTGGATCTGAGATAATACTCCTCGGTCGCCATATCCTCGCCCTGCATCTCCCTGATATGCCGCGGCGGGTTCTTTGCCTTAATGCAGTCCCTTATCTCCGCATCGGCGTACAGATTGGCTCTCCATTTCCAGTCGCCGACTTTGGTACCGCCGCTGCCCGGCCTTAATGACGCCAGTTTACAGCAGATGGCCAGACTCCGGAATATCCCCACCCGGCTCTGTCCCAGCTTCTTCTTCAACAGGCTGGCATTTAACAGATACTTATATGCCTTATTGTACTTCCTGGCATATAAGAGCTTGTCTCCCACTACATGGAAGTACTTAGCCAGATCCTTCATCTCATCAGGCTTGTCCTTATTGTACCACAGATCGGGCGTTATATGGATATGCGTCCATTTTACGCCCAGGATCTTCCTCATATTTTCGTCGTACGCTTTAAAGTATTCGTCAAAATCCTGCGGATGGGTCTGCATCATCGTCTCAAACATGGCATCGTGGATCTGCCAGTCGTTTAAGTATTTGATCTCATGCATCTTCTGATAATACTTATTCGCAGTATCACCGTCTCCGCAGCAGATATACATCTCCGCCAGCTTGTTTAAGTAATTTCCTTTTTCTTTGTATTCATCCAGATATTTCTCAAGGATCTTTACCGCTTCGCTCCACTCCCCTCTGGTACCTAAGGTATCCGCCATCTGGAAAATGGGGGCTGTCTGCAGCGAACCGTACTTCTCTATACACTCACGGAATATCTTCTCCGCTTCCTCCGTACGGCGCATCAGATAATGCATATCACCTATCCTGTACAGACGATAGGAATCATCGTAATCGGCATCCTCACCGCCTTCGCTCTTTTCAAGCGCTGTCTTAAGATCCGCTATGACAGCATCCAGATCGCCGCTGTTGGTAAGAAGGTCCGCTCTTGCCGCCATCACGAAGGCAGAAGGGTTCATCTCGACCAGCTTGTCAAAGTATTTCTTTGATTCCTGATAATCCTTAAGCGCTTCGTACTTTTCGTAGCGGCGCTGGTAACAGCGCGCAAGCTCGTATACGGCCCGGTCTTCCTCAGGATCCATCTCAAGTATCTTCTTATACCAGGCGATCGCCGACTCATCGTCACCCTCGGTAGCCCTGTAGCATTCACCCAGATAATACAGCGGTGCCGGGTTATCGGGTTCTTTCTCCGCTATTTCTTTATAATACGTTATAGCCTCTGCATATTCCTTCTTCATACGGCACAGATTTGCCCGCAGCATATATATATTGCGGAGCTTCGTGCCTTTTTCTATATATTTATTGATAAGCTCCAGCGCCTCATCATACTTTTCCTGCTCAGTGAGGACTCTGGCCATCTCAAAGCCTACCATGTCCTCGGTCACTACCTCATCCTCGTATGCTTCCGGCTTGGGAGGCTCCGCATCCTTTACCTCATCCATAAGAGCCCGGGCCTTTTTCCAGAAGAGCTCAAGTTCATCGCCCAGGCCTTTTTCGTGCATGAACCTCAGTTCTTCCAGGTCGAGGGACGGATGCGATACCTTATTATCTTCTGCAGCCTTAAGTACAGCCGCAGCATCCTCATACTGTCTGTATATCATGAATACACGCAACGCCAGCAGATACGGGCGGTAATAATCCCTGTAAAGAGCCAGTATCGAATGATAATCATCAACCACACCCTGAGCATCATGCAGCTTATAATATGCTTCCTGGCGGCGCATATATGCGGGAAGATTATTCTTGTCCTCCCTTATCTGCTCATCACAGTCGTCCACCACTTCCTTATATCTGCCGCAGCGCAGACGCAGTCTCTGTAAAAGGTCGCGGTAAGGCAGCAGCATGGATTCATCCCACTCCACCTCTATGGCCTTTTTGATATAATCTATGGCAGTATCAAAAAGTGACGGATCCTCACGGTATATCGCCAGGAAACCGTAACACTGCGCAAACACAAAGCGCTGGTAGCCTAAGGTCTTTTTCCTCTTTTTGTACTTTTCACTGCCGTCATCGGGTAATTCCTCAAGTGCCTTTTCCCACTCCTTTAAATAACCCAGGGCACCTTCATAATCTTCCATCTCCAGAAGGCAGCGGCCTTTCATATCCACGTAATCGTAATACTCGGACGTTCCCGGAGTGAAAGTCTTCTGATCCAGCATCTCAAGAGTTTCTTTGATACGGTCAGAGTGGAAACGGCTCCAGCACAGCTCCACCCAGGCATCCAGGTCATCCGGATCCTTTTCGACACGCTCCAGAAACCTCCCTTCGCGTGAATACTGCACCATCATAAAGAAATTCTTTACCTTTGGAGAACCGTTTAAATGCTGTATATGGTCGCGTATTATATTCTCGGCTTTTTCAAAATCGCCCAGATGCTGCTGGTAACGCGCCATATCAAAATGTACCATGGCATGATCGGGCACCTTTTCAAGCGCCTTGTTCCATAACTCCAGCGCCTCATCCCACATATCACAGGCTGCAAGTGCCTCTCCTGCCACCCTGTATACATAAGCGTCATCATATTTCCCGCTCATTTCCCGGGCCACATCATCTATCCTGCGCTCGTCCGGAAGTTCCTTTTTCTCCTCAAGAAGTGCCAGGCGCATGGCTTCCACATCCTCATACGGATGATATACGCCCTTTGAATGCAGCTCATCAAACTTCTTATGGATCTTAAGCCTTGCCTCTTCCAGATCTTCGTTACGCTCAAATATCTGAGCGCCATCCAGAAAAACAGCCGGACCGTCACGCATGTCGCTGTTGCCGCCTTCCACACGCTCCTGCTCAACATCATTATCAAGGCCTGTGATCATTCTGTTTATATCATAGAACAGATTGATATAGCCGTCATAATCGGGATCCTCACCATCTTTCTGCTCAAACAGCTCGTAATCGCCGAAGGTTTCCTTTTCTACCTGATACACTATATAATCAAGGAAATTCTCCGGGAACTTCTCAAGAAGATCCTCTTTCTCCCCGATAAAACGGAAAGTATCGTTTAAGAGTTTCCATACATTCTTGGGCAGGTACTGATGGCTCATTATAAATACCAGCAGGCGCTCTCTCGTTTCATAAGCGGTATCAAGCCCCTGGCAGAGCGGATCGGAAAGCAGCTCTTCCCACTGCGCACTGTCCCGGCGCAGATAGATATCCTTATATACAGCCTCCACTTTTTTAAGCCAGCGTGCTATATCATCGTCCGGTTCTGCCTGTGCCTCTTCCTTAGGCGGATCTACTGCCAGTTCATAAGCCTCACGCAGATCCTTAAAGCCCTCCGGATCGTCCTCCGGATTATGCTCAGGAAGCAGTGCCTTATACTGCTTTTTAATGGCAGCTTCGTCCTCTGTCGGCTCCATCTTTAATATTTTCCATGCCTGGTCGATCGTCATGATATCATTCTCCATGTTATTGCCTGCAGGCTCCTGCGCCTGTTTAGCCCACCCGTTATTTCAAACAGGCGGTATCTAATCTATAAGCTTCTTTATCTCGTCTGTTTCAAAAGTATAATCTTTATTGCAAAAATCGCAATGCAGCGTTACCGGCTTGCCTTCTGCTATCATAGCATCAAGTTCGTCCCTGCCAAGGCTGATAAGAGCCTTTGTGACACGCTCACGGTTGCAGTTGCAGTGATACCGGGGTGTTAATTCTCCCTCAACCTCTATATCGCCAATAAGGCCTCTCATAAGTTCTTCCGGGGTCTCTCCCGCGGCAAAGTGATCGGTGACGGAGCTCATGCCTGCCAGGGTCTTTTCCAGCATGCTGATGGTCTCCTCCGACGCAAAAGGCATAAGCTGTATTATAAAACCTCCCGCATGCTTTATGCTGCCGTCCGTATCGACCAAAACTCCCACTCCCACTGCCGAAGGGGTCTGCTCGCTCACCGCGAAATAATATGTAAGGTCATCGCCTATCTCTCCGGAAGTAAGCGGTGTCTGTCCCGTATACGGCTCTTTAAGGCCCAGATCCTTCATGACAGTAAGCATGCCTGAGCCTATGCCTCCTCCCACATCAAGATGACCGTTTGCCTTTAAGGGCAGTTCAACCGAAGGATCGTACATAAGACCTTTTACATTTGCCTGCGGATCCGCGCTCACCGTTATCTGCCTGATGGGGCCGTCCCCGTCTATCTTTAAAGTGATCAGGTCTTCTTCGCTCTTGCACATGCTGCCCATCATGGCGCCTGCCGTGAGCAGCCGGCCCAATGCGGCGCTGCAGAGCGGAGAGGTGTTATGTATACGTCTTGCCTCCTCTACGGTATCCCTTGTATATGCCGCTACAAACCTTAATTCTTTATTTCCCGAAAGCCCGTGTATCAGCCTGTCGCTCATCAGTCCTGCTCCTTTATCCTGTGGATCTTAATATCGGTGATCGCACACTGGTCACCGCTTAAAGCCGCATAGATCTTCGGCACCTTAACATCGATCCTCGTAGTATTTTTTAAACGTATACCCTCATTGAGCGTATATACCGTAACGGTATTATCTTTGCGGTATATCTTTATGCTGCAGTCCACACCCTGCTTTTGTTTTGCCTTCCAGGTATCCCAGTCTTCAAAGTCTTCTTCTTTTATCACGGATATCTTGGAAGCAACGCCTTCATGCATCTCCCAGCCTTCGCCGTCCATTCTCATAAGGGCAAACTCCTTAAAATCCGGGCCTTCCATCTCGCCGTTTTCCGAATAATACAGGATAACAAAAGGACAATGCCACAGAAGTCTTGCTGTGGGGAGACTTAAGCTGTGCAGGGTGATCTCCATATCCCCATCCAGTTCGATCCCCTTTGATGCCGCAGTCCTCCATCCGTCTATCTGTACATTCGGGATGTCTCCTTCCGGCACATTGATATAACTGATCTCCTCTGCGATCCTGGGGATATAATCCGCTCCGATCTTCTCATCCGCCTTATCTATCCTCACATCATAGATATGGCAGTTCTCACCGGTCAGTCCCAGATATACGTAACGCGAACTGTTATTGAGCGCAAAGATGACCCGGTGCTGCTCTTCCCCGTCGCTTATCTTAAACATCGCATGGTCTCTGTACTTTACACATTCGAGCTCGTATGCAGAGCCCTTCTTTCCTATCATCGCACTCTTTTCATCTTTGGTCGTCGTACTCTGCGATTTTCTTATCAGGCCGTCCTTTACCGTTCCGTCGGTACTTATCTCGCCGTACACATCATAGACCATTTCTTTTGCTTTCCCGTCCTGCTCATGTGTACGGGCATCCAGTGCATCAAAGATAAGGAACGAAGGTCCCCAGCTGCCTTTTACAAATCCTTCCACAGGCTCGCAGCGGAAGCTGACCTTAGTCACAGATGTATCTACCAGTATTCCTTCAGATATGGCGGAGTGCGGTTCCTTAACAGACAGCTCGATCTTACCTGCCAGGCCTTCCTTCTCATCACGCTCCTGCATTACGTATTCTTCATCCACATCCAGAAGATGCAGCATGATCCTGGCAAACCTCGGATCAAACTGTGTCTCCATCCCCTTTACCAGCTCTTCACGCACCATCTGCTGGGGTATGGTCTTACGGTAACTCCTCCTGGAGGTCATGGCATCGTAGGCATCGGCCACGGCTATTATCCTGGCGATCTCGGGGATATCGTCACCCTTTAAGCCTTCCGGGTAGCCTCTGCCATCGTAACGTTCATGATGATAATTTGCGCCTATGCTCAAATAGGGCGATTCGCTTATACTTGAGAGGATCTGTTTTCCTATAACAGGATGCCTTTTGATCTGCGCATATTCTTCATTAGTCAGTTTTCCGTCCTTGTTTATGATGCTGTCATCGATACCGATCTTTCCTACATCATGCAAAAGACCGGCATAGTAAACTTCCTCGCACTCTTCATCGTTCTTGCCCGCTAAGCGTGCGATCTTTTCCGAATATTCCGCCACTCTGGCCGAATGGCCTCTGGTATAGGAGTCCTTAGCATCGATGGCACTTGCAAGTGCTTCCGCAGTCTGTTCGAAGAGCTTTTTCATCTTTTCGTTCTGATCACGGAAATGTTCCACTTCCGCATCATTTAGAGCCAGAAGACGCCTGCTCATATCAAGGAGCGCGAATACAAAGATGACCTCGACCATGGCCACTATAGTCATATTTATGATGGAAACACCATAAGCAAAAAACTGGACTATCCCCGCAAGGAGCGGCAGGATGCTGAAGAGGATAAGTGAAATGGAAATACCCGGACTGAGCTTTTTATAATACTGTATGATCACTGTCACCTGCAGTATAAGGGAAGCATAATGAAATACGAAGTTAAGCCAGACGCCGCTGCCTCTGTGATACAGATTGAGTTCATCGAAATAATAATACATCCCGGTGTATTGAGATACAACCAACATGACTATACCTGCTGCCAGTATCCAGCTCACAAGACGCAGTCTGCGCGGTATCTTCTCAAGTCCGCCTTCATCCGTATACAGATCTTCCAGATAGAAATTAAATACCAGCGATTCAAAGATGGTCATGAAGAATACCATGAAATTGGCTATCCTGACCATCCAGTATCCAAGATCGCTCGTATCGCCGCGGTACAGATAAGCGTAGCGGTCCGCTATCAGTAAAAGCGCCGCACCCATCTCCATCACAAAGAGGATCATCCTTCTTTTGGTACTGGTATTGACCATCAGAAGTGCAAAAAAGCCCGTCAGGATACACATGCCGATCAGCATCAGCATGATAGTCAGTTGGTATGTCTGCAGAAACTCAAGCATATGCGTCCCTCCTTGCCTGTATAATGAACGTAGCTCTCCCTTCCGACGCGTTAATATCGATCGTTACTTATTTATCCCACTCCTCCAGGAATTCCTTGAATTCCTCTCTGGCAGCGTCGATGCGCTTAGGATCCTGGGAATTAAGGGCCTGTTCGAACTTCCTTATATAGTGCTCGATGACCTGGCGGTCCTCTCCGAAGTTCTCTTCATAAAGGCGTTCGCCCTTTACCAGAAGCAGCTTGTTCTTCTCCTGCTCGCGGGGCGGGATCTTAAGATATGCCAGCTCTTCCATACGTGCCGCTATCTCTTCGTCACTCATATCCACGTCGCGGCCCTTTAAGATCTGTTTGGTCACCTCGCCGGTCAGGTTCACGCGCACCTGGACCTCAAGGATCGAGTTGACATCGTAAGTGTAGGTCACATCCACGCTGTTTTCATCCTTTTTGCGTTTAGGCAGCGGTATCTCCAGTTCGCCCAGATTTAAGTTATTATCCGCAAAGCGGCTCTCGCCCTGCAGCACCTTAACCCTTATGCTCTTCTGGTTATCGTAAAGAGGGTAAAGCGTTTCCGTGCGGCTGGCGGGGATCACCGTATTGCGCTCGATAATGGGGCACACATGGCCGCTCTCAAAGCCGCCGCCCTCACGCTCTATGCTCACTTCGGTGCTCAATGTGAAGGGGCATACATCCGTAAGGATCACCTCTCGTATACTCTCCCGCCTCTCCTTCATGGCTGCCTGAATGGCAGCGCCTACAGCGATGGCTTCATCCGGATTTACCGATGTTTCGGGCAGGCTCCTGAAAAGCTTGCCTACCAGGCGGCGCACCAGCGGAAGGCGCGTAGCTCCGCCCACCATCACTACCTTATCTATCTCGGAAAGCTTAAGCTTGGCGTCGGACAGGCTCTTCCTTACGGGTATCCTGATGCGCTCAAGCAGCTCTTCACAGTTTTTCTCAAATTCATCCAGCCTGATCCGGACTTCCTTTTCCTCATCGCCTATCATGCACTTCATGCTCACTATTCTTTCCTTATCGATGATGAGCTTGCAGTTTTCAGCCTGCTTATGCACATGACGCAGCGTTTTTTCGTCAAGGACGTCCCTGTCAACTTCAGCCTTCTTATACCACATATCTTCTATGACAGCCGTGAAGTCTTCGCCGCCCAGATAGTTATCGCCTGCCACGGCGCGCACTTCCAGTATGGTACCGGAAAGCTCAAGTATGGATACGTCAAAGGTACCGCCGCCAAGGTCGAATACCAGCACCTTTGCATCATCCTGCATATCGTATAAGCCGTATGCCACGGCTGCTGCCGTGGGCTCGCTTATGATACGCTCCACCTTAAGCCCTGCCAGCTCGCCGGCATGCTTGGTAGCCTTTCTGCGGGCGTCGTTAAAATATGCGGGCACGCTTATAACGGCCTCGGTGATCTCCTCACCCAGGAAAGCCTCCGCATCCTCTTTTAAAGAGCGCAGTATGAAGGAAGACAGCTCCTCCGAACGGAAAAGCCTGCCGCTTAAGCGGTACTTCGCATCCGTACCCATGGTGCGCTTAAATACAGCCGCGCTGTCCTCGGGGTGCGTGAGCATGCGCTCCTTCGCAACGTCGCCTACATATATATGTTCGCCCTCCACGCTCACTACCGAAGGGGTGAGCCTGCCGCCTAAGCGGTTCGGTATGATATGAGGGCCGTCATCGCCGTAATATGCTACCAGGGAGTTAGTCGTTCCCAGGTCGATACCTATGATCATTTTTGCAATCCTTTCACTGTGTACCACATTTTAAACATGGGGGACAGGGTTCCGTGATGAAATTCGCTTTTTTAGTCTATAGTTAAACAACCTACCATCTATCATTATAGTCATATTCTTCTGGCGGCATATCTCCTCCAAAAATATCTCTCTTAACATCTACCACTTTACCATTATCATCTAAAAGAACATAATACATATATTGCCCTTGCATTCCATCCCATGAGTCATATAAAAAAATCTCGCGTGCACACAATACATATGGAGTATGATCCACCATATATGCTTCTAATGAATCCGGTGGATATGAATATCTACGTGTTATTTCATCCATGGTTTTCCCAATCATCCAATCAGTATCTACAACTTTTCTGCTCTTAAAGTAGTCTGAATTGATAAAAATATAAATACCTACGCTAAACAAAATCATTACCAAAGAGCCAATCAAAAGGACAATTGTCTTTTTTAAATAGTGTTCACTCATGTTATTTTTCCCCAAAAATAATTCTTTGTTCCTTAACAAGTATACCATTATAATTCTTGTACAAAGGAACTGCTATATTGTCTTCATCTCCAAGAGCTAAATCAGCTTTTATTGCACTTCTATATATTCTTTCATATTGTAATAAATCATATTTATCCCATTTCATCCCTGGATAACTACCAATCGCCACTCTCGCATAAAATACTATTTCAGCTGCAAAGAAATTACACTCTGGTACCTAGCATAATCACTATAATGTTATCAAAAAGATTATTTCATTACCATTAATAATCTCTCAATCCAAAACAATATCCTGTACATTTCCGCAAAATCCCTCTGTATCTATATTAATCATGTAATAATGCTTATCATTATTTCTATCTGTGTATATGTAATACGCCTTATATGCCCATGGCTCAGTCCCTTC
>JAEEGL013024410.1_pt1 | contig 10895 bp, 12 predicted proteins | sample 9134231 | NCBI WGS metagenome assembly JAEEGL01 (sample SAMN16246548, study PRJNA631951) | gut metagenome | biome: gut microbiome; feature: rumen; material: fiber-attached | host: Bos | place: Iran: Karaj | collected 2018-10
ACTGCTGCTGCGGCGCAGGATGCCGTGCACCTCGTAGCCCTTGTCCAGCAGGAACTCGGCCAGATAGGAACCGTCCTGGCCCGTGATGCCCGTGATGAGGGCGACTTTGTGTTTATTCTCGTTCATTATCTGATTCAGTTTTTATACCTAGTTTGATTTTCCCTCCTAAAGCCCTAACACCTAATACCTAAAGCCTAATACCTAAAGCCTAAAGCCTCACAACGCATTATCCAAATGATCATCGTCAGGGTCAGTGATCTTTTCAATCATCGACGGGTGGACATAGGTTGACGCGACAGCGACGACACCGGGGATGTTGATGAGCACACGGCGGTCACCCTTAACGCGCATGAAGATTCCCTCGGCTCCGGCAAACGGTCCTCCTATCACCCTCACGCGTTCGCCTTTGGTGAAGCCACCGGGATCGGAATCCAGGTAGATGAGCTTCTCGTCATAGGTGCCCGCCACCTTGATGAAGTTTTCCATCTCTTTATTGGGAACTGTGATGGGCTTGTGCGTCTCGCGGTTCATGATGTAGCGGATGGGCAAATCCGTCGACCTTTTGTATTCGGTCATCTCGCTGGGCTTCATCTTCACGAAGATGAGATTATGGACACTGGGCACCAGCCGCTTGACCATCACCCCACCCCGCTCTTCGCGGCGGTATTGCATGGGCACGAAATTGGTCACACCACGCGTGTCAAGGTCAGCTTTGACCTTGAGCTCACGGTTGTAGGTCACTCGCAAGGCATACCACACCTCATCCTCATGACCCTTCTTGATGATTGTCCTCACTTCCACAAGTGCAAAGATAGTGTTTTTTTTGCAATGGTGTACCATTATGGCTCGTTCTGCGTTATATAAATAGTAAAGAGAGACCCTTTTTGTATGGCTAAGGAAATCAAGAAATGGACCACGCTCGAGAGCCGCTACATCATCCAGCGGCCATGGCTCACCGCACGCGTGGACAAAGTGCAACTGCCCGACGGGCGCATCAACCCCGAGCACTATGTGCTGGAATACCCCGAGTGGGTCAACATCATCGCCATCACCCGCGAGGGGCAATTCGTCATGGTGCGACAATACCGTCACGCCATGGACATCGTGCTTGACGAGTTGTGTGCCGGTGTGATGGAACAGGGCGAGACGCCCCTCCAGGCAGCACAGCGCGAACTGCTCGAGGAGACGGGCTACGGCGGCGGCACATGGCGCGAAATCATGACCGTGGGCCAGAATCCCAGCATCTGCAACAACATCACACACTGCTTCCTGGCCGAGGGCGTGGAACGCCTCAGCGACCAGCACCTTGACGCCGGCGAAGATATCGCCGTGCTGTTGTTGTCACGCGACGAGGTCGAGGCGATGCTGCGCGAGAACCGCCAGTTGCAGGCCCTCATGGCAGCACCCCTGTGGCGCTACCTGGCCGAGCATCCCAAAGATTAAATCAAGCGATTACAGTTCAAATCCCAATCTCAACGTGCAAGCAAGCGCGTTTCGTTTAATCAAGCCACAAGCGGGATTGATAATCCATTGCACGTCGGGCGAGACATAGAATTGGTCACTCAGCGAGTAGTGGTAATTCAACTCGATAGCCGTTTCCCACTTGAAACCTTCGTAATGAACGGTCGCCAATCCCGCGCTCAACACGTCGGCACCGCTCTTACTGAACAACGAAGTCAATGTGCAACCTCCGGTGATGCTCGCATCAGCCGCATCCGTCGCACGGGGAGAGTAACCACCCGTTACAAATGCGCCGACGGCCCGCTCGCCCTGCAAACTGAACGTTTTCTCACAAGTGGCGTAAAATCCGTAATTTTCAAGCACCGTGTGGTAGTAGGCTCCAGCCTTGAGCACCAGTGCTTCAGGGGGCATGAGTTGACCTTCACTCACAACGAGGTAACCCTTGCTGCGGCTCAGCTTATGCTTGAGGTTAAATCTGTTGCCTTCGTCCAGACCTATCACTCCTCCATCAAAAACGCCCGTCTGCCACATGAACGCATCACTGACCTGCCACTCGACATTCACGCCCAATCCGTTGGTGGGCATGGTGGGGACATTACCGCCCGACATGAAAGATGCGATTCCGCCAAAAGCGGTGTTTTGCAGCGGATCAGACACATCACACGTCGCGTAACTGTCATTGGCATCCTGCAGTCCCCCCAACAGCGTGACTTTGCCGATGGTATGGCGGTACCATGCATTGAGGGCGAAGATGTGATTAGCGGCCTCTTTATTGTCCATTTCCTGCCAGTCACCGATAAGTGTGTGTGTCGGTCTTCCGCCGTGGGTCGTGGCAATAGTGAAATTAAACTGGCCATTCTTCCAAGGATTGATGAGGACACCAGCCTCGCCATAACCCTGATAGACGGCTCCGGTCTTGATACCGCCACGGGTATTGACCACCAGGTCGGCGGTATAATTGAGGATAGGGACAAATGTCTTTGTTGAGTCCTGGGCATGAACAAATTGAGTGCCGCTGGCGACAATCAGGGCCAGGACAATAGTAACAATGCTATTTCTTTTACTCATGTGTGTGTTGTTGTGATATTCGTAACAATAGCCTGGAAATGAAGCGGCTACCGCTACCTGACTACCTTGGTGAACTCTGGAGTCTTGCCTTTCTCAACAATCACATAAACCTTGATTTCGCTGGCAGGAGGCATGTCGGCCTTTTTCTCGCGTGGCATGTCCATCGCGGTGAACAGGTATTCGGTGCCCTCCCCATCCTGTATGGTGCGTGATGCAACGGTTATTGCCTTGGCGTTGAGCATGGGGTAGCCGTTGACGGCGGCATCAAAGATGGCGGCCTCGTCGGCGCTCACGGGATGCTGCTCGGGGAAGGGCTCAGGCATATCAAATTTGCCATCGCAGAAAAGGCTGGCAGCCAAAAATTCTCCAACCTCCTTGGGCATGGCGTCCATGCGTGCGGCACGCACGCCATAGCCTGGCAGAATCTCTGTATTTGGCAACCTTTCAAACAGGTCTTGACCACTCGACTCTAGCCCACCACTGCCAAAGGTGCAGAACGGCACAACCTTCTTGCCGCTCAAGTCAACCTTATCAAGCAAGGTGGCGATGGGAGGAGCATAAGTGCCGAACCAGATGGGATAGCCCAGGAAGATGATGTCATAATCGGCGATATTCGATTTCAAGGGGTTGATCTCGGGAGTGATGCCTTTCTCGCGGTCAGCTTTGCAACGCTCAATCGTCGCCTGGAACGCGGTGTCATAGGGCTCCACAAGAGTAATCTCCTCAATATCAGATTTAAGACGTGTGGCAATCTCCTCTGCCACAGCCTTGGTATTTGATGTCTGAGAATAATACAGCACCAACACCTTGGGAGCCTTTCCCCTTTTGACTCTCAGATTGTTCTGGCTGCATGAGGTGACTACCATCACAGCAAGTGCAGCGAGCATCATTAATTTCAAAATTTTCATAAAGTTAAGTTTTTATTTGGTTATAGCAATCGCCCGTGGTCGTTGTAGCTGTAGTAGTGGCCACCGCGACACACGATGATGTGGTCCACCAGTTGGATGTCCATCACCTTGCAGGCCTGATGCACGCGCTCGGTCAAGCGGTCGTCCTGCACGCTGGGATTGGGGTTGTCGCTGGGATGGTTATGCGCCAGGATGATGCCCGACGACAGGCGCTCGATGGCAGGTCGCAAGATCATCTTGATGTCGGCCACCGTCATCGCTGTGCCGCCGCTGCTGATGCGCACACACTCCTCGACCTGTTTGGCGTGGTTGAGCAGCACCACCATGATTTCCTCGTGGTCCAGGTGCTCCATGCGGGGCCTCAGATAGCTGTATGCATCCTCGCTGCTCGCGATTTTAAAGCGCTCCTGGAATTCCTCCTGCTGATAGCGACGCGCCAGTTCCAGCGCGGCGAGGATCTCGATAGCCTTGACCTCGCCGATGCCGTGGTAGTTCTTCACCAGGTTGTTGATGCCCTTGCGGGCGATGAGATAGAGTTTGTCGTCGTTGTCACGCAGGATGCGCTGGCACAGGTCCACCACCGACTCGCCCGGTGTGCCCACCCTCAGCAGAATGGCCAGCAACTCAGCGGTGGACAGGCTCCCGAAGCCATGCTTCTTGGCCTTCTCACGCGGACGGTCCTCCTCAGGCACCGTCTCCTTGATGCTGCGGCTCCCCACCAGCTTGCTGTTCTCTTTCTCCTCCATCATGACTCCCTAAAGCCTAAAGCCTAAAACCTAACGCCCCTTGCGCATCTGCACTTCCTCCTCAATATCTCGTCCGTGCTTGAGCAAGATTTTCCACACATAGGCCTTGATGAAGCCCCAGCCGTAGCTGCACAGCTGCGTGAAACTCGTCGCCACGGCAAGCGTCGCGATCTTCAGACTGCGCGTCTCAATCAAGGCAGCCACCCACAGCATTGCTGCATACAGCACGATGGGTAGCACGAACCACCATTTCCACAACGACAGCAACAGCAGCAGCACACACCCGATGGTGAACACCGCCGGCAGGCAATGCACCGCCTTCAGGCTGTCGGGATACAGCAGCTTGAGCGTGATGCGCGACATGCCGAACACATAGGTCTGCCTAGCGAACTGCGACAGGCTCGTGCGGCGCTTGTGATAGACGAATGCAGGGCGTATCAAGCGGATGTCAAACCCCGCCTGGCGCACACGAGTGCTCATGTCGATATCCTCGCTGAACATCTCGCGGAAACCGCCCACTTTCTCCCACACCTCGCGTGAATAGCCCATGTTGAACGAACGCGGCACAAACTTCTCCATCTGCACCTTGCCGCCGCGGATGCCGCCCGTGGTCAGGAACGACGTCATCGAGAAGGAAATCGCCTTCTGCACATCGGTGAAATCATCGCTCGCCGCGTCGGGACCGCCAAAGCACGGCACATAATTGTTGGCCAACTCATCGCCCAGCGTCTTGAAATACTCAGGCGGAATGACGCAGTCGCTGTCAAAAAACACAAAATACTGCCCCGTGGCATGCTCCAGGCCGTAGTTGCGCGCGATGGAGCGTCCCTCATTGGCTTTATAGAAGTAGCGCAGGTCCAGCTCGCTGCTGTAGCGCAACGCGATGTCCTCGCAGCGCTCGGTCGAGCCGTCCTCCACCAGTATGATCTCAAAATTCTTGTCGGTCTGTCGGGTGAGGCTCCTCAGCAGGTCCTCCACCTCGTCACGCCGGTTATACACCGGCACAATCACTGAAAAATAAGGCATATCTATATTTAGGAAATTTGCAATGTAAACACTCTTATTTTTTAGGTCCCTTGCTGAACAAGTCGGAATGGGTGCCAGTATTGAGCATGATGAGAATAAGTTCCTTATCGCGTTGTTCCCAAATCAACAACCAATCGGGCTGGATATGGCATTCCCATTGCCCCTTGCGGTCGCCTGTTAAGATGTGGGCACGGTATTTTTCATCCAAGGTTTCACCTTTAAGCAGTTTTTCTATCACATCCCACAACTCACTCAATGGCAAACCGCGCTTCTTGCAACGCTTCAGGTCGCGCTTGAACTGGCCTGTGACGAATAACTCGTACTTCATGCTCATTCCTCTATCTCTTTCACCAAGTCACCCAAACTTTCATACTTATAGACTCGGCCCTCATCAAGATCTCGCAGTGAGCGCTCATAAGCCGATTCGCGTTTGCGGCGAGGCACGGTAATTTTACCTACACCTTTCAGCATACTAATGGCTTTTTTTATGTCCTTCAATAGGGACATATCCTTTATTTCCACCAAAATCTGACCTTCGCCAGGGACTGTACTTGTATTTGCCATAATTGCATCTTGTTTATTTTTCTTTTTGCAAAGGTACACAATTGCATCCAAATAACCTAAATTGCCTAGAAAAAAAGACTAAGATTTGTTCTAGTAATAAGAAATCATTACCTTTGCATTGTGGAGGTGTGGCAATGTGCCATAGCCCCACATGACATCGTTGAATAAAAAGAAGCGTATTGCTTTTACTTGTGACAGAATAATAGGAATTTATCTTTTAGACGCAAGTGTGGCGATTCAGTTCACGCTTTCTTTATACCATTAAACCGCCCCTGAGAACTGCACCGGCAATAGGAGACAAATTTGTATGAAAACACTAAACTTAACCTTACGCACCATCCTGCTGATCCTCATCCTCGTCAACACCACCATTACCGCCTTCGCCTACGATATGTATGTAAATGGGGTTTACTACAACATCAACGGCGATGAAGCCACTGTTACTTATCAAAATAATTATACAACAAGTGGTGGCACAACATATTATGAAAGTGATTATAGTGGTCATGTTACAATTCCAGAAAATGTAACATATAATGGTTTGACATATACTGTTACGGGTATTGGTAGCTATGCATTTTATAATCGATATTCATCTTATGCCCTAAGAAGTATTTCTATTCCAATTACAGTAAAAACCATCGGAGATCATGCGTTCTCCAATTGTGACGGTTTAATAAGTATTACATTTCCAATTTCAATAAAAAGGATTTATACAAGAGCATTTGAAGATTGTGATGGCCTAACAAGTGTAACTATCCCTGACTCTGTCAATTCAATTGGCGCTTATGCTTTTCAGAAATGTGATAAACTGAATAATATAGTTATAGGAAAATCTGTAACATCTATTGGCAACAATGCTTTTTCGGAAACTCCTCTTGCTTCCATTACATGTTTGGCTGAAACTCCTCCTGCCTTGAATAATAGTTATTCATATTTTTATTCTTACGTTAACACAACTCTATATGTGCCGTCAAACTCAATTCAGACATATCGAACTGCATCAGTATGGAGTAATTTCAAGATTATCACTGATTTTAAGCCAAATTTCTTCTCGTTGGATGATGTTTCCGCGATGCATGGCGATACAATTGTTGTTCCTGTGATGATGGATAACGAGAATGACATCACTGCTTTTCAAACTGATATCTATCTAGTTGAAGGTTTTGAAGTTGTGAAGGACGGTGACGATTATCTCGTTGAGTTATCTGACCGCAAAGGTCGTGACCATGTGATTATGGCCAACGAGACTCCTGATGGAGCTATTCGTGTTGCTTCTTACTCACCGACCTTGAAAACATATAAAAACAATGATGGTGTATTGTTCTATTTAACAGTCAAAGTTCCCGAGAACGGTGACGGTGTTTATCCTCTTGTTTTGAAAAATACCCGCTTGACTACAATTGACGAAGATGAGGTTCTTTCGCCAGATACATATTGTAATGTTGCTGTAGCTCCTTTTATCAAGGGTGATGCTAATGAAAGTGGAGACGTTACCATTGCAGATGTTGTTGTAACAGCAATGTATATGTTATTCCAAAATCCTGAGCCATTTAACATTGAGGCTGCGGACATGAATGGTGACAACAAGATTACCATTACTGATGTGGTGAAAATTGCTAATCTGATTCTTGACCAGGATTATGAGGACCCCGAGAACATGCGCATGATGGCACCCAACATGGCTGGAGACCATATGAGTGGAGAGGCCAAGGGCAACTCTGTAAGCATCAATCTGGACAATGAGATGGAATATACCGCACTGCAACTCGACTTGACCTTGCCCGAGCGCCTGACGGCCAGCGATTTTGCTCTGACTGAGCGTGCCAGCAACTTGAGTATCATCCAAAAAGACCGTGGAAACGGCAAAGTTCGTGTCGTTGCTTATACCCCTGACCTAAAGACTATCATGGGTAACGACGGTGCGATATTGACCTTTAATGTTGACGGCGAGATGGGCGGAGACATCATTGTTGACCGCATCGAAGTGGTGAACACCAATGGCGAGAGCGTCCGTTTGGCAGGTTTCAACATTCATGTCAGCACTCCAACTGCATTAACCGAGATAACCACAAACAAGGCCATCGCCGATGTCAAGTATTTCAATCTTGCAGGCCAGGCAATGACTGAACCCGCAAATGGTGTGACTCTCGTTGTCACCACTTACAATGACGGCACCCGCACCACCAGCAAAATCATCAGGTAGTATGAAGAGGAGTCTATTCGCAATTCTAACGGCGATGGTAGCGATAAACCTTGTCGCTGCCAACCGTTTTTACCTGCCTGATTTCACCATTGCTCCAGGAGAGACTATGCAGGTAGCAATGGTTCTGGAGAATGACGAGCAATTCACGGCATTTCAGACCGATTTGTTATTGCCAGATGGCCTCTCGGTAGTTGAGGATGATGGTGAATTCCTACTGGACTTGACAGGCCGTAATCCTAGTGATCAAACCATTATCAGCAAGCTGCGCGATGACGGTGCTTTGAGGATGGTCTCCTTCTGCATGAGTGTCCGGCCGTACTCAGGCAACCAAGGGCCTATTGTAATCATTAATCTGCATGCTGATGAGGACTTTACTGGTCCAGCTGTTATTGGTCTGAAGTACTCTTTCTTCGCAACTATAGATGGAACACAAATCACTCTTCCCGAGGAGAGCAGTAATGTGCAACAGCTTGCTCAACAAATCAAGGGTGACACCAATGGCGACGGGCTCGTGAACATTTCCGATATCACGGCACTTATCAACTATATGTTAACAGGCTGCTCTTCGTCATTCCATACCGAAAATGCCGATATGAATGATGACGGCAATGTAAACATCACCGATGCCACGATGCTTATTACCTTGGTAATCCAAGGATGATATAAACAACTAGACCGGGGAAAGCGGGCATTTTAAGCCCGCTTTTTCTTTTACTGTTGTCCAAAATGGCGCACAAAAGGGGTGAATTGGTCAAAAAAAGTTGATTAAGCAGTAACTGAAACAATAATTTGTGTAATTTTGCAATTTTGAAATCAAGATAGCAATTAACAATGATCAAAATATTATATAATCTGAAGCACTACCTCAGCGTTGTGGCTATAGCTCTGGTGTTGATGGTGTTGAACACGTCTTGCTTCGGGGATGAGCCTGACGGCTGCGAGGCCGATATCGAGAAGGCCGTGCTGCATGTTAATCAGCCCGAGAAGTACTTTTTCCAGCCGACGGACTCGATGCAGGTGGTGCTCTCGACCGACAGCGTCATCACGTTTGCCGTGCGCGGCGATGCCGACGTGAGCGCCCTGTCGCCCGAGTTCACCCTGTCGCCGGGTGCGACGGTGAATCCGGCGAGCGGCAGCACCCACGACTTCGCCAACGGACCTGTGACCTACACGGTCACCTCGGAGGACGGCAAGTGGCAACGTCGCTACCGCGTGAATGTGGTTCCCACGATGATCACCGTAGCCGACACGCTGCGCTACGACTTCGAGCACTTTGAACTCGAGCCTGCCACCCAACGCTACTACATCTGGCACAACACGCTGCCCGATGGCACATTGGGTAACGACTGGGCAACCGCCAACCCCGGCTACCGCATCTCTATGAGTACGGCCCAGCCCGAGGACTACCCCACTACTCCACTTCTCCAGGGCTATGACGGTGCCGCCGTGTGCCTGAGGACGAGCGACACGGGCCCCTTCGGCAAAATGGCCAACAAGCGACTGGCTGCCGGCAACATGTTCCTGGGCACGTTCGACATCAGGATCGCGATGAGCGACCACCTGCACGCGACGCGTTTCGGCCTGCCTTTCACCAGCCGACCTGACCGTTTCACGGGCTACTATACTTACCAACCCGGCCCAACAGTCCAGGACTTCTACGGCAATCCCATCGCGGGACGCACCGACTCGGCAGACGTCTATGCCGTATTCTACCGCAACCATGACGCCGCGGGCAACGAGGTCGTGCTCTACGGCGACAATGTGCTCTCGAGCGACCTGATTGTGGCGGTGGCCGATTTGGGCTACGTAGCCCCCACTACCCAATGGACGGCGTGGGACGTGAAGTTTGTGTACAAGAAAGAGATTGACGAGCAGGTGCTGGCCAACCGCGGCTACAGCCTGGCCATCGTCTTCTCGTCGAGTTCGGCAGGCGGCGACTTCATCGGCGCCATCGGCAGCCGGCTGTGTGTGGACAAGGTGCGGCTGATCTGTTCACATGAGGAATAAACATCATTTTATCAAAAAGGAAAAACGGACATGACCATCAACCATAGATTGACATTGCTGCTTATCATCGTTGTCACCACCCTAGCGGCAAACGCGACGGTGATCGACAGCCTGAGGCTTGATGCACGATTTGGATATGCCGTTGGCGGCACAATCCCGACCCACATGGGTAACGAGATTCGCGGCATCAACAGCTTTAACCCGGGACTCAATTTCACCATCAGCGCCGAGGCGTCCTACCCCTTGAACAAGCGGTGGGCGATTCACTCGGGACTGCGCTACGAGCTGGGCAGCATGGACGTGGACAGCCGTGTGAAGAACTATGAAATCGAGGTCGTGCGCGGCGACGAGTCACTCAACGGCATCTTCAACGGCAACGTGCGCATCAAGACGACGCAACGACGCATCACCCTGCCCGTCCAAGCCGAATTCACATGCAGCGACGTGTTTAGGCTGCGTGGCGGCCTGTTCATGGGCTGGCTGACGAGTCGCAAATTTTGGGGTTGGGCCTACGACGGCTACCTGCGTGAGGGAACTCCCGTGGGCGCCAAGATCGAGATGGGAACCGAGCCCGGCGACCGCGGCGACTTTGACTTCGACCAGAACATGCGTCACATGCAGTGGGGTATCGACGTGGGTGCCGACTGGCAATTCCACCGCCGCTGGGGCATGTTCGCCGAGCTGACCTACGGTCTGAGCGGCCTGTTCAAGAGCGACTTCCACTCGGTGCAGACCCTTCGCCCGATGTATGGCAGTTTGGGCATCAGTTACCGCTTCAAGTAAACGAAAAACAAACTAAACATTAATAATAATAATTATTTATCTCAAACAATGAAAAAAGGATTATTAGCAATCTGTCTGGTTATGACGACCCTGTTTGGTCTTAACGCCGAGACATTTACCGGCCCC
>JAEEGL013215752.1_pt1 | contig 10895 bp, 6 predicted proteins | sample 9134231 | NCBI WGS metagenome assembly JAEEGL01 (sample SAMN16246548, study PRJNA631951) | gut metagenome | biome: gut microbiome; feature: rumen; material: fiber-attached | host: Bos | place: Iran: Karaj | collected 2018-10
CACTATGGGCCTCGTGGGAGAGTCCGGCTGCGGCAAAACCCCCGCGGGCCGTACCATTCTGCGTCTCTCCGGCGAAAAGACCGGCGGTCAGGTGCTGTTCAACGGGCAGGAGATCTACGATCTCTCGCGCAAAGAGATGCGCGCCCTGCGTCCCAAGATGCAGATCATCTTCCAGGATCCCTTCTCCTCCCTGTCCCCCAGAATGCCCGTCGGCGAGATCATCGGCGAGGCCGTGCGCGAGCACAATCTGGTGCCCAAGGCGGAATTCAACGATTATATCGACGAGGTCATGGATAACTGCGGCCTGCAGCCCTTCCACAAGGACCGTTACCCGCACGAGTTCTCCGGCGGTCAGCGGCAGCGTATCTGCATTGCCAGAGCCCTTGCCCTCAACCCCGAGTTCGTGGTGTGCGATGAGCCCGTGTCCGCGCTGGACGTCAGTATTCAGGCGCAGATCATCAACCTTTTGAAGGATCTGCAGGAAAAATACAAGCTCACCTATCTCTTCATCTCGCACGATCTCTCCGTGGTGGAGCACATCTCCGATACGGTCGGCGTGATGTACCTCGGCAATCTGGTGGAATACGGCGATACGGACGATATCTTCCGCAACCCGCTGCATCCCTATACCAAGGCCCTGTTCTCCGCCATCCCGATCCCGGATCCCACCATCAAGATGAAGCGCATCGTGCTGGAAGGCTCCATCCCGTCCCCGGCCAATCCCCCCAAGGGCTGCAAGTTCCACACCCGCTGTGAGAACTGCATGGAGCGCTGCAAAACCGAAGCGCCCGTCCAGAAGGAGATCGAGCCCGGCCACTACGTGGTGTGCCACCTTTACGATCAGTAAGCCATGGCGAAGAAGGACGATTTTTACGACGACGGCCGTACCGTTGTGGATATGAGCGGCGTGGAGCATCAGCCGCTGTTTATCCCGCGCCTGCCCAAGAAGAAAAAGGACCAGCCCGAATCGGACGGCTGGCAGGCCCGCGAGGAGAGCAGCAGCGAAAAGATGTCCCGCGAGGACCGCAAGGCGTACTTTTTCGGCGCCATGGGCGCGGCCCTGCTCGTGGCCGGTATTTTCATCCTCGCCGCGTTCCTGTTCATCTGCTTCTTCCTGTTCGTATACAACAGATAAAAAATCCCGCCTCGGCGGGATTTTTTAAGTTTAAGGAAGCGGAAAGATTATCGTTTAAATTTCAGTTTATCGCTCTGATCAAATGAGGAATGAGAAATGAGAAATGAGGAATTATCGGTGGCGGCTAAAGCCGCATTTTACGATGATACCAGCGGTTTCGCCTTTATAATCGGGTATGGGCGGAGCCCATCCTTCATTCCTAATTCCTCATTCCTAATTTCTAATTGAGCTACAAATTCCAATTTAAAGCTGAATTATAATATGATCATCATCCCCGGTCCGGTTATTGTAAATAAACGGCTCCGCTACGTCTGCCAGGGTCTGGCCCTCGGGCACGAGTTTTGCCACGGCTCTGATGCGCAGCGTTCTGCAGATCTTGTCCACGCGTCTTACGGTGCCCATAAAAGCCTTATATTCCGCCGTATCCGGCCCGAAGGGCGCATTTCCGGTGAAAGCGTGCGCGCCGATGGAAATCAGCTTCGGCAGGGCTTTTTCGTCCCCTATGGCCCTGATCTCTTCTTTGGTGATGCCGCTGTACTTCCGGCCGAATTTTGCCAGCGTCTTCAGCTTCAGCTTTTCAGCCTTCCGGATGCCAAATTTCACCAGCCCTTTGTGCTTTGCGAGCTTATCCACGGGCAGCGGGCCCGCGGCGGTGGAAAGGAACGCGTCCCAGTCCCTGTTCGCCAGCGGCAGCGCGTCCTCGATCCGGCCGATAAAGTTCAGGTGGTAAATATAATCGTAAAAGTTTTTGCCGCCGGTATCGAAATCCCTGATCTTGTCTATGCGTATGCTCTCCACCTCGCACGTAGCCGCGTCCGTATCCACGGTCACCTTGCGCATGTTGCCCGCGGCGGAAACAAGGGCCGTAGTGGAAACGTCGTAAAAATACCGGCCCTCGGCGTCCTCGTATTTGCGGATGTTCTGCACGTGCGTATGCCCGGTAAAGATCACCCGCACGCCCTTTTCGCACATCAGGGCCCAGAGGCGTTTGTAGCCGCCGAACATCTCAAAATCCACCATGTGCGCGTAGATATCCCAGGGGGAGATCACGGGATGGTGCACCGCCAGAAGCACCTTTTCCCCGGCGGCGTTGGCTTTGTCGATCTCGGCCTCCAGCCAGGCAAAGCCTTCGTCGAACAGACCGCAGTGGGAGCGCCCGTTGCCGTTGTCGTTCAGGGCGATCAGCCGCACGCCGTCAAACAGCTTTAAGGAGTAGGAACCGCTCTCCGCGTCCACGCTGTCGCTCTGCGCGGGGCCGAAATCACGGTAAAGCCCGTCCAGCTCGTGCTTGCGCACGCAGTCGATGGGTTCCGTACCGGTATCGGTATAGCGGCAGGATCGGAAGAAGTTCTCGTCGTCGCCCATGCCGCAGTAATCGTGCGTGGCGGTGGTCACAAACACGCGCTTGCCCGCGTCGGTGAGCGCCTTCAGTTCCGCAATGAAGTCCTCGTGGCTGTTGCGGTCGCCGTTGTTCACAAGGTCCCCGGTGATCAGCACCGCGTCGGTCTCCTCATCCGCGATGATCTCGGCAAAAAAGCTGCGCAGGATCTCCGCGCTGGCCCGCAGGGCGATCTGGTCCCCGCGCTCACGGCCCTCAAAGCTTTTGCTCTCAGGCGTAAAATTGCGCTTGCTGACGTAGTGCGTGTCCGTCAGAATGTAAAAGCTGTGTTTGTTCGGCATGGGAATCATCCTTTCTGATGTAGTTGTATGTGTAAATTTCAGTTTAGCGAGGCGAAGCCTCGCAGTGAAATCCGTTCCTTCTGAACGGGTGAAATCGTCCTGCGGTCGATGAAATCCGCTGTGCGGGTGAAATTCGCCGCGAAGCGGCGAGTTTCGGGGCCTGCGGCCGGCATTATAATGGGTAAGGGCGGAGCCCTTCCTTATCCTTTGCCGCAAAGCGGCAAAGATTTCACCTTCCGCTTTGCGGAAGATTTCACCCGATGAACGGATTTCACTTTTTTGCACAGCAAAAAAATATCACTTTGAAATTTTTCGCGTCGAGCGAAAAATTTCAATTTATTATACCACACCGTTGCTGCTTTGTCACCCGTTTATTGCCCGGAATTGACAAAACGCGAAAAATATTGTAAAACATAAAGGAAACAAAAATGAAAGCAGGTATTTTTATGTTGTATCTTCTGTCCGCCGAAGCCGGACACACGCTCGGCGATCTCACGAAAATGCCCACGAATGCCTCCGAGGCAGGGGAGTATCTGAAAACCTTATGGACGATGCTGGAGGAGTTCGCCGTCACCTACGGCGGCCGTCTGATCGCCGCGCTGCTGATCCTGATCATCGGCTTCAAGGTGGTCAACGTCTTCACGAAAAAGCTCGTGAATTCCAAGGTGCTCAATAAGCTGGAGGGCTCCGCCCGCAGCTTCATCAAGAGTCTTGTAGGCATCGTTGCCAAGGTGCTCATCGGGATCGTGGCCCTCTCCGTGATGGGCGTGCCCATGACCTCCATCATCACCGTGGTGGGCTCCTGCGGACTGGCCGTCGGCCTCGCGCTGCAGGGCTCCCTTGCCAACATCGCCGGCGGGCTGGTGCTGCTGCTGGTCAAACCCTTTAAAGTGGGTGATTTCATCATTTCCGGCGATATCTCCGGCACGGTCACCGAGATCGGCATCTTCAATACCAAGGTGCGCACCATCGATAACCGCATGATCATCGTTCCCAATTCCACCATCTCCAACGCCACCGTGACCAACGTATCCGAGCTGCCGCTCCGCCGCGTGGACCTCACCTTTACCGCCGCCTACGCGGACGACATCCAAGCCGTGAAGAATACGCTCCTCTCGGTCTGCGAGCGGCACGAAAAGATCCTGCCCGATCCCGCCCCCTTCGCCCGCGTTTCTGGCCATAAGGACAGCGCCATCGAATATACCGTGCGCGCGTGGGTAAAATCCGAGGATTACTGGGACGTGTATTTCGACCTCTTTGAGCAGGTGAAAACCGCCTTCGACGAGAAGGGCATCACCATTCCGTTCCCGCAGCTGGACGTGCATGAAAAGCACTGAGTTTGTGCATATTTCACAAAACAGCCTTTGTTTATTTATATATTATAAATAATACATAAAAGTTTTTTTAACTTTATCAAAAAATATTGACACTTTGTCATTTCTCTGCTAATATAGGCACGATGAGAGACTGACAAAGTGTCATATTTCTGTTTGCAGAAAATTCGGAATTCGTTCAAATTTCAATTTATCAAAAAAACCACACATTTCCGGAGGCATTCTCAATGACTTCTGCTCAGGAGAAGAAGCTGGAAAAAAAGCGCAGGATCCTTGAGATCGCTTACCAGCTTTTCCAGAAAAACAACATTTACAACACCGCGGTGGATGATATCGTAAAGGCGGCCGGCATCGCCCGGGGCACCTTTTATCTGTATTTCCGCGATAAGAGCGACCTGATCGAGCAGCTGCTCTTTTTCAAGAGCGCGGAAAGCATGAAGACCGTGATGGTGGAGTTCCACGCGCACGCGGACGCGTTTGCGGATCCGGAATCCTACGCCCGCGCATTTATCGGCCGGTATATCGATTTTCTGGTCAGCCAGAAGGAGGCCCTCGCCGTCATCGATAAAAATATTTCGGCGTGCATGCGGTATTTTCCGGATTTTTATGATGAAGAGGCAAAAACGCTCTATAATAATATAGTGGACCGCTTCGTGGCCGGGGGATACGCCCCGGATGACGTACAGAAACGGATCTATATGGTCGTGGATCTGCTCGGCGCCGTCTGCTCGGATGCGATATTGTACCAGCGCCCGTTCCCGATCTCGCAGATCCGCGTGCCCCTCACCGAGGCGGCTGTGGGCATCCTGCGCGGCGGCGCGAATAAAGGAGAAACCGTATGAAACTCAAAAGATATATCGCCGTACTGTTAAGCCTCGTGCTTTTGTGCGGCAGCTTTCTCGGCACAGCCGCGGCGGCGGTCGCCATGCCTGCGGGCGTTACGGAGGACCGCGTTCTGAACGCCCTGCCCAAGGTGGAAAGCCTTGTGGGCGCGGCGTTGTCCCTGAACGAGGAGACCGCCGATCTGCACGGCCTCGTCTACGGCATGCTGTTTTCGGATAACACCCTGAACGCCGTCTTTTCGGGCGTGTATTCCTCGTTTTCCGATCAGGCCGCCACGCTCTCCACGCTGGGCGTGGATATCTCGGTCCCCGGCGTTTCCGCCTGCCTTTCCGCCTACCCGGACGTGCAGGCCGCGCTGGCGGGCAAAGCGAACTGGAACGAGGTGTTCAGCGGTTCCTTTGACCCGAAGTGGAACGTAACGAATAAAGAGGGCTTCGGCGCCGCGCTGGCCGCCATGTTCCAGCCCCTGAACGACCTGCTGTTTACACTGCTGTGCTCCGGCAGCTACACGCCGAACCTGCTCATCACCGTGCGCGGCGCGGACGGCTACGAAAACGTGATCGTGCCCATCCTGAAGACCCTCGGCACGCCTTCGGTGATGGCGCAGAAGGATTTCACCGCCGCGGCAAAGGCGGACCGTTCCATGATGCTGCGCAATATCGCCGATATGCTCTGCGCCGCCGTGGATAATATCCTGAACGCCCCCGTGATCTCTCTGTGCGATTACCTGCCCGGCATCGCGTATTATCTGGTCAACGGCGGCCTCAAAGAGAGCATGACCGCGCTGCTGGAGCCCCTGCGCGTGCGCGTGGGCGTCTTCTCCCTGACGGGCGTGGATCAGATGCTGGAAAACTTAGGCGGTTTTTCGGATCCCGAGGCGCTCTCCTCCAAGCTGGAAAATCTGGATACCTCCGCCCTGTTCGGCAAAGACGTGGATCTGCAGCTTCCCCCCGTGGACCTGCAGACGCTCTCCGAATGCGGTTCCGTGCAGGGCGATACCTTCGTTTCCCGCCCCGCCGAGGCTTTCGTCACGGTGTTCCGCTGGGCCGTGGAAGCGCTGAAAATGAACGCCGCCCGCCTGCCCGAAATGCTGGGGCAGGGCGCCGCCGGCAACGCGGATTTCATCAATAAGCTGCTCTCCAAAAACGCGGATTCGCTCCTCGTAATGGTATTGGATCTGCTGGAGCTGAAACCTGCCGATACGGTGCTGCAGTACCGCTGGAGCTACCCGGCCTATACGCCCGGCAGCATCGAATATACCGCCAACCTCACCCGCGACGATTACGTGCGCGTGCTGAACGGCATCGATCCCACCTTAAACGAATTCATGTCCGAATTTACGGATAACGGCACCCTCTCCGGCACGCTGGCCGCCCGCATCTATTCCAATTCCCTCGTTTCGCAGCTCGTGGTTTCGGTTTACGGCGCCCTGTATACGGAAGAAACCGCCGGCGCGCTGGCGCTTCTGGGGCTGGATGCGTCCCCGAAGGGGCTGGCGGAGAGTATCGAGTCCGCGTATCCCGGCGCGGCCAACTCGCTGCGGTCCGCCGACAGCTGGAAGCAGGTGAATCCCAACCGCCTTTCCTGGGGCTTTTCCAACGGGAACCGGGACGGCTTTGTGAAAGCCCTCACCGCGGCGCTGATGCCCTTCCGCCCGTTTTTAACGCTGCTTCTGGCCGAGGGCGGCATGAAGATCCTCGATACCATCGAGATCAGCGGTTCCAACGGCTACAATACGGCGGTCATTCCGCTGCTGGAAGCGCTCGGCTGCAGCGCCGATCAGATTAAGACCTACGCGGATTATAAGGCAACGGCGGGCTCCTCTGCGGCCATTACGGATATTCTCACCCCGGTGGCCGGGCTGCTGGATCAGATCGTATCGTCCCCGGTGGCAACGCTCTGCCGCATCCTGCCCAATTTGGTGTACTTCGTAAACGCCGGAGGCTTAAAGCAATGCGTGGAAAACCTCGTTTATCCGGTGCGCGTGCTGCTGCAGAAGATCGGCGCCGAAGAGATGCTCGGCGATATGCTCAGCGAGGTCACAAATATCGACCTGCAGAAAACCGTTACGGACCTGATCGCGGATTCCGGCCTCAACGTAAAACTGCCGGAGCCGGATCTGAACCTGCTTTCTTCTCTCGGCACGCCCGAAACGCGCGTCAGCCGCCGTACCTATAACGGCGCCGCCGAAAACTATATCTATATCGCCGCGGACGAACCCGCCGTGCTCTTAACGGTGCTGCGCTACGTGGTGGGCGCGCTGGGCAGCGAGGAAAACGCCGAGACCCTCTCCGGCCTGTTCCAGCAGGATAATTCCTCCGAAGGGGATATGATGGCCATGTACACCGGCAAGGTGGCCGAGCAGCTCAAAACCATGAGCACGGACGAGACCATTGAGTGGCTCTATAACCTGCTGTTCGCCGAAACGCCCAAACGCCAGACCGGCGAGGACGAAAACGCCGAGATCCCCCATATCTATTATCAGGCAACCGAAAAGCACACTACGCGCAACGTCAGCCTCATCGTGGGCATCGGCGCGATCGTGCTCATCGCGCTCATGGTGGTGCTCTCCCGCGTGGATCTCACGGCGTGGCACGAGCGCAGAAAACACCTGAAAAACAAGCGCAGACAGCAGCTCGCGCAGGCGAAGGCCGCCGCAAAACAGCCCCGTGGCGATGCGCCAGCCGCCGTTCCCGCAGAGGACGGCGCGCCGCGGCAGACCTTCGGCATGACGGAAAAGGAACGCCTGCGGCACGAAAAAGAGCTCGTACGCATGCGCATCCGTGAAGAAAAGGCCCGGCAGAAGGCCTACCGCCAAACCAAAAAAGCGGATAAATACTACGAACAGGCGCTCAGAGAGCAGCAGAAGAAAAAACACTGAGCGGGAGGCAGAAACATGCTTATCTTAAAAGATATTATCAAAGATTACCCCACCGGGGATACCACGGTGCGCGCCCTGCAGGGCATCAGCATCAATTTCCGTGAAAACGAGTTCGTTTCCATCCTCGGCCCCTCCGGCTGCGGCAAAACCACGCTTCTGAACCTGATCGGCGGGCTGGACCAGTATACCGAAGGCGATCTGATCATCAACGGCAAATCCACCAAGGAGTTTACGGACGCGGACTGGGATACCTACCGCAACCATTCCATCGGCTTTGTGTTCCAGAGCTACAACCTGATCCCGCACCAGACGGTGCTGGCCAACGTGGAGCTGGCGCTCACCCTTTCCGGCGTCTCGGTCAGGGAGCGGCGCGAGCGCGCTGCCGAGGCCCTGCGGCGCGTGGGATTGGAAGAGCAGATGAACAAGCGCCCGGCGCAGATGTCCGGCGGCCAGATGCAGCGCGTGGCCATTGCCAGAGCGCTGGTGAACAACCCCGATATCATCCTTGCGGACGAACCTACGGGCGCGCTGGATACCGAAACCAGCGTGCAGATCATGGAGCTCTTGAAGGAAGTGGCGCGGGATAAGCTCGTGATCATGGTCACGCACAACCCGGATCTTGCCAACCGCTATTCCACCCGCATCATCAGCTGTCTGGACGGCAAAGTCATCGGCGATACGGATCCCTTTACCCCGCAGCGTGAAGATTACGAAAACGAAAAGGAAGCGGCGGAAAAGGAGCGCGCCAAGGGCAAAAAGCCCAGCATGAGCACGCGCACCGCCTTCGGCCTCAGTCTGCGCAACCTCACCACCAAAAAGGCCCGTACCTTCCTTACCGCCTTCGCGGGCAGCATCGGCATCATCGGCATCGCGCTGGTGCTGGCGCTTTCCAACGGCATCGAGCGGTATATCGACAAGGTGCAGAACGACCTGCTGCTGGCCTTCCCGGTCACGGTGGAGCGCGAGGCCATCGATTACAACTCCGTCATGTCCACGTTTATGGATATGTCCAAAAGCATGCTCGAAACAAACCACGATCTGGATGCCATCTACGTCAACAATTCCTTCAACGAAATGATCAATACCTTCGTTTCGCAGGCCGCCTCCAACAACCTGAAGAGCTTCCGGCAGTATATTGAGGATAACCGCGCCGAGTTCGATGCGCTGTGCAACGATATCCAGTATAAGTACGAAACGCCCCTCAACGTCTACCGGGCGGATACGTCGGACGGCGTGGTGCAGGTGAACCCCAACACCATCGTTACGCAGATGATGGACCAGATGGGCGGCTCCACGGCCACCTCCGTCTCCAATTCCATGTCCAATATGTTCACGTCCTCCATCGCGGATACGTGGATGCAGCTCATCGGCGATAATACGCTGCTTTCCAAGCAGTACGAGGTGATCGCCGGCCGTCTGCCGCAGGCGTATAACGAGGTCGTGCTCATCGTGGATAAAAACAACGAGGTCAACGAGATGATCATGTACGCGCTCGGCCTCAAGAACCAGGATGAGTTTATGGGCAGCATGATGAGCATGCTCGCCAGCGGCGAGGAGCTCAAGAACGTGGATATCACCAGGTATTCCTACGAGGATATCCTGAACATGAAGTTCAAGCTTCTGCTCAACTACCAGTATTTCGTGCAGGACGAGGAGACCGGCCTCTGGACGAACTACAAGGATAACGCCATGTACGTAAAGCAGCTCATCGAGACCGAGGGCACGGATATCAGCATCGTGGGCATCCTGCGCCCCGATCCCCACAACGTGCTCAGCATCGGCACCGGCAGCATCGGCTTTACGGACGCGCTTATGGATTACGCCCTGAACGCCACCCTGAACAGCGCACCCGTGCAGGCGCAGCTGGCAGATAAAAAGACCGATATCATCACGGGCAACGAGTTCTCAGATCTTACGGTCAACGATTTTTCGCTGGCGGACGTGGATCTGAGCGTGATCGATTTCTCCCTGCTGAACCTGCAGCCCTTTATGAGCATGCTGGAGGATATCGACCTTTCGCAGATCGACATTCTGAACTTCGATATTACGGATTTTATCGATTTTACGGATATGTCCGCGCTGCAGAAGCGCATCGTGGAGGGCTACCTCAACGACGAGCAGGTGCTGGCCATCAAGCAGGCCTACGTGGACACGATGAATAAACAGTGCTCGCTGGAAAACACCTATTCGCTCTTGGGCTATTCGGAAGAGGACAGCCCCACCTCCATCTATATCTACGCCAAAAACTTCCAGAATAAAGACAAGATCAACGAACTGGTGAATTATTACAACACCGAAATGGAGCGCCTCGGCCATAAGGGCTACACCGTTACGGTCACGGACTATATCGGCATGCTGATGAGCAGCATCACCAATATCCTGCGCATCGTCACCTACGTACTCGTGGCGTTCGTGGCCATCTCGCTGGTGGTATCCTCCATCATGATCGGCATCATCACCTATATCTCGGTGCTGGAGCGCACCAAGGAGATCGGCATCCTGCGCGCCATCGGCGCATCCAAAAAGGATATCTCCAGCGTGTTCAACGCCGAAACCGTCACCATCGGCCTTGGGGCGGGCGTCATCGGCATATTGGCAACGCTGGTGCTCGAGATCCCCATCAATATCGCGCTGCAGTATTTCACCCAGACCGGCGCCGCGGCCTCGCTGCCGTTCATCGCCGCCGTACTGCTGGTGCTCGTCAGCGTGTTCCTCACCTTTATCGCAGGCCTGATCCCGGCCTCCCTCGCCGCCAAAAAAGACCCCGTGATCGCACTGCGTACCGAATAAAAAAAGCGCCTTCGGGCGCTTTTTTGCTTGAGTCAAATTTCAGTTTATCGCTTTGTTGGATTAATGATTAACGATTAATGATTAACGATTGAGGAAGGGGCGCGGGTGTCCGGTGGACACCTCTGCCGAAGGCAGAAGCGCCGACCGAGTTGCGGGTCGCCGGTGGCGACCTCTGTGGCATAAGCCACAGAAGCAACGACCGAACCGGGAGGTGAGAACGGCAGGCGAGACC
>JAEEGL015576058.1_pt1 | contig 10895 bp, 9 predicted proteins | sample 9134231 | NCBI WGS metagenome assembly JAEEGL01 (sample SAMN16246548, study PRJNA631951) | gut metagenome | biome: gut microbiome; feature: rumen; material: fiber-attached | host: Bos | place: Iran: Karaj | collected 2018-10
CGCGGCCGAGAAAAGCATGAGGGCTTTTGCCGAAATGCTTTTCTCGATCAGCAAAACCAAAGGTTTTGCGGCGCTCGCTCAGCTCGCATCGGGACTTCCTTGTCAGGAAGCCCCGATCCGCGCCTTTGATATTTTACCTCTTCAAGCACCTTGACGAAACGGGAAATTCGAAATAGGTATCGGGGAAGGGCTCGTTTTCAAGCGTGAAATGCCACCATTCGCAGTCGAGCGGGCGGAAGCCGCCGCGCACCATCGCGCTCTGCAGCAGCATGCGGTTTGAATACTGCTCATCGGTGACGCTGCGGTTGTCGGGATGCGATATTTCGCTGAACAGGTCGAAGGGGCTGCCCATGTCAAGCTCCCGGCCGGTGCGCATATCGAGCAGGGTAAGGTCCACCGTGCTTCCGCGGCTGTGGGACGATAGCTTGGCGATATAGCCCTTGGCAAAAAGCTCCTGCTTCTCAAGCTCGGGATAGAAATAAGGCTTCATGCGGATATCCGTGTCCTCGATGCCCCAGAATATGAACTGCTTTACCGCGCACACGGGGCGATAGGCGTCGAATATCTTGAGCCGATATCCCATCACGTTCATTTCGGCGGCAACGGCCTTTAGCGCCCGCGCCGCCTCCAGCGTGATTATCGCGCAGGGCTCCTCATAGCCGTCGATGCGGTCGCCTATGAAATTGAAAGTCGAATGATAGCGGATCTCCTGCACAACGCCCGGTACATAGTCCGAAAGCAGTATGAAATCCGAAGTATCCATTGTCACCCTTGATCTGAAGTCCCTTTCCATAAGCGCGCCCCCATAAGAGTGTTTCAGTTAAGACAATCGGTGTAGATCCGGATTATATCCTCGTCGTCAAGCGCAACGAAGGAGTTTTTCAGCAAGCCGCCGCGGTTGGCGTGGGCGGCCATTTTTGCGAAATGCTCCGTGCCTATGCCCAGCTCGGAAAGCGTCATGGGTATGCCGGATTCGCGGAAGAAGCTTTCAAGCCTGTCTATGCCGGCAAACGCAAGCGCCGTTTCGTCGTCGCCGTCAAGGCCCCACACGTTTCTCGCAAATCGCACAAAGCGCCACGCGCAGGTGGGATCCTTCTTTAAAATATGGCGCATCCAGCGCGGGGTGAGTATGGCAAGGCCCACGCCGTGGGTGATGTCATAGAACGCGGAAAGCTCGTGCTCCATCGCGTGGCAGGGCCAGCAGGAGCCCTGCTTGCCATAGGAGGGTATGCCCGAGCAGGCGATGGACGATATGGACATAAGGTTGGCGCGGGCTTCGTAATTGTCGGGCTCGGCAAGCGCGATGGGCAGATTGCGTATCGCGGACTTGAACACCGTTTCGCAGATCCCGTCGGCAAGGTCGCTGTCGGGCGTGCGGGAGAAATATTCCTCGCAGATATGGCTGATTATATCGGCCGTGCCCGCGGCGGTCTGATACTTCGAAACCGTAAAGGTGTACGTGGGATCGCAGATCGAAACGGCGGGGAAGGTATAGCCGTTGCCCAGCTTTTGATTCAGCTTCATATTCGATATCACTCCGCCGCCGTCATATTCCGAGCCGGTGGCGCTCAGCGTAAGTATGTCCACGAGCGGGAGCGCCTTTAAAACGCCGTGACGGGTGGCAACCATATCCCACAGGTCGTCGCCCTCAAAGTAAACGCCCGCGGCTATCGCCTTGGAACAGTCGATGGTGGAGCCGCCGCCCACGGCAAGTATCACGTCGATATCATGCTCTTTGCACAGCGCCACGCCGCGCTCGACCGACTCGATGCGGGGATTGGGCTCGATGCCGCCGCATTCGACCACGGTGAAGCCCTCGTCGCTCAAAATGTCCATCACGCGGTCATAAAGCCCCGTCTTTTTGATGGAGCCGCCGCCATAGGTGAGCAGCACGCGCGTGCCGAATTCGCGCAGGGACTCGGCAAGATGCGATATCTGGCCTCTGCCGAAATAGATCCTGGTGGGAATATTGTGAGTGAAATTGAGCATTCTGCATCCTTTCTGTGCGGCTGCCGTGCCGCCGGGTTATTGTTGTAAAAATATTATCACACTTCAGGTCCGTTTTCAAGCGCCGCGATCATTCGCTCAGCGCCTTGTCAAGCGCCGCGATATCCTCGCTTGCAGTCGACCAGCTCGCGGCGAACCTCACCACTGTGTGGGTCTCGTCCGCCTTCTCCCAAAAGCTGAACGCGATACTCTTCGAAAGCCGCTCCATACGCTCGTTTTCCAGCACCACGAACTGCTGATTGGTGGGGGAGGGGGCGTAAAACTCAATGCCGTGCGCGGCAAACACCTCCTTAAGCCTTTCGGCCATGCTTATGGCGTGCGCGCCGAGCTTGAAATAAAGCCCATCGGTGAAGAGCGTGTCAAACTGCACGCCCAGCAAACGCCCCTTGGCAAGCAGCGCGCCGCGCTTTTTTACGGAGGTCATAAAGTGCGCGGGCCTGCAGCCGCGCATGAACACCGCGGCCTCGCCGCAGAGCGCGCCCACCTTGGTGCCGCCGATATAGAATACGTCGCAAAGGCGGGCGATATCGGCAAGCGTAACGTCGGTCTCAAGGCTCATCAGGCCATAGGCCAGCCTTGCTCCGTCGAGAAAGAGCGGAAGCGAATATTCGCGGCAGATATCCGAAAGCGCGGTGAGCTCCGCCTTTGAATAAAGCGTGCCGTACTCGGTGGGGTGGGATATGTAAACCATCCCGGGAAACACCATGTGATCGTGATTCGCGTCTGAAAAGAAGGTGCAAAGGTATTTTTCAAGCGTCTCCGGCGCGATCTTGCCGTCCTTCTGCGGCAGGGCAAGCACCTTGTGCCCGGTGTATTCGATCGCTCCCGCCTCGTGCGAGCTGACGTGCCCGGTCTCGGCGGCGACCACGCCCTCGTGATCGGCCAGCATGGTGGAAATAATAACGGAATTGGTCTGAGTGCCGCCCACAAGGAATTCGATCTCGGCGGTCTCGTCGCCTATCGCTTCCCGTATCTTTCGCTTGGCGCTCTCGCAGAAGGCGTCCGTGCCGTAGCCGGGCATGGGCTCAAGATTCGTTTCGGCAAGCCGCTTCAATATTTCGGGATGCGCCCCCGTGGTGTAGTCGCTTTCAAATGAGATCATGTTCGGCTCCTTTCTCGCTGCCTTTTAATGGAATATCACACACAAGTTTGCCCGCCTTCGAAACGGGATCCGCCGCCGGGCCCTCCGCGCGGCCGGAAGTGTCAAGCCTGTATAGCCGCTGTACGTGCGGCTCAAGGAAGGTCTCGATCTCGCCTGCGAATTCCCATCCGAATTTTTCGTAAAGCCCCCGGTGCGCGGTGAAAAGGAAAAGCTCGTCAAGCCCCGCGGCGCGGGCGTTCTGCTTTACCGATCCAAGCAGCAGCCTTCCCAGGCCCCGCCCGCGGTAAGCGGGATCGAGATACACGTTTGCCAGCCACGGATAGATATCGGGCCTCACGAACAGATCGGAGTAAGTGAATTGATACATCCCCGTCAGCCTGCCGCAAAGCAGCATGCCGTAAGTGCGCGGCAGCCGGTCGGTATTCAGGCTGTGCGCAAGCGCGCGCTCCACGGCCCCGCGCGAATAATTCTCCTTCCGGCCCCACCAATCATACATCCATTCGGTCATGATATCGATACAGCGGCCGTCGGTCAGCGGCACAATGCGAATATCCTCCGTCATCCGGGCCTCCCTCAGCCGATCACGCCGCTGTATCTGGCAACCGTTTCGGCGCGCTTCACGGCCTGCTCAAGAGTCATCCCGCAAAATTCCTGTGCGCAGAAGCAGCGTCCGGAGCGCCTGTCGTCAACGAGTGCGCCTATTATCACGCCCGGTATCGCGCTCTCGGGCGAGTTGGGCGCGTTGGGGCCGCCAAGGTCGGTGCGGCACCAGCCGGGATCGGTAAGGCTTATTATAACGTCCGTGCCGTCATAGACCGAAGCCAGGTCCATCGTCACCTTGTCCAGAGCCGCCTTGCTTGCGGAATAGCCAGCCTGCTGAGGCTCGCGCCGAATGCCGCTCGTGGTGTTCACGATGCGTCCAAAGCCCCGCTCGGTCATACCGGGCAGAAAGTGGTATGCGATCATCATGGGAGATATGGTGTTTATCAAAAAGCTCCGCTCATAATCCGATGCGGGGGTATTAAGGTAATCGGTGCGATAGGCCACCTGCACGCCCGCGTTATTCAGCACGATATCCACGTCAAGCCCTAGGGAATCGATCCCTTTAAGCATGCGTTCCACGTCTGCGGGGTCTGAAAGCTCGCAGGCGGCGGCGTGCGCCCTCACGCCAAGCGCGCGCACCTCAGAAAGCACCCCTTCCAGATGCGACTCGGTCCTTCCGTGAAGTATCAGCTCGCAGCCCTGCGCGGCAAGCGCCTTTGCCGCAAGATACCCTATCCCGCGGCTCGCGCCGGTTATCAGCGCCACTCTTCCTTTTGCGTCGATCATGTTTTTTTCCTTTACTCTGTTATGAATTCCGCAAGCGCCTTCAGCGTCGCGTCGTTATAGTGCAGGCCGTCGTCTATAAAACCCGTGCTGTGGTTCGTGATCTCGGGAACGCTGGTGAAGCGGGGGACGCAGGCAAAGCCGCGGCTCTGCGCCGCCGCGCTTTCAAGCGCCTCGTTATAGCTCCCGACGAACGCGTTGAAATCCTCGGGGATATAGCGCGAAAGCGTCCCTCCCTCGATGCCGATCACGGTCATGGAAGGGCGCACCGTGCGCCCGCTGCGCTCACAGCTCATTTGCGAGAGCGCTTCGGCACAGCGCAGAGCGGCGGCGATATTGCCGGAGTTGTCGTTCCCAACGTGATCGTAATCGTTTACGGTGGCAAAAAAGAATATCTCGCAGCGGCCCTTGGAGGCGATCTGCGCGCGGAAGCATTCCTCAACGGCTTTGAAGAATCCCTCGGTGGGGATACGCGGCTCGCGGTCGGTGTAATGCCCTCCCCACACGGCGAACACGGCAAAATCATCCGCGTGTGCGCGCAGCTGATACATCCCCAGCTGGCAGCAGCGGCTGTCGCCTATCACTATGCGGCCCGAATCATAGCCCGGCTGTCCCGGAAGAGTGGCAAAACGGTCCTGACTCAGTCCCAAAAAGCCCTCGTCGGTCAGCGCGCCGTCCCTATAGCCCTCGTTCTCCGCCCACGAAGCATAATCGGCTATGGTATCGAATTCCGTTTCGGGCTCGGGCATGCGGCGCTTTGCACAGCAAGCGCACGAGGCAAGCGTCAGCACGGCAAGCATAAGCGCGGCAAGCTTTATTCTCATCGCGGTCGGATCCTCCTTTTTCACGGCTAAAATACATTATACCCGCTCTTTTTGCAAATTACAAGGAAAACAGCGGATTTTTCAGCACCAAAAGAATTTTCGAAATCGATTAAGATTTTTCTTGACAAGAGTATGCCGCGGTCGTTATAATATAAAAGAGCCCTGAGGGCGTCTGTTCGTCAATCGGCTCCGCACCCGGCCACTCCACTCATTGGGCGGGCGAGGGCTGAATATAAGGAGGAAATTTTCACCCCCGGCTTGGGGTGCGGCAGTGTGGAGACCTGCCGCAATGCGAAGGAGACGCAAGCGCTCCCTTGCGAGGCCGCTCGTTGAAGGATTTCGGGGCGGTCAAGGTCAAAATCTATGGCAAGTCTTGAACTCAAGAACATCAGGAAGGTCTACGACAACAAGTTCACCGCCGTTGACGATTTCAATCTCGTCGTCAACGACAAGGAATTCATCGTGTTCGTCGGCCCCTCCGGCTGCGGCAAATCGACCACGCTGCGCATGATCGCGGGCCTCGAGGAGATCACCTCCGGCGAGCTCTATATCGGCGGCAGGCTGGTCAACAGCATCGCGCCAAAGGACCGCGATATCGCGATGGTATTCCAGAATTACGCGCTATATCCGCACATGACCGTGTATGAGAACATGGCGTTCGCGCTGAAGCTCAGGAAGCTTCCCAAGGCGGAGATCGAAAGGCGCGTGCTCGAGGCGGCGGAAATACTCGGCATCACCGAGTATCTGCAAAGAAAGCCCAAGGCGCTCTCCGGCGGTCAGCGTCAGCGCGTGGCGATAGGCCGCGCGATCGTGCGCGAGCCCAAGGTGTTCCTCATGGACGAGCCGCTGTCAAACCTCGACGCCAAGCTGCGCAATCAGATGCGCGCCGAGATAATCAAGCTCCGTCACCGCATCGACACCACCTTCATCTACGTCACGCATGACCAGACCGAGGCCATGACCCTGGGCGACAGGATAGTGATAATGAAGGACGGCTTCATTCAGCAGATCGGCACCCCGCAGGAGGTGTTCAATCATCCCGTCAATCTTTTCGTCGCGGGCTTCATAGGCTCGCCGCAGATGAACTTCTTCGACGCCGAGCTTGTCAAAAACGGCGGCAAATACACCGCACGCATAGGCGATGCTGATTTTGCGCTCAGCGCCGCTCAGCAGGATGCGCTCTCCTCGGCTGATGCCGGGGAGCAAAAGATGATCCTGGGCATCCGTCCCGAGCATATCTCGCTCTGCCGGGCGGACTCCGATGAGCCGCATATCAACGCCGCGGTCGACGTGTGCGAGATGATGGGCTCGTCCATGCACCTGCACGTCACCGCCGGGGATAAGGACGTCGTGCTCGTGCTCCAGACGGTCGATCTTCCCGCTGAAAAGCGCGCGGGCTTCGATTACGGCGAGCAGATCAGCTTCACGTTCGATCCCGAGCTTGCGCACCTGTTCTCCTCCGAAACCGAAAACAACCTCATCTGACCGATATAAGTCAAAACGGCCGCCCGCAAAACGCGAACGGCCGTATTCTTTTTGCTTTCAGATCACCAGCTCCACGCGGCACAGGGCGGCCTCCGTCAGCGGCGCGGTATTGCCCGAAACGGGTTTTCCGTCCACCTTCATGCCCTTGTTCTCGCCCCGGGTGACGCTGATCTCATAGCGGGTGCCGCGGAACAGGCGTGTGACGCGGAAGCCCTCCATATGATCGGGCAGGCAGGGATCCACGGTGAGCCCGTCGAATTCGGGACGGATGCCCAGTATGCCCTGCGATACCGCGGCGAACGACCAGGCGGCGGTGCCGGTCAGCCATGAATTCTTGGCTTCGCCGTAATTCCGTGCGGCGCGGCCCGCAATGGTCTGGCTGTAACAGTAGGGCTCGGTGCGGTGGATCTCGCTCTTGTCCTCGATATAGGCGGGGGCGTTGCGCGTGTAAAGGCGGAACGCGCCGTTGCCGTCCTTCAATTTGCAGTAGGCCAGCGTGATCCACGGATTATTGTGGCAGAAAACGGAGCCGTTTTCCTTATAGCCCGGGGGATATGAGGATATCTCGCCCAGATAATCGTGATACTCCTTATAGCAGGGCGAGAGCACCTCTATGCCGTAATCGTTGCCAAGGTATTTTTCGGCGGAGGCAAGGGCGCGCTTTCCGTGATCCGCGCCGCCGATGCCCGCCATCACGCAGAAGCCCTGCGGCTCGACGTATATCCGCCCCTCTTCGTTTTCACTGCTTCCCACGGGGCGCCCGAACGCGTCGTAGGCCCGTTTGAACCATTCGCCGTCCCAGCCGTATTCAAGCACGGCCCTTTCGATCTCATCCGCCGAGGCAAGCGCGCGCTCCGCTTCGTCCGCAAGGCCCAGCCTTTCGCACAGGGCGGCGAACTCGCGGCCGTATTTCACGAACATTCCCGCAATAAAAACGCTTTCCGCCCTGCCGCTCTCGTAATTCGAGCAGGTCTGAAAATTCTCGCCCGGGGTGGTGCTGAAGCAGTTCAGGTTCAGGCAGTCGTTCCAGTCGGCGCGGCCGATAAGCGGCAGCCCGTGCGGGCCCCGGTGAGTCATGGTATAGTTCAGGCTTCGGCGCAGATGCTCCATGAGCGGCGCTTCGGAGCCCTTCTCGTTGTTGAAGGGGGTGGGGTGATCGAGTATGGCGAAATCGCCGGTCTCCCGTACGTAAGCGCAGGTGCAGGCGATCAGCCACAGCGGGTCGTCGTTAAAGCCCGAGCCCACGTCCGCGTTGCCCCGCTTGGTAAGGGGCTGATACTGGTGATAGGTGCTGCCGTCCTCAAACTGTATGGAGGCGATGTCGATTATGCGCTCCCTCGCGCGCTCGGGTATCAGGTGCACAAAGCCCAAAAGGTCCTGACAGCTGTCGCGGAAGCCCATGCCGCGCCCCGTGCCGCTCTCGTAATACGAAGCGCTGCGGGACATATTGAACGTCACCATGCACTGATACTGGTTCCAGATATTCACCATGCGGTCAAGCTTTTTGTCGCCGCTTTCCACGGTGAAGCGCGAAAGCAGTGCGTCCCAATGCGCCTTAAGCTCGTCCATGGCGGCGTCGAACTGCGCTTCGGTCTCGAATCGGGCCATCAGCGCGCGCGCCTTTTCCTTATTTATAATGCCGGGTGCGGCAAACTTCTTTTCATACTCGTTCTCAACGTATCCAAGGCGGAATATCAGCGCCCTCGATTCGCCGGGAGCCAGGGCGATATCCAGCCTCAGCGCGGCGATGGGCGCCCAGCCGGAGGCGACGCTTTGGAAGGAGACGCGCTTTTTCACCGCATCGGGGCCGCTCCAGCCGTTGAATCGGCCCAGGAAGGTATCGCGGTCGGTATCAAAGCCCGATATGGGGGCGTTGACGGAATAGAAGGAATAGTGATCGCGGCGCTCGCGGTACTCGGTCTTGTGATAGACGGCCGAGCCCTCGATCTCCACCTCGCCAATATTCCAGTTGCGCTGGAAATTGGTCGAATCATCCACCGAATTCCACAGGCAGAATTCGGTCACGCCGTAAACGGTCAGGCGCTTTTCCTCTCCGCTCTCGTTCTTGAGCACAAGCTTCTGCACCTCCATGTCGGTGTGAAGCGGCACCGTAACGGTAAGCTCAGCGCCGACGCCGTTTTTCCAGCCCTCGAAAACGGAATATCCCATGCCGTGGCGGCATAGCGAGGAATCAAGCTCCGTTCGGGCGGGCAGAAATGCGGGGCTCCAGACCGCGTCCCCGTCGCAGATGTAAAAGCAGCGCCCGCCGTCGTCGTGGGGAACGTTGTTATAGCGGAAGCGCGTTATGCGCCTTAGCTTTGCGTCCTTATAAAAGCTGTAGCCTCCGCAGGTGTTGCTGATCAGCGAAAAGAACCCGTCGCTGCCAAGATAGTTGATCCAGGGCAGGGGAGTGTCGGGCCGGGTGATCACGTATTCACGCGCGGCGTCGTCAAAATAACCGTACTTCATCTCAAGCTGACTCCAATGCTGATATAAACGATCAGATACGTAGCTGAATCGATTAAGTTAATTATACGCATACTCCGAAAAAAACGCAAGAGTTTTTTTAAAATATTCGAAAAAATGTCCAAATCGCCTCTTTCAGGGCCTCAAATCGTATAAATTTTGCGAAATTTTTCAAAAAAAGCTCTTGACGGGAGCATATATACGCTGTATAATGTCATTGACGAAATCGATTAAGTAAATCAACCGACGGAAGGGAAGCGACTTTGGCATGGTTACGATCACGGATATTGCGAAAATCTGCGGCGTATCGCGTGCAACGGTCAGCAAGGCGCTCAACGGCGCGCCGGACGTGGCGCCCAAGACTGTCAAGCTGATAAGGGAAAAGGCAAAGGAGCTCGGCTATCTGCCCAACGCCACGGCAAGGGCCCTGAAGATGGGCCGCAGCTACAATATCGGAGTGCTCTTCTCCGACAAGACGGGCGGCGGCATATCGCACGAATACTTCTCCCAGATACTCGAAAGCGTCAAGGCCGAGGCCGAAGGGCTGGGTTATGACATAACCTTCATATCAAAGGATCTCGGGGCAATGCAGATGGATTACTACGAGCATGCCAAATACCGCAGCTGCGACGGAGTCGTCATAGCCTCGGCGGATTTCGCGGATCCCGCGATAATAAGGCTCGCCACAAGCGAGATCCCCACCGTCACGCTCGATTACAGCTTTGACAGCCGCACCTCCATCATTTCCGACAACGTGCGCGGCATGGAAACGCTGGTGCGCTTCGCGTATGAGAACGGCCACAGAAAGCTTGCGTTCATACACGGCGAAATGACCTCGGTCACGCAGAAGCGCATGGCAAGCTTCAAAAAGACCTGCGCCGCGCTGGGCATAAGCGTTCCCCGTGAATACGTCCGCTCGGCGGTGTATCACGATCCCAGGTCGAGCGGGCTTGCAACGAGAGCTCTTCTCGAGCTTCCCGAAAAGCCCACCTGCATATTCTATCCCGACGATCTCTCCTTCCTGGGCGGCATGAGCGAGCTCGAGCGTCACGGCATGAGCATCCCAAGGGATATGAGCGTTATAGGTTACGACGGCATCCCCCTTTCTCAGGTGCTGCGGCCCCGGCTTTCCACCTATCGGCAGGCCGCCGAAAGGATAGGGCAGGAGGCGGCAAGGAGCCTGATCGAGCAGATCGAGCATCCCGACACATGGCTCCCTCAGCAGATCACCGTCGAGGGCGAGCTTTTACCGGGCGATACCGTCCGCAAATTGGGTTAAAGCGCGAAAGCGTTTTGATAATAAGAAAATAATGACCTCAAGGTCTATTAAAAGGAGCGAAACCATGAAAAAACTGTTAGTTATCCTGCTTGCTGCCCTGATGCTCGTAAGCGTTGTCGCCTGCGGCACCGGCACCAACGAACCCGCTGAGCCCGGCGATAAGGCCACTCAGGCTCCCGCCGTCGAGCAGGGCAAGGTGTTCAACATCTATGCCTGGAACGAGGAGTTCAAGGGCTTCTTCGAGAAGTACTATAAGGTACCCGAAGGCGTCAAAGTGAACTGGATCATCAACCCCTCCGACAACGGCGTCTATCAGCAGAAGCTTGACGAAGCTCTTCTGAATCAGGCCAACGCCCCCACCGACGAGAAGATCGACATGTTCCTCGCCGAGGCCGACTACATCGGC